>Ga0070727_10000170_pt1 | contig 101796 bp, 92 predicted proteins | sample tdAd472_FD_66722 | JGI IMG/M metagenome (GOLD analysis project Ga0070727, IMG submission 66722) | Marine sediment microbial communities from the Atlantic coast under amendment with organic carbon and nitrate - tdAd47.2 | ecosystem: Environmental > Aquatic > Marine > Coastal > Sediment | place... | reverse complement strand
ATGATTGTTAAGGTTTCTGAAATCGACCCAATTTGTGCGATGCAAGCCTGCATGGACGGTTTTGAAGTTGTGTCGCCCTACATTGACGGCATTAATACCGGCGAGTTGAGCTGCATTAACCACGATCTATTAGGCAAAACAGACCTCATCGTCACCACCACTGGCAACATGAACGTCTGTGACAAGAACATGCTGCAAGCGCTCAAAAACGGCGCGGTGGTATCCAACATCGGTCACTTCGATAACGAAATCGACACCCAGTTCATGCGTGATAACTGGGAGTGGGACGAAGTAAAACCACAGGTTCACAAAATCTATCGTGACCGTGTCAGCAATGACCATCTGATTTTGCTGTCTGAAGGCCGTCTGGTAAACCTGGGCAACGCTACCGGTCACCCATCCCGTATCATGGACGGCTCTTTTGCCAACCAGGTGCTTGCGCAAATGTACCTATGGGATCTGAAGTTCGCCGACCAAAATGATGCTCGCAAGGCGGAATTACTGTCCGTAAAAGTACTGCCTAAAAAGCTGGACGAAGAGGTGGCTGCGCACATGGTCGCGGGTTTCAATGGTGTGATGACTCAGCTCACGCAAGAGCAAGCCGACTACATCAATGTGCCTCAGCAAGGTCCATTTAAGGGCGACGCCTACCGCTATTAATCGATGATTGGTTAGTACACACCCAAAAGGGCCTGTATCGCAGGCCCTTTTTTATTTCTATAACGGCTACCATTTCGAGTCACAATAGAAGTCTTTATACTTTCCCTTTTCGTTTCGAACAAAGCTTAACGCCTATGCGCATCCCAAGAATATTTATCGATCTGCCGCTCAACGAACACCAGCAAGTCGAACTGCCTCGCGAAACCAGTCATTACTTAAACAGAGTATTACGCCTGCCTGTCGATGCTCAACTGCGAGTATTCAATGGCCAGGGTGGGGAGTATCAGGCGCAAATCTGCGCAGCCAACAAAAATGCAGTAAGCCTCGCTATCGGAGCATTCAGCGCCGAGGACAACAGTTCCCCTCTCCATATTCACTTGGGTATCGCCCTGTCCAAGGGCGACCGCATGGACTTTGTTGTGCAGAAAGCGACTGAGCTAGGCATTAAGGAAATATCACTTCTCTATAGCGAGCGCACGGAGGTGAAACTCAAGGGTGACCGTGAAGAGAAGCGTCTTCAGCACTGGCAAAAAGTCGCGATTAGCGCCTGTGAACAGTGCGGCAGCAATCATGTACCAACAATTCATGCTCCCACTCCCCTTAACCAGTGGCTCGAAGAGCGCCACGAAACAGTAAAGCTGATTATGCAGCCCGGCACCGACCAGCCATTCAAGCAAGACAATCCCGGCAAGGTTGCGCTGCTGGTTGGACCTGAAGGTGGATTTTCTGAGTCAGAGGTAAATGCCGCCAACCAGGCAGGCTTTAACAATCTCAGCCTGGGCCCGCGAATTTTAAGAACAGAAACAGCGCCGCTTGTGGCAATCAGTATTTTGCAGCACCACTGGGGGGATTTACGTTAGCCTTTATGAAGCTGCATCACCCGCTATTCAGCAACTTCGTGAATACTCTGCAAACGTTCCTCGATGTAGGCCAGGTTAGGAATACTTGCTTGTTCATCATTCACACGAACAGCGGCAACTTCAGCCTCGCTAAGCTGAGCACTTTTCATCTCCAGGTCTTGCTCACCCACGGTTAAACGGCGCGGCTGGTCCTGGATCAACATACCCCAAAAACTTTGTTGCTCGTTATCAGTACTGCGATTAAAAACCGCAATGCAGGCCTGCTCAGAGTGTTTTTTCAAGCTTCCGCCTGACAGGTTTTCAAAACAGACCACCGGAATACGCATATTACGCCAGTACTTGTGCCCCAGCACCCAGCGCTCTTTGTGAGATTCCACAATCATGCCACCAAACGGTGTAACGTCCGCCAGCAGGTTATCCGGCACTAATAGCTGCCGATCCTGCAAGCTGATCAATGCGCTCAATACACTGTTCTCACTCATGTCCAATTCCTTAAATTTATGCGTTTTCTATTTCAAAAACAGCACCAGTCAACTCGCTGATCCCTTCCAGCAAATCTGGCTCCTGAAATGGTTTACCCATAAACTTATTCACACCAATCTCACGAGCGCGGGCCTGGTGTTTGTCACCGGTACGCGAACTAATCATGATGATTGGCATATCCTTTAGGGCTTCATCATGACGCACCAGCGATGCCAATTCGAAACCATCCATACGCGGCATTTCGATATCCAGCAACATAATATTCGGCACCACTTCCTGTAGCTTGGTCATGGCCTCAACACCATCTTTAGCAAGAATGACCTCCATGCCATGGCGCTCCAACAGGCGCGAAGCCACTTTACGCACTGTTACCGAGTCATCGACAACCATAACCTGCATTCGGCCACCCGTCGTGGCAGGTAAGGACTGTTCTTCGACTGACTCAATACCCTCTTTGGCAAGATGCTCACGAATCATTGCAGCCATATCGAGAATCAACACAACTCGACCATCACCCAGAATCGTCGCACCGGACATGCCCGGCACATTCCGGAACTGACGCCCCAACGGCTTAACCACCACTTCGCGACTACCGCTAATACTGTCCACCTGTACGGCAATAGCGTGATCACTTGTTCGAACCAAAATCACCGGCAGTGGTAAAACGCCGCCCTGTGGCTGGTAACCGTGGGCACGTTCAACAAAACCGCCGAGATAATGCAGGTCATATTTAACACCGGCATACTCAAAATCCGGCCCGTCCTCTTTGAAATACTCTTCCAACTCGTAGGGATTTACCCTTACAACCCCCTCAATAGAACTCAGCGGCAATGCAAATACATCCTCACCAACATTCACCATCAACGCCCGGCTGATAGAAACAGTAAAGGGCAGTCTTACCGTAAATAACGTCCCTTTCCCTGGTTCAGAGTCAATCGCAACACTTCCGCCCAGCTGGCGAATTCCGCTATTAACAACATCAAGTCCAACGCCACGACCAGAAATCTGCGTAACCTTTTCAGCAGTGCTAAACCCCTGATGCAAAATGAATTGTAAAATTTCACGATCGGTCAGTTTCGCATCCGCGGCCATTAAGCCCCTTTCAATTGCTTTAGCTTTAACCTTTTCAATAGCAACGCCGGCACCGTCATCCTGCAGTTTCAGGACAATATCACCGCCATCCCGGCTCAAGCTCAATGTCACTTTCCCAGTGCTTGATTTACCCGCCGCCTGGCGCGCTTCTGCTGTCTCCAGGCCATGATCAACCGCGTTACGGAACATGTGTTCTAACGGTGCTGTCATCTGCTCCAGCAACGAACGGTCAAGCTCTGTTTCGGGGTTTTTAAACTCTAACTCAACACGTTTATTCAGCTCGCCACTAACTTGACGAACCAGGCGTCGCAAACGCGGTACCAACCTTGAAAACGGCACCATACGGGCTTTCATGAGTCCTTCATGCAATTCCGTATTGGTTCGTGACTGTTGTAGCAACAAGTTTTCCGTTACTCGTACCTGATCGCGTAGCGTTTCCTTCAGATCCAGCAAATCCGATACTGACTCCATCAAAGCCCGTGACAGCTCCTGCATGCGGCTATAACGATCCATTTCCAGTGGATCAAAGCCTTCGTGCGCGGGACCTTCTCGCTCCTGTCGGAATAAAATCTGAGTTTCAGTTTCATTTTCCATGCGCCGGAGCTGCTCTCGTAGACGCTCAATCGTTGAGCCCACCTCATCAATGGAGTAGCCGTAATTATTGACCTGCTGCTCAATACGTGAGCGCGAGACACTGGTTTCACCGGCAAGATCAACCAAGTGTTCTAAAAGGCTGGCAGAAACACGGACATTATCCTGCGCTGGCTTGCGGGCCTCCAGGTTCGTCACATCGCTCGCAGGCGCAACATTAGGTTCAGGGGCCGTGCTTTCCTCCGCGACAACACTCGCAACAACAGGTTCGCCTATTGCTTGCAGCTCTCGCGCTTCCTTAAGGCTGTTTTCCAACCGCTCTAGCCACTCGGAAAGTTCACTTTGAACTTCATCCTGACTTAAATCGTCAGGGCTAACGCTCGTTAAAATCTCATGGAAAATATGACAAAGATCGCCCGGTTCATTGAGCGAAGATAGATAGGCCGCATCCTGGAAAGCGGTTAAATTAGCGCCAATATCAGCCAATGCCTGTCCAGCATCAGCAGCTGAGCGACTCTCTGTAATCTGGGATAACAGGGTTGCCAACAGTGATTCAGGAGAGTCATGAGGCACCGCGGCATTGTTAGCTCCTTCACTTCGGAATTCACGCACCCGGTTGATAATATCGGTAGCAGGCTCGCAGCGTAATTTAGTACGCAGCTCACCCAACATATCCATGATACGGTCATCACAGGCATGTACGATGTCGTAAAGATCTGCGCTCAGTGGCAGCTTTCCTGCGGCTACATCTTCATAAACAGATTCAAGTTCATGACTCAGGTTTCCCACACCCGTGAGGCCCGCCATGCGCGCACCACCCTTAAGCGTATGGAGACAACGTTGTAGCTCATCTAGCGCACTGGCATCAGCGCTATTATCAATCCATTGTTGTTTTGCGATAGAGGCCTGCTCAAGAATTTCATCCGCTTCTTCAAGGAAAATTTCAATCAGCTCAGCATCCGGCTCTTCATCAACAAAAGTCTCAACCGCGAAATTCACCTCATCAAGATCGGCTATTTCTTGCTGCTGGGAAGCCGCCTCTTCCCTTTTGGACTCCTGTACGGCTGGCTTCAAGTCGCTCACTAAACGAGCAACCAGCTCACTGGTATCGCTAACCATTTGGCTGGCGGCAATTTCATCAAAAACACGAATCAAACCGTCATTGGCATCGTCTAGTGCGCGCAAAGCAGCATCATTTAAATCGATGCGGTGTGCGCCAATATCGGCAAAGGCGGAGGCTAAGGTTACCAATAGCGCATGCAGTGGAGGCAAATCAATATCTACAGCGGCAACACCCAGCTGTTCTGCGTGACGCTGTAATTTGATTAACTCCGGGTCATTAATATCGGCTGTTTCACGCCACTGCTCGTAACCATCGGTCAAGTCACAGATAGCATCAACATGACTTCGAATAAAGCCCTGCGCTTCAGAAACAGCGTCTGCCGCTTCAGAGGCCGTCGCTTCATAGTTTTGGCACATCCGCAGCAGACTTTCAATAAAAGCCTCGCTGCCTTCAATGGGCTGATCCGGGTAATCCGGTAACAATCCAGCGGCATGCGTCATCATGTCATGTGCGGTTCGCAGCGCCTGCTGTATTTCCGCATCAACGGGTTGCTCAGCATTAATCAGCGTTAAAGCAAGCTGTTCTGTCGGTTCGGCAATACTGGCGAATACATCCAACATCGCCATTTTGGCGCTACCCTTAAGTGTATGCAGCGCACGATAGAGTTCATCACTAACCTTAACCGGCTCAGAGGATTGGTCGGCCTCACTAACAAATGCCTGCACAACCGCCAAATGCTGCTCAGCTTCCTTCACAAATAGCTCGTAAAGCACTGCATCAGAGTCATCTTCTTGATCGGCTTGCAGAGAAAGCGCAGAGAAGGCGTCTTCGGCCTCAGCATCGAAATCGTCCGTCGACTCAAGTTCAAAGCCGACCGGCAACTCGACATCCTCTATCGCCATTTCTTCAGACGGTGCTGAAGCTTCCGCTGATTGCTCCAGCTCTACCAATGGCTCCGTATCCAGCTGTTCAAAGGCATCTTCTGCTTCGAGCGCTAACGCCGCTTTTGCTTCGCTATCATCGGCATCAAACAGTTCGTCTGCAGCCACACTATCGAAATCAGCTAGCTCTCCGAGCTCAGAAACATCTGCTTCCGATACCGCTTCCTCAGCTTCTTCAGCCTCCGGTTGCGCCTGCTCAGTAGCGCTCTCTGGCACCTCGCCAGCCGCCAATTTATCCGCTCGCTCTTGCCATGGTTGAACATCAATACTGGACGTCGTACGAGCCTGAAAATGACTCAATAAGTCTGGTAATGCAGGGCGTATCTCATCAACCAATTGCCCAATCGCTGGAGAGGGCGATATTTCCCCCTCAATCAAACGATTAAGCATATTTTCAATAGACCAGGCCAGCTCGGAAATCACATCGGCTTTGACCATCCGACCACTGCCTTTCAGTGTATGGAAAGCTCGGCGCGCCTCTTTCAATGCCTCATCGTTACTGTTGTCCGCAACATAGGCAGGCCAGTGACGGTCAATTTCTTCAAAGACCTCCTTAGCTTCTTCGGTGAAGATTTCTAAAATCTCTTCATCGATGAGGTCGTCTTCATCTTCAACAATCGGGGCAGCCTCGGTTGCTTCTTCAGCAATAGGCTCAAGCTCGTCCTGCTCACCCGCCACAACCCAATCTTCATCAGGAAGTTGCTCGGCAAATTCAGTCGCTGCCGTTTCATTACCACTTTCAGCTTGGTCTGCCACATAATCGGGAGTGACCCATTCCTGCTCATGAAGCGGTATCGTGGTTGCACTGTCCTCTAAATCAACTGATTCATCAGCTAAGCTGTCTGTTTCGCTTTCGGCGGCAACATAGTCCGGCACAACCCATTCGCGTTCATGCAAAGGAACCACATTCGAAACCGGCTCGATTGTTTGAGGGGCATCAATTTCCAAAGATTCGGCAGCACTTTCATCGGTTATGTCGCTACTAACAGGCGGTGTTTCATCATGCTCACTCTGTTCAACCGTTGCCGATTCATCCCAAGCAAATGCATCTTCATAACCCTCAGCGCCTTCAAATTGAGCGTCTTCATTATCAAACCGTACTTCCTCACTCGTGATACCCTCTTTTTGTTCGACGGGGTAACCCAGCTTGGCTATTTGTTGATTCGCTCGCGCTAATACGCCCTGGTTAATCGGCTGCTGGTTAGCAGTGCCTTCCAAGCAAAACTCAACGCTCGCCATCACCTCGGCAAGCGCTTCAATAGCGTCTTCCTCAGGCACCTGCTGCTGAGCAATGATATCGTCCTCAACATACTGAGAAGCGGATAGCACTAACTGCGCAGGCGCAGAAAGGGTTAACATCGACAGACCACCATAGACGCTGCGTAATGTATTAGGTACCGTTTCCAACAAGCTGAAATCCTGATCACCCGCCAGAAAAGCATGCATCATTTCCTTGGCTTGACGCAGGCTAGATAAACTTTCCTTAATGACGACGTCAGCCGCCGCACCAACCAATGCTGAGGGCACAGCATCCTCAACACCCTGTACATGCCCGGTTAATGATTCCAGCTCAGCTTCAACAAACAGCAGCGCTTCAGCCAGCTGCAATAATTGCGGATCTGATATTTCATGCCCCTCTTCCAAACTGTCCGATAAGGCATCCACCTGCTCCTGAACCACCAAACGTGGCGCTTCAAAGTTAAGCATAATGAGCGTACTGGCAATCTGTTTCAGGCTTGGCAGCATGCCACTGGTGTCAACGCTACCTTTATCAGTACTCCGCATATAAAGGTCAACATTATCCTTGAGGCGCTCCAGCTCTTCTCCTAGCGCCGCGGCAACTGTTCTGAAAGTTTCAGGATCTGGCCCGGCTAGCAGGCTGGCTTTTTTGCCGTAGACGTCGCTCAACTCATAGCGGTCGAGATTATAGGCTTGACGAATAGACTGAATATGAGGCCCGCTCTGGCTGCTCTTGGCAATCCAGTACAGCATGCCTTTCATGAGAACAGGGTGCGCCTGTCGATCTAATGCGAAGACACCCGCATGAATAAACTCTTTGATCTCACGCTCAAGACCTCGCAATAAATCAAGTGTTCGAGCATTAAATTCAACGCCTTCAATCAGCAAACTTTCAATAAAGGCGTTGGACACTTCCCAAAGCTGGTTGATCGGGGCGTCCTGACAAGTCTGCTGCAGCCGCGCCAGCACATTAGAAAGGCGCGCTATGTTAAGTTTTATGTCCTCTTTACGGATAAGCCCAATCAATGAAAATTGATAAACTTGGCGCAATTTACGCAGATCCGCCTGGCTAACCCTATCAAAACGCGCTTTAACCTCGGCCGAAGCGCGCTCACGCGGGGCGCCTAGGTCCGGATCAAATAACGTCAACTCGTCAATCGGCTCTTCACCCAACACTTGGCGAATATCATTCACCACCGTGTGTAATAGCGCTGGCGAGTCTTCACCACCGTTTTTAATCCGATTCAGATAGGACGGCATATAAACCAGTGCCTGAGCCAGGGCATTACTCGCCCCATTGCCATCCTCGACTTTTTCGTCAAGCATCGCCTGCAGAAGACTTTCTATCTGCTCAGCCAGCATGATGGCCCCAGGCACGCCGGCCATTTGTAGCGAGCCGCGTACTTGATGTATCGCATCATGGCTCGTCTGAAGATGTGCAGAGACGGCATCTTCCAAGTAGGCTTCCAACGCTTCCTGAGCTTGCTTGAGCGATTGCTCAATATCAGCCTGAACCCAATCGAGATTCATTAAATCATGGGTTTCACCCATAGAGACTCCGTTTTTACTCCAGCCCGTAGATTTTTCTACCGGCATCTTCACATTACAGATCCGCGATCATTAGCCAATATAGGGCTAGCTTCTAGGCAGCAGAAGCGGCTGAACCGGCATCCTGTTTCGTCTTTTGTTCGCTATCCTCGGAAACATCATCATCCAGAACGACATCAACCTCATCGCTGTCCGAACCAGTAGTAACAGACTTAGCGGGAGGCGCCATTTCTGAGGGGGTATCCTCAATTGGCAAAGTAAAGCCCGATACCGAGTTACGCATATCTTTCGCCAGTTCAGCAAGGTTACCAATCGATCCCGCTGTTTCTTGGCTACCCGTTGAGGTTTGTGTGGAAATTTCTTTAATCAAGCCCATGGTGCTAGCGATTTCAACCGCCGCTTTAGATTGCTCACCAGCCGCACTGGAGATGTCCTGAATCAATTGCGCGAGGCTATTAGAAACCTCCTCAATTTCTTCCAGTGCCACACCTGCATCCTGAGCAAGGCGAGCACCCTGCACCACCTCCGCAGTGGTTTGTTCCATCGAAATTACGGCTTCGTTAGTATCCGCCTGAATCGCTTTTACCAGCACCTCAATTTGTCGTGTTGCCGCACCGGAACGCTCCGCCAATCGCTGTACCTCATCAGCAACCACCGCAAAACCGCGACCGGCGTCACCCGCCATAGATGCCTGAATCGCCGCATTCAGCGACAAAATATTGGTTTGATCAGCAATATCATTAATCAGCGAGATAATGTCACCAATCTCCTGTGAACTCTCACCCAAGCGCTTAATTTGCTTAGAGGTCTTCTGAATCTGTTCACGGATTTTATCCATACCGTTAATGGTGTTCTGTACTGCACCGGCACCCTTGTTAGCGATTTCAACGGAGTTACCCGCCACTTTGGATGACTCATCCGCGTTACTCGCCACATTATCCATGGAGCTTACAATTTCGTTAATCGAGTCAGTTGCATCGGTGATAGCCGCCGCCTGCTTAATCGACGCATCCGATAAGGCAATCGCTGTGGAACGGGTTTCATCAGCAGACTGAGAAACATGTACCGACGTTTCATTAATAGACACTACCAGGCTACGTAACTGGTCAATCGCATAGTTGATCGAATCGGCGATCGCGCCAGTGAAGTCCTCTGTCACCGTTGCTGTCACCGTCAAGTCACCATCCGCAAGGTCAGCCAGTTCGTCCAGCAGGCGCAGAATCGCTTCCTGATTTTGCGCGTTTGCTTCAGATTGTCTTTTTAATCGTTTATCAATGCGGCGGTAAACGATAATCACCGCAACCAACAGAATAATCATGCCTATCGCCAAACGAGCATACAGCTGCTCAGTCAACAGCAAATCAAAACCTTCACTTAAACTCGCCGTTGCATCCAGCAAATCCCCCGTATTGATCGCCAGCGCGGCTGCCGACGCAGTCACCTGTGCACGGGCAGAGGCTCCCGCCATAATGGCATCAAGATTTTCATTGAGTAGATCAACCTGTGGTTGCGAAGCAACGAGAGCACCCGCAACGGCACGATAGGGAATGCGAGGAATATCTGCTTTAATATCGCCAACGCGCATAGCCTTATGCACATTAACCAGCTCATTAATGGTCTCTGCAAATACCGGAGCAGCGGCTTCGGCATTTTTGCCATCATTCAATTGCTGCAAATTACGCAACGCCCGCTCTGTTAACCACGCTTGATTGGTAAGCAACGCCACTTGGGAAGCAGGAGCAGCATTAATCAGTAGTGATTTTTTGCCTTCATCATAGGTTTCCTGAAGATTCATTAGCGCCGCTTCAACGCTTTCACTACGCTGCAATAAATCCAAAACCTGGGCCTTATTGGCTACCATTGCTTCAGCGTCAGGCCCAACTTTACTCCAGACTTGCTCAACCTGGTCTATTTCGTCCGATACACGATGTACCGCAACAGGCGAGCTTTTGCCCTCGGCACCCTTCAGTAAGCGATTAAAAATATCGGCGAACTGGCCAGAAGTGGTTTCCAGCTGGTCAAAGGCTACCGCATCGCCGCTTGCCGCCTCATTAGCATGACGCGCGATCTGTTGGGAGAGCACCTGCAGGTTATCGACTTGAGAGATATAATCTCGCTTGGAGCCGTCCGCCGTACCAGAGGTCGCCAGCCAGACCATAAATCCCGTCATAATGACAACCAGCACAGTTACCAGCACGATCATTGATCGTCGATTGACCTGCGCACTTGAGTTTAATTGCTTCATTTCCAACTCCCTTAACAATACAGCCCATCAAGGCCTTAAAGACTATTTATGCGGCAAAATTTACGATGACTCAGGCAGACACATTGAGGAAATCTTCCGATTCAGCCAACCGGTACAAGCTAAACACCTTCCAATGCTCTCCATCCTTCTCAAAAGCACCGCTGACAAAAGCGTCATCCATTGAGCCCAACTCGTTAGGCCGCGCCTTTTCATGACTGGAAAAAGTCTGCAGCCCAAACACTTCATCAACGATAACACCGCTATACAGGTCATCTTTTTTAATACTTAAGAGCCGCGCTTTACTAGAGCTACCGCAGGGCTGATGCCCCAGCATGACACCCAAATCGACCACAGCCAGCAAGCGGCCACGAATATTGGCAATGCCATTTAGCCAATTCTTTACACCCGGCACCTTGGTGCAAACAGGCACACTCAACACCTCATCCACCTCAGTCATTGGTGCAACATAAGTGCGCCCGGCAAGACGAAAACCAATACCTCGCCAGTCATCCTGCAATGTTTGCTCATCGGGTAACGGTAACGCATTACGCGCCCCCGTTTCTGACAACTGCAGGAGCAGCCCAAAGGGGCTTCCTTGCTGTAATTCACTCATCATGTATCAATGCCGTTATTCGTTAGACTCGTAGCACATCATCAATAGCTGACATTAAAGCGGTTTGCGCAACAGGCTTAACCAGGTAATTACTGGCTCCCTGACGCTGACCCCAAACACGGTCTGTTTCCTGGTTTTTGGTGCTGATCATAATCACTGGAATATGTGAAGTTTCAGTTGCCTTAGTAAGTTGGCGAGTCGCCTGAAAACCATTTAAGCCCGGCATTACAATATCCATCAGAATGACATCTGGCTGCTGCTTCTTAGCCAAAGCAACCCCGTCAGCACCATTTTCAGCCTTAATCACTTCATAGCCTTTTTTCTTCAACATCATCTCGTAAACGTAAGTTTCTGTTGGGGAGTCATCGATAATAAGTACACAAGTCATAATTCACCGGGTTTAAAATTAAATCTGAAAGTTCCTGTTTCAAGCTACATTGATGGAGGCGACATGCTCTTTAATGGCACCCAATAGCTCTTCCTTGCTAAACGGTTTAGTAAGATACTGGTCAGAGCCGACTATCCGGCCTTTAGCCTTATCAAACAAACCATCTTTACTGGACAGCATAATCACCGGAGTACTTTTAAACTCCTGGTTGTTTTTGATGAGTGCGCAAGCCTGATAGCCATCCAGGCGTGGCATCATGATATCGACAAAAATAATATCCGGCTTGTAATCAACAATTTTAGAGAGCGCATCAAAACCGTCCTCCGCCGTGATTACCTGGCAACCTGCTTTTTTTAACAACGTATCTGCGGTTTTACGGATCGTCTTACTGTCATCGACAACCATTACCGTCAAGCCGCTAAATTGTTCACTCATTCACTCAACCTCAAACGCTCAATTACTTCTGCTCTTTAAAGATAGTAGAAATTTATTAAAGGGAAAGATTTTTTAAGAACCGCTAGAGCGCCCACAAATCAAGTGACTACAGGCTTTTTAAAACCACTTATGGATTAGCGTTGCTAGTGACTAGCAAGCAATGACAAGGTTCATTCATCATGCATAACTCGCTACAATAGGGAATTCGCAATTTAACAATCAGCGCTGGAACAGGCATGACCATTCATCTAGGCATCGTGATGGACCCCATCACTGACATCAACTATAAAAAAGATAGTTCACTGGCAATGCTATGGGCCGCCCAACAACGCGGCTGGCAGCTCCATTACATGGAAATGCCCGACCTTTACCTAGAGAATGGAATAGCCATGGCCCGCACCCGGCCACTAGCGGTTTTTCACGATGAAAAACACTGGTTTGAGCTCGGTGAAGCCAGCGATAGAGATCTGGGTGAACTCGACGTTATTCTAATGCGCAAAGACCCGCCCTTCGACAACGAGTTTCTTTACAGCACTTACATATTACAGCGCGCCGAAGATCAGGGCGCACTGGTGGTTAATCGCCCACAAAGCCTGCGCGATTTCAACGAAAAAGTATTTGCCACTCAGTTCCCTCAGTGCTGCCCGCCCGTTCTGGTCAGCCGCGATATGTCCCGGCTACGGGCGTTTCACCAACAACAGGGAGATGTTATCTTTAAACCGTTAGATGGCATGGGTGGTGCCTCTATTTTTCGCTGCAAGAAAGACGATGCAAACGTTAGCGTCATCCTCGAAACACTGACCCGACACGGCCAACAGCAGGCAATGGCGCAGCGCTTTATTCCCGAGATCAGTGCTGGCGACAAACGTATTCTTATGGTTGACGGCGAACCCTTTCCCTACGCATTGGCACGTATCCCCAGCCAAGGCGAAAGTCGTGGCAATCTAGCGGCAGGCGGCCGCGCAGAGGGTATAGAGCTATCCGAACGCGACCGCTGGATTTGTCAGCAAGTCGCACCTAAACTCAAGGAATCAGGGCTACTATTTGTCGGTCTCGATGTGATCGGTGATTACCTGACAGAAATCAACGTCACCAGCCCGACCTGTATTCGCCAACTGGACGAACTATTTAACCTAAACATTGCCGATAAACTCATGGATTGCATTGCCTCTAAACTTGACCCGACTAAATTAGCTGCCAATTAAAAACCCCTGTGACTCAAGCCACCGCAATACCGCCACCAACTCCGTCAGCAAAAATAAACAGTGTTGACCGCCTGTGCTTTACCCTTTTTTTGGCGGTCGCGTTACATGTAATGCTGATTGTCGGCATCAGCTTTAGCTTTGACGAGAGCCCGCCAGCCAGCCCGTCAATTGAAGTCACTCTCTCACAAACGCCCAGCACAACAGCGCCCGAAAAAGCCGATTTTGCTGCCGACAACAACCAGGAAGGCGGCGGAATATTAGCCGAAAGCGCCACCCCCAGCGTTACGCAATTAAGCGAGCATGTAAGCCAACACACGACCAACACCACCCCAGAAGCACCCGCGCCTTCGCAGAAGAACCAACCGGCACAACAAACCCAGGTGGTCACCACTACCGCAAATACCAATCATAAAACGCTAACAACAAGAACAACGACACCTAAAAATAAACTGCAGCAGTTACGTGAGAAAATATCCCTACAAGAGCAAAGCATGGGCTTGGTCAGCCGTGACGCCAAACTGGATATTTATGACCAATTTTTAACCAAAGAGCGAACACTTAAGGTGAATTCAGTGGCAACCCTTAAAGCCAGGGATGCCCTTTACGTGCGCCAGTGGATCGATAAAGTCGAACGCACCGGCATGAGAAACTACCCTAATGAAGCATTAAGGCGGAACATCGAAGGCAGCCTTGTTTTAAAAGTTGTTCTACTCTCAGACGGCACCATTCGAGAGCTTAGAGTTACGCAGTCCTCCGGCTATAAAATTCTCGACGATGCGGCCATCAATATCGTGCGCCGGGTCGGCACCTTCGCGCCCTTTTCCAGCGACATGAAAAAGCACTACGACCAACTGGAAATCACCCGCAAGTGGCAGTTTTCCAAAGATGGCAAAACCCCGTTACTATCCGGCGGCAAGTTTTAAACAACCATTGTCAACCTTGATCTTTATTGTATTCCCCAGCATATTAGGGTCATAACGCTTTGGAGCGACCCATGAAATCTTTAAAGAACCAGTTTCTAATCGCTATGCCCAGCATGGCAGAGTCGAGCTTTTCCCAAACAGTCACCTATATCTGCGAGCATGACTCAGAAGGTGCAATGGGCTTAATCATCAATCGTCCGACCGAAATCCCATTAAATGAAATTTTTGAGCAGCTGGAAATCGACAGCGAAACCCGTGCTCACGCCAAACAACCGATCTATTCCGGCGGCCCGGTACAAACCGATCGAGGCTTCATCCTCCATCCGGCTGAAGCGCAGAAAAAATGGGATTCGACCATTAAAATTGGTACCAATATCAGCCTGACTACCTCCAAGGATATTTTAGCCGCGATCGCTCGCGACGAAGGCCCGGAAAACTGTTTGGTGGCTCTAGGGTATGCCGGCTGGAGTCCCGGCCAGCTGGAACAGGAGCTGGGCGATAATTTCTGGATTTTAGCGCCGGCTAACGAAGACATTATCTTCAACACCCCCTTCCATGACCGTCTTGACGCCGCGGTTGCGCAGCTCGGTATCAGCCTGGAACAGCTATCACCGGATGCCGGTCACGCTTAATGGCAAAAAATGACCAGCATCGTATTCTGGCCTTCGATTTCGGCACCCACCGAATAGGCATGGCCTTTGGCCAAGCACTCACGGGGACGGCCTCACCGCTGCCAATCTTACCGGCACGGGATGGCATACCAGACTGGCAAAAGCTCGGCAAAATTATTGAAGAATGGCAGCCCGACGCTTTCGTGGTTGGCGTGCCTCTAAATATGGATGGCACAGAGGGGCCGATCACTCCCCGTGCCCGCAAATTTGCTAACCGTCTACACGGCCGCTTTCATAAGCCGATCTATACCATGGACGAAAGACTGTCGACGATCGAAGCCAAAGAAAAACTTGCCGAGTTCAACAATAAAAACAGCATTGGTCTGGACAGCATGGCGGCAACTCTTATACTCGAAAGCTGGTTTCGCGAACAACTAACCGAATCATAAATTGAATCAAGCAGCTGACAGGATGCCACCGTGCCTCTAGCCGATATAAACCAACTACTGGACGACCTCTACCTGCGACTGGCTGACAGAATTGCCAATCGCAAACTGGACAACCCCTTAGTCGTGGGCATCCACACCGGGGGCAGCTGGATTGCTGAGCATTTACAACAACGTCTAGCCGAAGCCGGCCTGGTCAACGAACCGCTTGGCACCCTGGACATCTCTTTCTACCGCGATGACTTCACCCGGATCGGCTTGAACCCCAAAGTAAAACCCTCTGCACTACCGGTCGCAACCGAAGATCGCCACATTATTCTTGTTGATGACGTCATCATGAGCGGTCGCACCATTCGGGCGGCACTCAATGTACTATTTGACTTCGGACGCCCCGCCAGTGTCACGCTGGTTACACTGTTTGATCTGGACGCCAACGAATTGCCTATTCGAGCGGACATTGTCGGCCAACACCTGCAACTCCCGGCCAATCAACGTATCAAGCTGACCGGCCCAACCCCCTTAGGTTTGGAGCTTCAGAATATTTGAAGCATCACTGAATAATCACAGTTTTTTATATCGCTCCGCCGGCTTTGCAACCAAGATATGGCATTTCGGTTTTCTGAATACACCAAAACACCACAAAGCATTGCTGGAAAGCGATAAACTCGTTTCTCACAACCACAAAATTCGGTACACTACCTGGCCATGAAGCAACTCGCTGAAAGCCCGCAACTACAACTGACCGAGCAAGGTCAGCTACGCCATTTCCTGACCATTGAAGGTCTTTCCAAAACCTTACTTACCGAGATTCTTGACACGGCTGACTCCTTTATCAGCATGGAACAGCAATCGGTTAAAAAAGTCCCGCTACTGCGCGGCAAAACCGTTGTTAATCTGTTCTTTGAAGCGAGCACTCGAACCAGAACCACCTTCGAGCTCGCCGCCAAGCGTCTGTCGGCAGATGTGATCAACCTCGACATCAGCACCTCCGCAACCTCCAAGGGCGAGACGCTGTTAGACATGCTAAAAAACCTCGAGGCCATGGCCAGTGACATGTTTGTGGTGCGACACGCTAACAGCGGTGCGGCACACTTTATTGCCGAACAGGTCACCCCCAACATCGCCATCATCAATGCCGGTGACGGGCGTCATGCTCACCCCACTCAGGCGATGCTCGATATGCTCACCATCCGCCGTCATAAGGGTGATTTTGAAAACCTCAGCGTGGCGATTGTCGGGGATGTGTTACATTCTCGAGTCGCACGCTCGCAAATACACGCCTTGAAAATCCTTGGCGTACCGGATATTCGTATTATCACCCCGAATACATTACGCCCTTTTGATATCGAGTCTATGGGAGTAACGGTTTATAACCGTATGATTGAAGGCTTGGCCGGTGCCGATGTGGTCATCACGCTACGTTTGCAAAACGAACGTATGGAAAGCGCACTGCTTCCTAGCCAGCATGAATTTTATCGCCTTTATGGCCTGTCTGCTGACAAACTAAAATACGCAAAACCGGACGCGATTGTCATGCACCCCGGCCCAATTAACCGCGGCGTGGAAATTGACTCTGAAATCGCTGATGGCAGCCAATCGGTCATCCTTAACCAGGTCAGCTATGGCATTGCCGTACGCATGGCGGTCATGTCGATGGCCATGAGCGGACAAACCACGCAGGCGCAGGAAAACCATGGCGCGGAGGTATCACCATGAACCTGTGGATTCGCGGTGGCCGTCTGATTGATCCGGCCAACAATACCGACACCATTACAGACCTGCATATTCATGATGGCAAAGTCGTCGCTATCGGCCCATACGACGGCACAAGCGCCACAGTTATTGATGCAAAGGGCTTAATTGTCTGCCCAGGCTTTGTTGATCTCTCGGTCAGCCTGCGCAAACAACAGAAAGCGAGCGTTTCTGCCGAGAGTCGTGCAGCCGCAGCAGGTGGCATCACGTCTATGTGCTGCCTCCCGGACACATCGCCCGTTATTGACAGCTCATCCGCAGCTACATTAGTCCAGGATTTAGCTCACCAGGCAGGTTTTTGTAATGTCTGGCCAATTGGCGCACTAACCCAAGGCCTGGCAGGCTCACAACTAAGCGAAATGGGTACACTTAAGGAAGCCGGCTGTATTGGTATGAGCAATCTGCGCCAGCCCTTTGAAAACACCCGCGTCCTATTACGCTGCCTTGAATATGCCGCCAGCTATAACGTCATGGTATTTTTTAACCCTGTGGAACATTCTCTTGCCGATGACGGCTGCGTCCATGAGGGGCCCTTTGCAACCCGTCTCGGACTTAAGGGCGTGCCTGAAACAGCCGAAACCGTTGCCTTAACTCGCGACCTGCTTCTTGTCGAGCAAACCGGTGTCAGAGCGCACTTTGGTCAGCTGACCTGCGCTCGATCAGTGGACTTAATTGCTAACGCACAAAAGCGCGGCTTGCCCGTCACAGCCGATGTTTGCATTCACCATCTACTCGGCACTGAAGCCGACATTCAAAACTTCAACAGCCTCAACCATATTCAACCACCACTGCGTACCCAACGAGACCGTGAAGCACTGCAGCGTGGCGTCCAGGACGGCATTATCAGCGCCATTTGTTCTCACCATCATCCGCACCCAATGTCGGCAAAAATGGCTCCTTTTGCCGCCACCGAGCCTGGCATCTCGACATTAGATACGTTATTACCGCAATCACTTAAGCTGGTTGAAAACAACGTGCTTACACTAACACAAATGATTGAACGACTGACCTGCGGGCCCGCGCAGGCCGCCAACCTGAAATCCGGCTCACTTGCAGTTGGAGATATTGCTGATATCTGCATCTTTGACGCTGACGAAGACTGGCTGGTATCAGCCGAAACATTGAATTCAAGCGGTCACAACACTCCGCTGATGGGAACAGAGCTACGAGGCCGAGTAAAACACACGCTGCTCGCAGGCCGCCAGGTTTACCCCCTAAGAAGCTAGGCTAGGCCCCGCCCAGAATCACCTTAAATAAAAACGGCCCTGATCAGGGCCGTTTTTATTTGACTGAAGATCCCGCTACTCTTGAATCGTAAACTGGCTGGCTGCGGACTTGGATTGCTCAATCAATTCGCCAGAATCCAGCTTGATCATCAACCGTAAATCGTTCATCGAATCAGCATGCTTAAGCGCTGCCTCATAACTAATTTTACCTGCTTTGTAAGCCTTAAAGAGTGACTGATCGAAGGTCTGCATCCCAATCTCAGTGGAGCGCGTCATAATATCCTTGAGCAAATGCGCCTCACCTTTACGGATATGATCCGCTATCACTGGCGTATTGATCATTACCTCCGTCACAATCTGTCGCCCTTTGCCATCCACCGTCGGCACCAACTGCTGGGCCACAATTGCCTTTAAGTTCAATGACAAGTCCATCCACACCTGGTCATGTCGGTCAGCCGGGAAAAAGTTAAGAATACGCCCCAGCGCCTGGTTAGCATTATTCGCGTGCAGTGTAGCCATACAGAGGTGACCTGTATCGGCAAAGATAATCGACTGTTCCATGGTTTCGCGGGTACGAATCTCGCCCACCAGAATCACATCAGGCGCCTGACGTAAAGTATTCCTCAACGCCACCTCAAAGCTTTCCGTATCAATGCCCACCTCGCGCTGGGTAACAATACAGCCCTTGTGCTGGTGCACATACTCAATTGGATCCTCAATACTGATGATGTGACCATTGCTGTTTTCATTGCGATAACCAATCATCGAAGCGATAGAGGTCGATTTACCAGTACCGGTCGCCCCCACAAAGAGCACCAGACCACGCTTGGTCATTGCTAATTCATCAATAATCGGCGGCAACCCCAGGCTACCGGAAGTTGGGATTTGGGTTTCGATACGCCGTAACACCATGCCCACCAGGTTACGCTGATAAAAAGCACTCACCCGGAAACGCCCCACACCACGCGCCGAGATAGCAAAGTTACACTCATGACTTAGCATGAACTCTTTACGTTGCGACTCATTCATCGCACCCAATACCGTTTCACGGGCCTTCTCAGGACTCCAGGCCTCTTTGGTAATCGGATGAATAGTGCCATTCACCTTCATACTCGGCGGCAGGCCAGCGGTAATAAAAAGGTCAGACGCCTTCTTATCGACCATCAGCTTAAGCATTCTATCCAGTTCCATGCGCTATCTCCCGAACAGTATTAATCTCTACAAACACACCCAACCGTTGTTCATTTTAAATAAATGAGTCCGGGTTACTGGCTTTCTCTTTAGCCTGCTCCTTGGTAATCAAGCCCTTGGAGAGCAGGTCCTTGAGCGTCTGGTCGAGCGTGATCATACCGTGCCCAGCACCGGTCTGAATCGCCGAGTACATCTGGGCAATTTTATCTTCACGAATCAGGTTTCGAATCGCCGGCGTAGCAATCATGATTTCATGAGCCGCCACTCGACCACCACCAATTTTCTTCAACAGCGTTTGCGAGACAACACCGACTAACGATTCCGACAACATCGAACGCACCATGGACTTCTCTTCACCCGGGAATACATCGATCACACGGTCAATGGTTTTTGCCGCCGAGGTGGTGTGCAGCGTACCGAAAACCAAGTGACCCGTTTCTGCGGCAGTTAATGCCAGCCGAATAGTTTCCAAATCCCGCAGCTCGCCCACCAGAATCACATCAGGATCTTCACGCAGTGCCGAGCGCAGCGCCTCATTAAAGCCATGGGTATCGCGGTGCACTTCACGCTGATTGACCAAACATTTCTTGCTCTCATGAACAAATTCAATCGGGTCCTCAACGGTTAATACATGGTCATAACGCTGGTTATTGATATAGTCGACCATCGCTGCCAAGGTGGTACTTTTACCCGACCCCGTTGGGCCGGTTACCAGCACTAAACCGCGTGGCTTGAGCGCCAGCTCAGCAAAGATGTTACCCAAGCCCAGATCTTCCATGGTCAGCACCTTGGAAGGAATGGTCCGAAATACCGCTCCAGCACCGCGGTTATGGTTAAAGGCGTTCACCCTGAAACGCGCAACTCCGGGCACCTCAAAGGAAAAATCTGTTTCCAGAAACTCCTCGTAATCCTTGCGCTGCTTGTCATTCATGATGTCATAAATCAGGCCGTGCACTTCCTTATGCTCCATGGCTGGCACATTAATGCGTCGCACATCACCATCTACCCGGATCATCGGCGGCACACCCGCCGATAAGTGCAAATCTGACGCGTTTTGCTTTACACAGAAGGAAAGCAGTTCGGTTATATCCATGACACCCCATCACTTTGTATTGTTGAACCCCGCTTAATAGCCAGGTCCCTTATTGTTTAAAATGTTGTTTATGTTAGCCTTTGGCGCTGTCATTATCAGACAACCCCCTAAATTAGAGCCAACAACAAACAGATTCAATGAATTCATCAGTCGCGGAAAATATCAGTCAGGTCACCTCCCGCATTCGCGCCGCAGAAAAAGCGGCGGGCCGTATACCGGGTATAGTACAGCTTATTGCCGTTAGCAAGACGCGCAGCGCAAATGAAGTCAGAAATGCCGTCATGGCAGGGACACAGCACATTGGTGAAAACTACCTGCAAGAGGCATTGGACAAGCAGGCTGAATTGAGTGATTTAGACATCACCTGGCATTTCATCGGCCCCGTTCAGTCTAATAAAACGCGAACAATTGCTGACCATTTCGACTGGGTGCACAGTGTCGACCGCTGGAAAATTGCCAAACGCCTCAATGATCAACGCAAAACAGCAGCAACCCCACTCAATGTGTGCATCCAGGTCAACGTCAGCGATGAATCAACCAAGTCCGGCGTTTCGCTCGACGAACTGCCTGAATTGGCAGCACAGATCAACGAACTACCAAACCTTAAATTACGCGGTTTAATGGCCATACCCTCGCCAGACCAAAGCAATGAGGATCTAGCCGCTGATTTTGCACGTATGCAACAAAGCCTTAACGAACTTAACGAGCTAGACCTGGCATTGGACACCCTCTCAATGGGCATGTCCGGTGACATTGAGCTGGCAATTGCCGCTGGCAGCACGATGGTGCGCGTTGGCACCGCCATTTTCGGCCCCCGTAACTATTCCAAACCGGACACAGATAAAAAATGAGCAACACACTAAACGATGCCTTGAATTCACAAACTGCACGACTGGTTTTTATTGGCGCCGGTAACATGGCCAGCAGCATTATTGGCGGCCTGGTCAGCCACGGCTACCCTGCTCAGTTAATCACTGCCACGGATCGCAACAGCGACCAACTGGAGCAACTGGCACAACAGACCGGCATCAATACCAGCACCGATAACAGCGCTGCCGCCGCAAACGCCGACGCCATTATTCTGGCAGTTAAGCCTCAGGTAATGGCAGATGTCGCCACTCCGCTCAAGCCGGTGATCGCCGACAACAAGCCCTTAATTATTTCCATTGCTGCCGGCATCACCGTCGACAATTTGCTGAACTGGATGGGCAACAACCTGCCTATCATTCGCACCATGCCCAACACGCCGGCACTGGTGCAAACCGGCGCCACGGGGCTGTATGCAAACGCGACCGTCTCGGAACAACAAAAAACACTCGCCGATACCGTTTTCTCAGCCATTGGTCTGGCCAGCTGGTTTGATCAGGAAAGCGATCTCGATGCGGTGGTGGCTATTTCCGGCAGTGGTCCAGCTTATTTCTTTATGATGATGGAAGCCATGGAAGAGGCCGGCGTTAAATTGGGGCTGTCAGCTGAGTCAGCTCGCGAACTGACACTACAAACTGCGTTGGGCGCAGCTAAACTGGCGCAAAGCAGCGATGTGTCTCCCGCCGAACTGCGTCGTCGCGTCACCTCGCCAGGCGGCACAACGGAACAGGCCATTCAGCGCTTCGAGGAAGGCGGTCTACGGGAATTGGTCGACACCGCATTGCAGGCCGCTTCAAAACGCAGCAAAGAACTGGCAGGATAACGCAGGAATAACCCAAGGATCATAACATGTCACAATCACTCGCTACCGCAGGCACCTACCTGGTTCAAACTCTTTTTGGCCTTTACCTGTTAGCTATTTTGCTGCGTTTCCTGCTGCAAATTGCCCGCGCTGATTTTTATAACCCTATCTGTCAGATGATCGTCAAAATTACTAACCCGACATTACGACCGCTGCGCCGTATCGTTCCAGGACTTGGTGGTCTGGATATTTCCGCGCTGGTACTTGGGTTGTTGGTTCAAATGGTCGGCATTAGTTTAATTCTGATGCTGCACGGATTCGGGCTACCCAATATTTTACTGTTGCTCGGCTGGTCAATCACCGGCATGCTGGCACTGGTACTCAATATCTACTTCTTTGCATTAATTGTGGTGATCATTCTCAGTTGGGTTGCGCCACAAACCCGCCATCCGGCAGCGGTACTGATTTTCCAGCTGGTCGAGCCCATCATGCTGCCGATGCGCCGCATTATCCCCTCCCTTGGTGGGCTTGATTTATCACCAATTTTTATCTTTATCGCCATCAACCTCATCAAGATTCTCGTTATTGGCAATTTGGCGACCATGTTAAGAATTCCACAGGGATTAATGCTGGGGCTGTAATTAAAGAGAGCCTGGAAACAGCTCTCCACCCTCAACGAGAGCCTTTGCAAACCATGCTCGACAACGCTGTTTGCAAGGCTTTCAACCTTGCTTTAGCTGAGCGCTGTCAGTAGACTTCGCTGACACAAAAAGAAAACGCCACCATGCCTGAATCCATACCTAAAAACTCGGTTGGTCTGGTTACTCCCCAGACCATGAAATTCGACACTCCTCTAACACTCGACAGCGGTCATGTCCTGAACAGTTACGAGATTGTGTACGAAACCTATGGCGAACTGAACGCCGAAAAATCCAATGCTGTATTGATCTGTCATGCACTGAGCGGCACCCATCACGCCGCCGGTTATAACAGCATGGACGATAAAAAGCCCGGCTGGTGGGACACCTGTATCGGCCCCGGCAAAGCCATCGATACAAACAAATTCTATGTGGTCTGCCCCAATAACATTGGTGGTTGCAACGGCTCAACGGGCCCAAATCACATCAACCCGGAAACCGGCAAGTACTGGGGGCCTGACTTCCCGCCTTTACGCGTACGAGACTGGGTAAAATCTCAGGCTTGTTTGGCCGACAAACTCGGCATTGAACAATGGGCCGCCATTGTGGGTGGCAGTTTAGGCGGCATGCAGGTCATGCGCTGGTCGCTGGAATACCCTGAACGTCTGCGTCATGCCGTCGTCATTGCCTCAGCCATGAACCTGACTGCCCAGAACATTGCCTTCAACGAAGTGGCACGTACCGCCATTCGCTCTGACGATGACTACAACGACGGTTATTTTCTGGAAAAGGGCACCATTCCTCGCAAAGGCTTGGCACTGGCCCGCATGATCGGGCACCTTACCTACCTGACCGATGACCTCATGGGCTCCAAGTTTGGCCGCGAGTTACGTTCCGGCGATTTCGAACGAGGCGCCTACAATGAAGTACAGTTTCAGGTAGAAAGCTATCTACAGTATCAGGGCGAGAAATTTTCAACGGCCTTTGATGCCAACACCTACATCATGCTGACACGAGTGCTGGACTACTTTGACCTGGCGCGTGAATACGACAACGACCCCGTTAAAGCCTTCAGCAACGCCCTGTGTAAGTTTTTTGTGGTGTCCTTCACCACTGACTGGCGCTTCTCACCGGAGCGCTCTCAGGAAATTAAGAATGCCCTGATCAGCGCAGGCAAAGACGTCAGTTACGCGGAAATTGAAACCCCTCAGGGTCACGACGCATTCCTGTTACCTATCGAACCCTACCTTCAAGTTTTCGATGCCTATATGAAGCGTATTGCCGGAGAAATTGAATCATGAGCAGCCGCGCCGATTTCGATATTCTGCAACAGTGGGTACGCCCCTCCAGCCGCGTCTTAGACCTGGGCTGCGGTGACGGCGGTTTGCTACAAAGCCTGGCCCAGCAAAAGAACGTTCAGGGTTACGGCATTGAAAATGATCGTGCACTGATTGTCGCCAGTCTCAACAACGGCATCAATGTTATTGAGCAAAACCTCAATGACGGCTTAACTGACTTCACCGATAACAGTTTTGATACCGTGCTCATGACCCAGGCACTGCAAGTGGTCAGCCGCCCGGATCAAGTACTGGAAGAGATGCTGCGTGTCGGTAAAGAATGCATTGTTACCTTCCCCAACTTCGGTAACTGGCGCGCGCGCTGGCATCTTGCCATTCGTGGCCGCATGCCCGTCACCAAACAGCTGGACTATGAGTGGTACAACACCCCTAACATCCACTTCTGCACCGTGCGCGACTTCGAAGTGCTGTGTCGGGAACGAGGCATTCAGGTGTTAAACCGTGTAATGGTATCGGAACGATTCCCGGATCAATCACTCAAACAGTTATGCCCCAACAGCTTTGCTGAGACAGCCATTTATCACCTCAGCAAATAAGCCGGGTTCCCCAACCAAAAACTTATCCGGAGTAAGCCATGAAATGGTTAAGTCTGATATGCGCCTTCGCCCTGTCATTCACACTGGCACCCGCTGTGAGTGCCGATGCCACTGAAACGTCACGCGAAACTGACACCCACATTTTCTATTTCAATGTGCTGAACAGTGCCTTTTTAACCCCCGAAATCGCACAGCAATACGGCATTAACCGCAGCAACTATCGCGCCGTGCTCAACCTTGCCGTGCATGAAAAGACCGCTACAGGCAGCAAAGCCATTCCCGTCATTTTGGAAGGCAGTGTAACCAATATCGTACAACAGCAACGTGCACTGGAATTTCAGGAGGTGAACGAAGGTCAGGCACTCTACTACCTGAGCGACTTCCGCATTACCGATGACGACCTGCTGACCTTCAAGCTACTGATAAAAACCCACGCTGACGCTCCCGGTTATGAACTAAATTTCAAGCGCCGCGTATATACCAGTAAGTAACCAATCAGACATCAATACTATGCAAAAAATTGTGCTCGCCAGCTCTAATCAGGGCAAATTACGTGAAATCCAGCAGGTATTGGCGCACCTGGACATGCAACTGGTGCCACAATCCGAGTTTAACGTTAGCGATGCCGACGAGACGGGGCTGTCCTTTGTGGAAAATGCCATCATCAAAGCGCGTCATGCAGCACGCACCAGCGGCCTGCCAGCACTGGCTGACGACTCGGGACTGGAGGTCGATGCGCTGCAGGGTAAGCCCGGTATTTATTCCGCCCGCTTTGCGGGTGAAAAAGCCACCGATGGCGATAACATCCAAAAGTTGCTCGGTGAGCTGGAAGGCGTAGACTCCCCACAACGCAGCGCCCGTTTCCGCTGTGTACTGGTTTACATGCGACACGCCGACGACCCTTCACCCATCATTGCCGAAGGCAGTTGGGAAGGCTTCATTCTCGATGAGCAACGCGGTCAGAACGGCTTTGGGTATGATCCGGTATTTTATATCCCCGAGCACCAACGCGCAGCAGCCGAGCTGGAGCCCGAAGTCAAGAATCAGCATAGCCATCGCGCCAGAGCATTAGCACAACTAGTGGAACGGATGCGCCATAAGGGCAGTAGCGCCAGCAATTAAGTCACGACGCTTAATCAAGCCGCGACTAACCTTCATGACTGCTCAAACGCCACAGTTAACCGAACTCCCCCCGCTCAGCCTCTATGTTCATATACCCTGGTGCGTTCGCAAATGCCCCTACTGTGATTTCAATTCCCATGCCGCAAGCCAGGAACTACCAGAACCGGCGTACATTGATGCGCTGCTGGTCGACCTCCGTAACGACCTTGAGTTTGTAGAGGGCCGCCCACTAGCTTCGATCTTTTTTGGTGGCGGCACGCCCAGCCTGTTTAGCGCATCCAGCATCGGCCGGTTTTTGGAAGGCGTTGAGCGACATATCAGCTTTTCTAAAGATATAGAAATCACTCTGGAGGCCAACCCCGGTACCTTTGAGCAGCAAAAGTTTGCTGATTTCCGACGCGCCGGCATCAACCGTCTATCCATTGGCATTCAGAGTTTTGATGACCTGCAGTTACAAAAACTCGGGCGCATCCACAATAGTGGCGAAGCACAACGCGCCATCGGCATGGCGCAACAGGCGGGCTTTGATAACTTTAATCTGGATTTAATGCACGGTCTGCCAGACCAATCCATCAAACAAGCACTGACGGACCTGCAAACAGCCATCGATTTTGCCCCTAAACACCTGTCGTGGTATCAACTAACCATTGAGACCAATACTGAGTTTTACAAACAGCCGCCTCGTTTACCCTCTGACGATGCCCGCTGGCAAATATTCCAGCAGGGGCAGGCACTGCTCGCCGAAGAAGGCTTCCAACAATACGAGGTCTCCGCCTATAGTCAGCCCGGCAAAGCTTCACTGCATAATCTGAATTACTGGCGTTTTGGCGACTACCTCGGCATCGGCGCAGGTGCGCACGGCAAAATCACGCGCTTATCAAAGGGGGCTGCTGCCACACTGATGCGCACCCGTAAAACCCGTACCCCCAAAGATTACCTCAACGCCATCGGCGCTGGCCGGTTAATAGAAACGATTGATCAAGAGGATATCGCGGGAGAGTTTATGATGAACGCCCTGCGCCTCAATGAAGGTTTTACACTGGATGCCTTTAAACAAGCCACCGGCTTACCCGGCACACTGCTTTCATCAGGCATAAAACAGGCTTCCGCCAAAGGGCTGTTAGAAATAGATGAATTAAATCGCGTTAAACCGACAAAAAATGGCCGTCTATTTCTAGACGATTTAGTCGCGCTGTTTATCTAAACCTGACTCACTAAACGCCTTAACTGCCGTAATAAGTCAGCCCGCTGCGGCTTTTCACAGCGCGAATACTCCAACTGATAAAACAACTCTGCGATGATTGCTAACTGATCTGCTTTTTCTGGCTGAGCCTGCTGTGCTCGAGACACAAATGCCGCCAGCGGTTCACCCGGCTTACGATTCAGCTTCAATTTTGCCAAGCGTTTCTCCAGGCGCTGAACACAGCGCGAAGCTTCATTTCCTTTGTTCTCTGTACGGCGAACACCCAGCACGAATAACCACAGCAGTGAAATAGCCGTAAAAGCGGCCGCCAGCCACAACAGTTTTTCAAACGGCTTAGCGCCAGCAAGCAATCGATTGATCAGCCCCATACGGCTGCCCTCATCAAACTGCACAACCCAGCGTTGCCATTGATATTCAAAACCATCCAGCCATAGCTGTAGCTTTTGCAGCGGCAAAAACCGTGAGCCGCGCCCCGCCAGCTCGGCTAAAAAGTCCGGATTATCAGCAAACTGCTCAGCTAAATCCTGCCGGACTCGCTGCGGTGCTACCGCCGCCGTTGGGTCGACGCGCAGCCAACCCTGCTCCGGCAGCCACACCTCAGCCCAGGCATGGGCATCCATTTGCCGCACAGTAATATAACCTTCCTCTACATTATCTTTACCGCCCAGGTAGCCCCCCACCATTCTTGCCGGTATACCCGCACTGCGCATAATATATACAAAGGCGCTCGCATAGTGGCTACAAAAGCCCTGCCGCACATCAAACCAGAATTCATCCAAGGGGGACCCACTCAGCTGACGGGGCGGCTGCAGGGTATAAAAGTAATCCCGCTCACGAATATGGCGAAGCACGGCCTTCACAAACTCGTCACCCGATTTCACTTGCTCACGCAGCTCTACGGCCCAGCGCCGCAAGCGCTCATTGCCGTTTGCCGGTAATTGCAGCGCCTGCCGATACTCCTGCCTACCCGGCTTTAAAAGCCCCGGTAACGCGGTATTGGATCGCACCTCAAAACCGCTTACGGCGTTAATTTCACGGCTCGCCAGCAAATTACGCAACTGGCTAAAAAACACCTTCCCTTGAGTCACAGCAACGGGCGCATCAAGCGTGGGAATCCAGCGCTGACCACTTGGCTCCATCACCAATTGATACTGATAATCAGCCTGGTCTACAAAGATCTCCGGAACCTTCACTGGCGACAACGGTTCGCCCCGTGTCCAGCTTCTGCCATCAAATTGCTGGAAGATTAATGCTCGCCAATACCACTGCTCACGTGGCGGTTGGGGACCAATAAAATTAACTCGAAAAGCAACGCCGGGAGACTTCACCAGTGAGGCAATATCGCCCGGTGTGACGGTATCACTCAAACCAACTTTGGCCTGGCCCTGTTGTGGAATCACCCACAGAGGCGGCAGTCGCGGCACAATAAAAAACAGTAGCAGCGCCAGCGGAATGCTGAGTACAAACATCGAGGCGCTGGTACGCAGTGGGGCTAACAAACTACGGCGCGTGCTATCGACCGCAACCCGGTGGGCACTGATGGCGCAGGCCGTCAAAGCCAACGCCGTCAGCAAGGAATAAAGTGTCTGCCAGGGTGTTTGCGAATACACAAAGTGTGTCGCGGTTAAAAAATAACCACAAAAAACCAGCACCAATGCGTCACGTCGCCCCCAGCTTTCAGTGCTTTTAAAGACAAACCCGACCAGCACCACAGCCACCATCGTATCAAGGCTATAACGGTTATATCCACTGACATACAATGCGGCCAACGCAATTATCAGCGCTGAATATTTAAGCAGCGCATTGCTTTTCAAGATGCCACGATGCAATGCCCAGCCCCGCCAAGCCAAACAGGCTGCCAACAGCAAGACCAACCACGGCGAGTGTGAAGAGGTGAAGGGCATAAGCACCAACAACTGGCTGATAATGAGCCAGATTAACGTATCACGACGAATTACATCGCCCGCCCTTTGTTGGTGAGACGAAGCCATTGTCCGACTCATCGCTGTCGCCCATCGAAGTCAGGCTCCGTGAGCCCAAATCTTGCAAGTGCTTCGCAGCAACGATGATAATGGCCACGCCCCATTGCTGGCTGCAAACGTACCTCCGGTAATTCCAAACCGTAACTGCGCCGGGCGACATCAAACTGGTTAATCGTAAACATCAGGTGCTGCAGGCGCGCTTCGGTGGGCAGCATGTTAAAGTCCTGCCAGCGCAACCATTCACTCTGCGCTAGCGGGTCAACAAACTGTTTGACCTGAAGTACCGACGACCGCGAGCTGGCCGCCCAGTGAACACGCGACAAACGATCCCCCGGCACATAAGTCCGCAACGCCTCAAAATCGCTAACCCCGGGAACATGCTCGGTTGTCTCACCCGCTTCAGGTAAATCACCGCGCTGAGCAGGCAACATGGCATCGACCGGGCGCGGATAAACCAGCGCGCAGGCAGCCAGTTGCGCATAACTCCAAGCCCTGGCAATGCCTAGCGGATAGTCGCTGTGAAGGGTGATACGCGGCAACAGCTGGTAGCCCCGTGTTGAAACCGGCACGCTAAAGGTAACGGTTTGACTGGTCGCTTCATCAAGATCGACGCGGTGCGTCAATTCAGCTCCCTCAACAGCCAGCATAATGGCATGGCGGCCGCGCGCCTTGTCACGGCTAACCTGCACATCAAACTCCACCGTCTCGCCCGCCACACCATTGCGCCCAGCAACACACCGTAAAGTGATGCCGGATAGATTGTAATGCGTGTAATTCAGGTTCAACACAGCCAGCGCAATCAGCCAGAAACACAGCGCATAAATCAGTGCGTTTTGATAATTAACCGCTAACAGGAAAATAAAACCAAGGAATAGCAGCAGCATCAAGCCATTGCGGGTTGGCAAAATGTAAATAGAGCGCAGTCCAGTCTGGCTCTGTTCCACACGCGGATGGCGACGCCTTATCCAGTCGCTTCGGCGATTACGCCATTGACCACTTAAGAGACCGTACAGGCCCTTTGATGAGCGTGGATTTTTCATTTTTTGGTGTGCTAAATCACAGCCACGTCAGCCAATAGGCTGGCAGCCGCCTGCTCACCAGATATACCCTGCCCCACCAATCGATGCCCCGCTACGGCGGGGAAAACAGCCTGAACATCTTCGGGCAGCACATGATCACGCCCAGCCATAATCGCCCAAGCCTGCGCCGCCTTGACCAGGCACATTGCCCCCCGCGGTGACAACCCCAGTTCACAGTGCTGTGGATTACGGCTGGCCGCGATTAAGCGCTGCACATAATCGAGCAGCGAATCACTGAGGTGTATTTCACTGACCTGCGCCTGCATCAATGCAAACTCGTCCGCTGTTAGCAGTGTCGTCAATGATTCCAGCTCGGCACGGCCATGCTGCCCCTTAAGCAGCAAACGCTCCGCAGCAGCATCCGGGTAACCCAATGACAAACGCATCAAAAAACGATCAAGTTGAGACTCCGGCAACGGGTAAGTGCCAGACTGAAAAGAGGGGTTCTGGGTCGCGATCACAAAAAAAGGCGTTGGCAGGGGATGATTTTCACCATCAACGCTGACCTGCCCCTCTTCCATTGCCTGTAATAATGCGCTCTGCGCTTTTGGTGTGGCGCGGTTTAATTCGTCGGCCAACAATACCTGACTGAATACCGGCCCGGGGTGAAAGCGAAACTCACCGCGCTGCTGTTCATAAATCAGTGCGCCAGTAATGTCGGCGGGCAGCATGTCACTGGTGAATTGCACTCGGTTATGACTCAAGCCTAACGTCTTCGCCAGGCCCTGCGAAAGGGTTGTTTTACCCATGCCCGGCAAATCCTCCAGCAGCAGGTGCCCACGACACAACATGCAGCATAGCGCCAATCTAAGCTCATGCTTTTTACCCAAAATCACCTGATCAAGGTGGTTCACCAGCTGTTCAAACCTGTTTGTCATTGGCCAAATTCCATTTCACGCGGAAGTTATTTGAAAAGTTGAATTAAGCACAGCCATGCCCAGCCAAAAGGAGGGCATATCACGCCGCTTTTTCTTTATACAGGATAGACTTATGTTACGAAGATGCAGGTTTTTCGATCCACTTTTTAGTGCAATAAAACAAAGCGGGGAAAACTGTGGGCACCAAGAAAGAACAGGAAAGGAAAAACAGCGGTGCCAATGTCTCTATTACTGCCGACTTTAGATAGCCAAACGCTTCACAACAGCATGTAAGGCATCAATCTGCATGGCCAGTCTTCGCGCCTGATCGGCTGACCGTGGCTCGCCCTGCTCAACGACACAGCGCAACACATGCAGGTATATATGTATTGCGTAACAGTAATAAAAATGCGTTCGCTGCTCTTCACCAACCCGGCCCGCATAATGGAATAGCAGTTGGTCAATCTGCACATCATCAAACTCGTGTTGATAGGCAATCACTGCCAAGTCGTAATAGGGGTCGTTAACCGAGGCCTGCTCCCACCCAACAAAGCGCAATGTTTGTTCAGTTTCAAGCACGTTGGAAACGTGTAGATTATTATGGCATACAGCCCGTTCGGGATAATGTTTTTGCGCATATGCAGCCACTCGTTTCATCTTTAATTGCAAGGCGTGCAAACTATCGCAAACGATGGCTTGTTTAGTGGCTATGTCTGACCAATAACGCTGTTCTAATTGACCAGCAGAAAACGATGGCCCTTCAGCCGGTAATGCATGTAATTGCTTCAGGGTTTGGGCGACTCGTTCAATATTGCCTGTGCGTTGAAAATCATCGGGCCTGAAACAGTCTCCCTCAATATATTCACTGACTACAAAGCCTTTCTCCGGTGAGCTGTACACCAGTCTAGGACCAATACCCGCTTTATAGGCCAGTTCAATAATTGGACTCTGTTGCTGTAAGGGCTCATCAATAAACGACCCATGACTTACCTCAACGGTTAATACTAAAAGCCGCTGTCCAAAGCTAAGTAGATATGATTTTTTATGCTGAGTGGAGCGCAGTTCGCGCACCAGCTGAGGCATAAAGCCATACCCCACACCGTGCCAATAGGGCGCGCTTTGAAAAATATGCGCAAAATTTAGCCGCGTAGATACTTCAAAACTATCGGTCTGAATACCGTCAACAGGTGTGGCTTTCATAGCGGCGAACCCAACAGAAAAATGTACGGTTGATTATAAATAGAGGCCCCTGTCAGGCAAGCGCTACAATGTAGCCTACAATGCTCACCCAATCATCGGCGATTGTACACCGCCCTTCATACTCTATATAATTTCTCCATTCTTGTCGGAGCGCCCACGTCCCTTCTTAGTATTCGGACAATAGGCTGAGACCGCATTGCGGAATCCGTTGAACCTGATTCAGGCTAACACCTGCGTAGGGAACAAGATCCCGCCCGCAATCCCATTGCAGTCCGGCTCTTGATCCCTCCCCCGACAAGTCCAGAATTTTAATTGCATACGTGCATCAACTTGCCGTAAACGAGGGTTTTGCTATGTCAGACCAACTATCCGCTACCACATCCACCAATAACGAAAAACTGAGTTCACTAGACGAGCTAAGTAAGCAGCCCTTCCCCAGCTCGAAAAAAGTCTACGTTGAGGGATCAAACCCAAGCATTCGTGTTGGTATGCGTGAAATCAGCCTTACCGACACGCTGATCGGTGGCGATGAAAGCAACCCCCAATTAGAGCCGAATGCAGCGATTCGTGTTTACGACACCTCTGGCCCCTTTACCGACCCTGACGTCACGATTGATCTGCGCAAAGGCCTCGCCCCATTGCGTAAAGACTGGATTGAAGCGCGCGGCGACACTGAGATTCTTGATTCCCAAACCTCGGTTTACAGCCAACAGCGTATGGCTGACAAAGGCCTCGACCACCTGCGTTTCCAGGACTTGCCTAAACCGCGTCGCGCCAAAGCCGGCAAAAACGTCTCGCAGATGCATTACGCCAGGCAGGGCATTATCACCCCGGAAATGGAGTTCATCGCCATTCGCGAAAACACCAAACGCATTGCCATGGGCGACGCCATTCTGCATGAACAACACGCTGGCGAAGACTTTGGTGCGGCTATTCCCAAAGAGATCACACCAGAATTTGTACGCTCTGAGGTAGCCTGCGGTCGCGCCATTATTCCCGCCAACATTAACCACCCCGAAGCCGAGCCAATGATTATCGGCCGTAATTTTCTGGTTAAGGTCAATGCTAATATTGGTAACTCAGCACTCGGCTCCTCCATCGAAGAGGAGGTCGAAAAACTCGTGTGGTCCTCACGCTGGGGCGCAGACACGGTTATGGACCTATCCACCGGCAAGAACATCCACGAAACCCGTGAATGGATCATCCGTAACTCACCGGTCCCTATTGGTACCGTACCGATTTACCAGGCACTGGAAAAAGTCGACGGCGTGGCCGAAAATCTGACCTGGGAAATTTTCCGTGACACCTTGATCGAGCAGGCTGAACAGGGAGTGGATTATTTCACCATCCATGCTGGCGTGCTGCTGCGTTATGTGCCCATGACTGCTAAACGCGTTACTGGCATTGTCTCGCGTGGCGGCTCAATCATGGCGAAGTGGTGCCTGGCGCACCACCAAGAGAACTTCATCTACACGCATTTTGAAGAAATCTGCGAAATCATGAAGGCCTACGATGTGTCCTTCTCGCTGGGTGATGGCCTGCGCCCTGGCTCCATTGCTGACGCCAATGACGAAGCCCAATTCAGCGAACTGGAAACCCTTGGCGAACTGACCAAAATCGCCTGGAAACATGACATCCAGACCATTATTGAGGGTCCTGGCCATATTCCCATGCACATGATCAAAGAGAATATGGACAAACAGTTGCGCGACTGCGGCGAAGCGCCCTTCTACACTCTCGGCCCACTGACCACCGATATTGCACCCGGCTATGATCACATCACCTCGGGCATCGGGGCCGCCATGATCGGCTGGTATGGCTGCGCAATGCTCTGCTATGTCACGCCTAAGGAACATCTGGGCCTGCCCGACAAAGAAGACGTTAAAGAAGGCCTGATCACCTACAAGATTGCGGCCCACGCAGCTGACTTGGCCAAGGGGCACCCGGGCGCGCAAATTCGTGACAACGCATTATCGAAAGCACGCTTTGAATTCCGTTGGCATGACCAGTTTAACCTGTCTCTAGACCCGGATCGTGCTCGTGAGTATCACGACGCCACGCTACCCAAGGAGTCCGGCAAAATTGCCCACTTCTGCTCCATGTGCGGACCAAAATTCTGCTCCATGAAAATTTCCCAGGACGTGCGTGACTATGCTGCCGAGCAGGAAGCTGACCGCATAGCACTTGCCGAAGATGCTGCCGCAGGTATGCAGGAAAAATCAGCAGAGTTTCTCGCCACTGGCAGCGAAATTTATCACCAGCGCCCAAGCTGATTAAAAGGCATTATTGACAATGCAGATCGGGATTTGCGGCGCCGGTATCATGGGCCGCCTGACAGCCTGGCAGCTATTAAAGGACGGCCACGAGGTCACACTGTTCGATAAAGACCCTATCGATAGTGGTCGTGCAGCCAGCTATAGTGCTGCCGGGATGCTAAGCCCATACAGCGAGGCCGAAGCAACGGAGCCACTGGTTTTTAAACTGGGTGTTGCCTCTTTGGATCTGTGGTCGACTTTGATCAAGGAACTAAAGGCCGATGTTCACTACCATAGCGGTGGCACATTGGTGGTGGCCCATAGCCAGGATCAGGGTGACTTTACCCGTTTCAGTAATATTGTCCGGCAACGTCTGAGCGCTGAAACGGGTGATTTTAAGCAGCTAACGCAGCAACAGGTCGCCGAACTTGAACCGGAGCTTGTGCCGCCGTTTCAGCAGGCGATGTATATGCCCAATGAAGCCTGGCTGTGTTGCTGCTGTTTAATGCCAGCCCTGGCCGATGCGTTGCGCGCTAAAAAAGTGCGTTGGTTCAGTGGTACAGAAGTGCTGGAAGCCAACCCCCGGCAGGTAACCGTCAAGGTACGCAGTGGCGAACGCCATCATGATTTTGATTACGTCATCGATTGCCGAGGCCTGGGAGCAAAACAGCAGTTACCGGAGTTACGCGGTGTGCGCGGCGAATTAATCTGGCTACGTGCGCCGGACGTTAAAATTAACCGGCTGATTCGACTCATGCACCCCCGCTACCGACTGTATATTGTGCCCCGCCGTGACGACCTGTATTTGATCGGCGCCACGCAGATTGAAAGTGAAGATAATCGCGAAATTACCGTACGCTCAACACTGGAATTATTATCGGCAGCCTACAGTATTCACCCGGGGTTTGCGGAGGCGCGCATTGTAAAAACCGACGTTAATTTGCGGCCGGCTCTGGCCGATAATCAGCCTAAGATCATTCACCAATCAGGGTTGCTGCAGGTAAACGGTCTCTTCCGCCATGGCTATTTGATGTCGCCGGCAATCGCCAAAGAAGTCGCGGGCATTATTGCTCAGGGCGATAGCTATCAATCGCCTTTTAAAGGCCTGCTCGTTAAGCAGCCGAAAACCGATGAGGTGGCACGGGAGCGCATCACTCATGATTAACATCTTTTTAAATGGTGAAAACAGCAGCCTGCAAAAATCAGAGACACTGGATATCGCATTGTCTGAATGGGGCTATGAAGAGGGCTGTTATGCCGTCGCCGTCAACGAAACCTTTGTGCCGCGCAGCCAATACGCTCAACAACACATAAATGAGGGCGACCGAATTGATGTCGTCAGCCCATTGGAGGGCGGTTAATCATGAGCTGGCAAATCGGCGGAAAAACGCTCAACAGCCGGCTGTTTATAGGCAGCGCGCTGTACCCGTCGCCCGCTATTATGCAGCAGGCCATTCGCAGCTCCGGCGCAGACGTGGTGACGGTCAGTCTGCGTCGCCAGAATCCTGGCGAAGGCGGTGGCTCGAGTTTTTGGCAACTGATCAAGGAATTGCAGCTGAATATCCTGCCCAACACGGCAGGCTGCCACTCCGCCAAAGAGGCCGTTACCACTGCGCAAATGGCCCGCGAAATTTTTGACACCAACTGGGTCAAACTCGAAGTCATTGGCGATGACTACAACCTGCAACCCGAGCCATTCCAGCTATTAGAAGCAGCGGAACAGCTCGTCAAAGAGGGTTTCGAGGTTTTCCCCTATTGCACCGATGACCTCGTACTGTGCCAGCGCTTACGCGATGCTGGCTGTAAGGTGCTAATGCCCTGGGCGGCCCCCATTGGCACCGGCAAAGGTATCATCAACCCCTACGCCCTCACCACCTTACGTGAACGCCTGCCCGACATGCCACTTATCGTCGATGCCGGCATTGGCCTGCCTTCCCACGCCTGTCAGGCTATGGAGCTGGGCTTTGATGGCATTTTACTTAACTCCGCCGTGGCACAGGCTGGCGACCCGGTAAACATGGCCAGCGCCTTTGCCAGTGCCGTTGACGCGGGCCGGCAGGCTTACCTGGCCAGTCCCATGCCTGAAAAAAACACTGCTGCGCCCTCCACACCAACTCTCGGCACCCCCTTCTGGCATCAGGATAAATAACAGATGAGCAATAAATCGATTGTCTGGAGTATTGCCGGTTCCGATAGTGGCGGTGGAGCCGGCTTACAAGCGGATCTGCAAGCTATAAACGGCCTAGGGGCCCATGCCTGCACCGTGGTCACCGCGATCACCAGCCAGAACTCCATTGCGGTAGAAGCTGTCGAAGCAGTTGATATTAAACCGCAACTGACGGCATTAGCCGCAGATATGCCCGCCCGCGCCATTAAAATTGGCATGCTGGCAAATACAGCACAGGTTATAGCGCTGGCAGAGCAACTACGCTTTTATAAAACTAACTGGGCACAACCACCTTTCGTGGTTTATGACCCGGTAATGGCGGCTTCCACAGGCGGCAGCCTCAGCCAGGAAGACTTATGCGAAAGTATTGGTACCCACCTGTTGCCCTGTGTTGACCTGCTGACACCCAACAAATTCGAAGCCGAACGGTTGACCGGGCTAAAACTGAGTGACCAAGCGTCGCGTGAAGCCGCTGCCAAAGCCCTGCTTGATGCCGGCTGCAGCGCTGTCGTCATCACCGGCGGCCATTTTGGAACAGAGCAAGCTTGCGACTTCTATGTGAATGCTCAAGGCAGCTTAAAACTGTCGAGTCCATTACAGAATACAGCTCATCATCACGGCAGCGGCTGTGTGTTTGCCTCTGCCATCGCAGCACTGGTCGCCCAGGATTATCCCATTGAAGATGCGCTGGTACTGGCAAAAGCCTATATCAACCGAGGCATCCGAGAAGCTCAGGGCATCGGCCAGGGAGCAGGACCGGTTGCCCATACCGGTTGGCCTGAAAAGCTAGAGGATTTCTCCCTCATTGCCGAGCAGGGCTCAGCCAAGCCCTTTGCCTGCTGTGACACAAAACAGCTTGGGCTATACCCGGTCGTTGATTCCATCGAATGGGTTGAAAAGCTACTAAAATGTGGCGTTAAAACGCTGCAGCTGCGTATCAAAGACGCTGACTCCCGAGATCTCGAACAACAAATTATTAGCGCCATTGCACTCGGCCGGGATTATCAAGCACGACTATTTATCAACGATTATTGGCAGTTAGCGATTAAACATCAGGCCTACGGTGTGCACCTGGGGCAGGAAGACTTAGACATTGCCGATCTGGATGCCATCCGTGAAGCCGGTCTGCGGCTCGGCATCAGCACCCATGGTTATTACGAAATGCTGCGCGCCCATGCCTGTCGGCCCAGCTACATCGCTATGGGCGCCATTTATCCAACCACCACCAAAGACATGCCCAGCAAACCTCAGGGTTTAAAGAAGTTGAACGATTACGTCAGTCTGATGCGCAAACACTACCCGCTGGTGGCCATCGGCGGCATTTCTATTGCCCGCGCCTACGATGTATGGGCACAAAACCCCGGCAGCATTGCCCTGGTGACGGCCATTACAAAGGCTGATGATTACCAGCTAGCCGTTAAAGAATTGATGCACATTACAGGTGAAAGCTATGTCGAACACTGACTCAAACGCGGACATGCTCAGCGACGAAGAGCTACTACGCTACAGTCGCCAATTATTGCTGGAACCCTTCGGTTTTGAAGCTCAGCTACGCTTCAAACAGGCCAACGTGCTGATTATTGGCCTTGGCGGGCTGGGCAGCCCGTCGGCCCTGTATCTAGCCGCTGCCGGCATCGGCAAACTAACGCTGAATGATTACGACCAGCTGGACTTGACCAACCTGCAACGTCAAATTCTCTACCGTACAACCCAGGTCGATGAAGACAAAAGCAGCGCCGCTGGCGCTAACCTTAACGCCCTGAACCCACACGTTGAGCTTGAAATTCTGCCGGATAAACTGGACGCAGAGAGCCTGCAACAACAGGTAAACAAGGCCGACGTGGTACTCGACTGCACCGATAATCTTGACACTCGCTACGCGATCAACGCTGCCTGCGTGGCACACAGCACCCCACTGGTAACGGCCGCGGCTATTGGCATGGAGGGGCACTTCACCTTCTTCAATCCGGCTGAAGAAAACGCGCCCTGCTATCAGTGCATGGTACCTGACACCGGTCAACGCCCCGACGCCAACTGCGCCACAACTGGTGTGCTCGGACCGGTACTGGGCATGATGGGCAGCCTACAGGCATTGACCACTCTCAAGCACCTGGCTGGCCTCGACAGTCAACCCAATACCCTGCTGCGCTTTGATGCCTTAAACATGGGCTTCCAGCAATTCAAGCTGGTACGAGACCCCCTGTGTCCAGTCTGCCATAACCATTAAACATCACCCACAAACAAAAAAGCCGTTACATTTAATGCAACGGCTTTCCTGTCAAAATAACGGTTTATAGCTTAAATTCTTTGACAAGTTCGCTCAGTTCCGACGACTGGTTACTGACACGCTGCCCCAATGAAGCAATTGATTCAGCCGAGCTATACACTGATTTTGACAGCTCATTGATGGAGCTCACCGAGCTATTAATATTGCCACTCACCGAGCTCTGTTGATCCGCGGCATTGGCAATTTGAGCATTCATATCGTTAATCTGGCTAACCGAGTCAAGAATGCGGTCTAATACTTCCGTGGTTTGACTCGCCTTAGAAACACAGGCATCAACATTAGCCGTACTATTGCTCATCACCTGTACCGCTTTACTGGTATTCGTGATCAGTTCACCAATCATATCCTGAATTTCATCAGCGGCTTCCCGAGAGCGTTGAGACAGGTTTCTTACCTCATCGGCGACCACTGCAAAGCCCTTACCATGCTCTCCGGCACGGGCTGCTTCAACAGTAGCATTCAATGCCAGCAGGTTCGTCTGGCGGGCAATTTCCTTAATCACCGTCAAGATATCACTGATACTGCTGCTTGACTGCTCCAGCCCTCGAATTACTTCAACAGCTTCATTCAAGTCCTCAGCCATAGTATTAATGGCTGCGACCGTATACTCCACCACCTGCGAACCTTCCTTCACCGCCACGTTGGCATCGGTCGCCGATTTAGCGGCTCTTGTGGCACTCTGCGCAACATCCGTTGAAGACTCATTCAACCTGTTAACAGCCAATACAATGGACTCGATTTCTGCCTGCTGGTCGCTCATGCGAGACGTGTTTTTAGTGGTTTCAGCCTGACTGGATTCAGCATCCTGAGTAATGGTGAAAGTCTGTGTCGAAATTCGTCCCACTAATTGATGTATGGTATCGATAAAAGCATTCACATAACCGGCCATCTCGCCAATTTCATCGTCACCTTTAATATTAACTCGGCGAGTCAGGTCACCCTCGCCCCGTGCGATTTCACGAACAATAGCACTCATTTCGTTAATACCTGAAACAATGCGACCCGCGACAAAGGTGATCACACCAACGGCAATAAAGATGCATAACAGCGTCAGCACAGCCGAATAAATCCAGGCGTCGGTTTTCTTCTCAGAAAGCGTTTCGCTCAGCTCTGTTAATGCCGCCGTCGCCTTGGCGGTAGGCACGGAGATAGCGATGGTCCAGGATTTGTTAATATCGCCAATCTTGAAGGGCACCACTGCCACCAGGTTATCACGGGCACGGATAAACGCTTCTTCGTGCTGCTGTATTGCATCCAGCATTTCAACGTTAGTCCCCAGCACCTCATCAACACGCTTGCCCAGCGCGCTGGTGTCAGCACTGTGGCCAGCGATAATGCCGAGGTTAGACGCAATCACTACGGTGCTGTCGCCGCCGTAGAGCTGGTTGCTCACGGTTTCAGCAATTCCCTGTATAAAATCAATGGTAAAATCAACGCCGGCAATGCCAAGGAATTTTCCATCCTCAATAATAGGGGTCACTAGGCTGGTTAACAGCACATCCTTGCCATCAATGGGGTAAACGTAGGGATCAATCAAGCAGTCCTGCAGGGTATCCTTGGGACACAGGTAGTATTCCCCCGCCCGAATACCATTGGCATCACGCTCCTGATTTTCTACTCCTAGCAATACATCTACGCTGCTCTTTGAATCAGCGGCGCGATAGACATAGGGCACAAATCGTCCGTTTTCGTCACTGCCTGGCTGTCCAACAAGCAAGTTATCGGCATTATCCAGGGCGTTAGGCTCAAAAGCGGTATAGATACCGAGGAAAGAAGGTTCTTTTTCCAGCACTTTGCCAAGAGAGCTGATAATCCGTGCTCGCAGGGCCCGGCGCGGCAGGTTATCTGCATTGGCTTCATCCCGTAGCGCCTCAACGGTCGCACCAAAGCTGCGCGCACTTTGCATTGCCCGATTGACCTGCCCAGACACCCGGCGGCCTTCATTCTGTCCGATACTCAGCAGCCGACCTTGCAGTTCCTTATAGAGTAACTCTTCAGTGGTCTCCTGAACTTGCGCCTGTGTCGAGCTGAACAGGTTCATACTCACCGCCTGAGTCACCGCAATGGCAACAATCAAGCTGATGCTGGAGACCAGCACAATTTTCCAACGTATTTTCATAATTATATCTGGCAATTGAGTAACTAACGGTATTTCAGGTCTGGCTAACGCTTTCGACCTGAGAGAGGACATCCTAATAGCTATTGTCGGCAGGACACCGAGCAAACTTGAGCGGCTTTTTCACCTTTCCATGACAACAGGCACTACCCTATAAGAAATAGTCGCTCCGGTCAGAAAGTCAAAAAAATAACGGCCTATAAACCCAACCATGAAGCCTATCCTGACTTCTGGTAATCCTTAAGCCACAACGCGGTGGCGCCAGCTACCGCCGACGGCATCACAATCAGGTTGAGCAACGGCACCATGGTTGCCAGCAGTACGGTACCGCCATAACCCAGCGTCGTGAGCCGGCGTTCAGCCAGCCGCTGCCGCATTTGCGGGAAATTAACGTCATTGTTATCCATCGGGTAATCCAGATATTGCATCGCCATCATCCAGATACTGAACAGCGCCCACAGTAGCGGGCTGACACTATTCAACACCGGTATAAATCCGAGAATAACCAGTCCCAAAAGGCGCGGTAAGTAATATCGCAACTTCACAACTTCACGCCCCAGGCTACGGCCGACTTCAGCCATTAAACTGCGCTGAGGAGAGGCTGCCACCTGCCCGGTCAAATAACGCTCAACCGCTTCAGCCAGAAAACCGTTAAAGGGGGCCGCAATAAAGTTCGCTAACAATGTAAAGGTGAAGGCGACAACGACCAGCACAAGGATTGCGAACAATAGCCATAATATCGACTCTATAAAGCTGAGCCACTCCGGTAGCCAACCCAGCAGCTGATCCATCCAACCGTCGAAGTAATGACTTAAAAAATAGATAGCCGTGCTGAACAACAACACATTAATGGCCAGCGGAATGAACACAAAGGCTCGAATACCGGGCTTACCTAACAGCTTAAAGCCCACTATCAGGTGCTCGACCCCCATAATAAAATTGCCGCGCATCGCAAAAAATCTCTATGTTAAACTGCTCCGCTGGAAGCCTCAGGCGGAGCCTTAAAAAAATGAAGTTTGATTGGTCGCAAGCATACTCTTTTCTTAGTCAGGGTGAAACGTACTCAAAACCGCTGGTGGGAATCAGTGCCTGCCTATGTGGTGACCCGGTGCGCTACGACGGCCGTGATAAGGGAATGCCTGGTCTCATTGAAACACTGGAAAAAAAGCTAACGCTGGTAAAGGTTTGTCCAGAAGTGGCCATTGGCATGAGTGTGCCACGCGCACCCATTCAGTTAGTGCGAATGAAACAGGGAAAAGAGCTGAAAATTGAAGCCCGCGGTATAGACAACCCGCGGCACAATGTCACTGAAGCATTAGGTCGTTATGCGCAACAGATAATCAACCAGCATACATCAACACAAAGTAGCGTCCCAATATTAAGCGGTTTCATTTTAAAAAACCGCTCTCCGAGCTGTGGTATCAATAGCACACCGATCCATGAAAACGGCAAACCAGTAACGATAGGTAATGGTATTTTTTCACAGCGGCTTCAACAACAGCTACCATGGCTACCGGTCACAGGAGAAGAGGCGCTCAAGCAAGCAAGCCAACAACAAGCATTTATTCATCGCTGCCAGTTGGTCGCGTGCTTCTGGCAGCGATATCTTGAACATGGCCTGCGGGCATTTCATCGATCGGCAATTAGCTTGATAGAACACCTTCCCCAGAAGCATCAGCTGGCACTCGACCAACTTACCAATGCCACATCACCAAAACCCCAAGATTATCTAACACAGCTAGTGGGCAGCCTGGCGATGCTCAATGCTCACAACAACGGTAGTTAGATGGCGTCATCGCCGGTTTCACCGGTACGAATTCGCACTGCCTGCTCCAGCGGCATCACAAAAATCTTACCATCACCAATTTTACCCGTATTAGCTGCTTTGGTAATGGCATCAATCACTGTATCAACCATGTCATCGGCAACCGCAATTTCAAGCTTCACCTTGGGTAAAAAGTCGACGACATATTCAGCACCACGGTAGAGCTCCGTGTGCCCTTTTTGGCGACCAAACCCCTTTACTTCGGTAACAGTAATCCCTGTCACACCAATTTCAGACAGTCCTTCACGCACATCATCTAACTTAAAAGGCTTAATAATGGCATTAACCAGTTTCATTTATTTCTCCCAGAGAGAAGCATAAAAAATTTTGCAAATTGTAGCATGATCCCCACCAAGAGGTAGAGATTGAAAAGATTGCACAGGCCGATTTTAATCAGCCATGTTAGAATTTGAGCCTTGTTAATACCCGCCGGAATTAAATCATGATTAACCCCACCATTATCGCCAAAATTGGTCAACAAATAGCCAGTTTGATGCCTGAACAAGCCAAAGCAACCCAACAGGAAGTCGAACGAAATATTCAAGCCATTTTACAGAGTGCCTTCGCCAAGCTAGAGCTGGTGACTCGCGAAGAGTTTGATGCGCAAACCGCTGTACTGCAACGTACCCGCGAAAAACTAGAGCAACTCGAAGCACAGGTTGCTGCGCTTGAGAGCCAGAATATAAGCCAAGGCAGCCACCAACAATAACACCTTTTAGTCAACGCTCTGCGCATCATGCGCAGAGTCCAGCCGCGCTTTTTCCGCTATCCTCTTACCCTGATTGCCGTATCCCGACATAGGTATTGCGCTTAAACTCCCCCCCCTTCACCCTAGCAAGTTACTAAAAATAAAATAGATACAACCAATGTCGCACATCACGCTCGACCAAGCTTTGCATAAGCATTATGCACGAAATCAACGCTGGGGCTTCACCTGGGCCCTCTGGACCGCAATACTTTGGGGCGCCTGGTACGTACCCGGCACCGCGCTGTGGTTTGAAGCACCCTATTCCCTCATCGATGCCAATAATCAGTCATTGGTATTAGCCGCCACCGCGGTGATGACCTGGGTACATGCAGTATCCGTGCTGTTTTTCCTGTTTATCTGGAACCTGATGCTGGGCAAGTCTGGTGATTATGTCCGCACACTGGTGCGCTTTCGCAAAATCTCCAAATGGTATGCGCTGGCCTCTCTGTGCGGCGGTCCGATGGCCATTTTTGGCTCCTACATGGCGATGGGTTTTATTGGCCCTGTTTTTGCCGCCATTACCTCCCTGTTCTACCCTGTGATCGGCGCGATCATCGCGCGTCTGTGGTACAAGGAAAAAATCACCTCCCGTGCAGCGCTCGGCATGTTCATTATCATTCTTGGTGGCGGTGTAATTTTTGGCCCTGAGCTGCTGGGCGAACTTGATTTTAATAACTCCAATGTCTGGCTGGGGTATCTGGGCGCCATTATGGCCGCTATTGGCTGGGGCGCAGAGGGTGCAGTCGCAGCGCGCGCCATGGATGTCAGCGATCCCGATTCAGGCATTCAATGTCGCTTTACCTTTGAGGTACTGTTCTGGAGCATCATTATTCTACCCCTGATTGCACTCCTGACCGACGTGCCCGTGCTGCAACTGATCACTGATACCCTGAGTAACGGCATGGCGATGCTATGGATCGTGTTAGGCTCAGCCTGTCACGCCTATTCCTACACGGCCTTTTATAAAAGCTTTGGCCTCATTGGCGTGACTCGCGGCGAGGCCATTGGCAACCTACACGCAGCATTTGCAGTATTGTTTGTTGTCGTTTTCACTCTGGATTTACCCGCGTGGTACTTCTTTGCCGGCCTGTTTCTCGCAACCGCTGGCAGCCTGGTGATGTTTACCGAGCCGGCAGAATCCGTTGCACAATTACGTGAACAGGAGACCAGCATATGAAACTGCATCAGAAGGGTTACCTGCTAGTTGAGCTCAGCCAGGTCGCAAACGCATGGGACTACGAACTTATTGCCATAGCCCTGCAAGAATACGGCGTCAGTGGTTCACGCTGGGTCAACACCTTCAGAGTCGCACTCGATGAGCTAGCTTCTGCCGGCTTAACCACTATCATTGACAAAAAACTGGACGACGGGACCTATGCAGGTAAAGACAAGGTGTTATTCCAGTATCGTTTAAATGAATTTGGCCGCACACGCATGCGTGAAACCGGCCTGCTAACCGACGATTAACTACCTACAACCCATTAAGGAAAGTGACATGAACGAATTTTGGGGCTACCCCGGCGCAGACATGCTATCGATTCTGGTCATCGGCGGCCTCAGCGCCATCTGCCTGTTATGTGCCTGGCTATTTGTTAAAAACTACTAGTTGCGTCTGCCAGTTACATAAAAATTACTGGCCTAATTACCCGCCCAGCGTTTAGGATGCCAGACAAAGACCAATAGCATTACCCACTCACTAGCTCCAGGGAAGGATCAATGAGTCTCGCAATTATCTATTCGCGTGCCAAAGTTGGCATTGACGCGCCTTTGGTTACCGTTGAAGCACATCTCTCCAATGGCCTGCCCAGCCTCAGCATTGTTGGCTTGCCTGAGGCCGCCGTTAAAGAAAGCCGTGATCGGGTGCGCAGCGCCATCATCAACTCCCAGTTTGAATTTCCTGCCCGGCGTATCACGATCAACCTCGCGCCCGCTGATTTGCCCAAGGAGGGCGGCCGTTTTGACCTCGCCATTGCGCTGAGTATTCTCGCCGCTTCTGAACAGGTTAGCGCCAGCACACTTGAAAATTACGAATTCCTGGGTGAACTTGCTCTCACCGGGCAGTTACGCCCAACCCCCGGCGCACTGCCAGCCGCTTTAAACTGTACTCGACACTCTCGCACACTCTTTGTGCCCAGCGATAATGCTAGCGAAGCGGCTCTACCGCAGCGCGCCAGCGTCATTGCGGCTCAACATTTGCTCGACGTTACAGCGCATTTAAATGGGCAGCAGCCATTAGATGTTTACCACAACCCACCATTATCGAAAACGAGCCCCTGCAATACGGATTTAAACGAGGTCATGGGGCAGTACCAGGCTAAACGGGCCCTAGAGATTGCCGCCACAGGTAACCACAACCTGCTTTTCCAAGGCCCGCCAGGCAGCGGCAAAAGTATGCTCGCTGCCCGCTTGCCCACCATTCTGCCGGAGTTGGATGAAGCAAGCGCCATGGAGGTTGCCGCATTGCGTTCAGTCGCTAACTTGCCTTTTGAGCTCGATAACTGGTTAAAGCCACCCTATCGAGCCCCTCACCATACAGCGTCTTCTGCGGCCTTAGTGGGCGGCGGTAGCAACCCGAAACCCGGAGAAATTTCGTTAGCTCATCGCGGGGTACTCTTTCTCGATGAGCTCGCAGAGTTCGATCGCCGGGTATTGGAGGTGCTACGAGAACCCTTAGAGGCTGGGCACATCAATATTTCCCGGATTAATCAACAGGTCAACTTTCCTGCAAGATTTCAGTTAATTGCCGCAATGAACCCATGCCCCTGCGGCTACCTGAATCACCCCAAAATTAATTGCCGCTGTAGTCCCGAACAAATAAAGCGATATCGACAAAAAATTTCTGGTCCACTGTTAGACCGCATTGACTTACAGGTCAACGTACCCGCCAATACACAGGAAGTAATCAATCCACCATCGCAAAGCGGCGAAACAAGCGAGGTCATTAAACAGCGTGTCAGCCAGGCACGCTTATATCAACAAAAGCGCCAGGGCTGCCTGAATGGAGACCTTAGTAGCCGCCAGTTAACGGCCTATTGTGCACTACAGGATGAGAATCGCCAGTTAATGTCGCAGGCTATTGACCGATTAGGGCTTTCCGCTCGCGCTTATCATCGTATACTGAAGGTTGCACGCAGCATTGCCGACTTGGCTCTCAGCCCAGACATTGAGGCAGCACACCTTTTGGAGGCATTGAACCTAAGAAATATGAACACATAAGGGGAGCAGCGGCCCACTAAGCAAGCACGCTTTCTTTCTGGCTATCCTGCTGAACCAATCGCTGGCAGACATTTTCGAATGACATTGCTTTATGGTAGAAGTAGCCCTGCACTTGATCACACTTGTGATCCCGAAGCAGCACAAGCTGGGCAAAATTCTCCACCCCCTCAGCAATCACTTTCATATTGAGGTTATGAGCGAGGTTGATAATTGCCTTCACGATTACCGCGTCCTCATCACAAGCCGCGGAATTTTCAACAAAGCTTTTGTCAATTTTGAGTGATGTAATCGGCAAGCCCTGAATGTGGGCAAAAGAGGAATACCCGGTACCAAAATCATCCAGCGAGAAATGAACACCGAGTTTGCTGATTTCATCCATACAACGGCGAGTCTCCTGCTCATTTGCCATCACCGCCGTCTCCGTCAGCTCAAACTCTAGATAACTGGCGTCCACCTGCGTTTTTTTAATAATTCGAGCAACGGTCTCACGCAGCTTCTTATCCTGAAACTGACGGAAAGACAAATTCACAGCAATTCGAACAAAGTGCCCTTGCTCCTGCAAATATTTGAGCGCCAAGCAGGCCTGATGAATCACCCAATATCCCATAGTGACAACTAAGCCTGTTTCCTCCGCTAACGGAATAAATTCATCCGGAGAAAGCAACCCGCGCGAGGGGTGCTGCCAACGAATCAGGCCTTCCATGCCAACAATTTCACCGCTGACAATATCGACACGAGGCTGAAACATCAAACGAAACTCGTTACGGCGTAATGCTCGCCGAAACTCAGCCTCTAAAATCAGCTGATTAGTGGCCTTTGTACTCAGCTCCTCTGTGTAGAAGCAATGACTGCAACCAGGTGTGCGCTTAGCATGCCCCATCGCCAAGTTTGCCGCACGCAACAGCGCTTCAGGGTTGACTCCCGCACTCGGATAAAAAGCCACACCGATGCTACAGCCCAAATGCAGCTGATCGCCGGGAATGGTATAGGGTTTCGCTAACTGCTCTGAAATCTGCTCAACCATGCGGAGCACATCAGATTCATTGCTAACACCCTCAAGAATAACGGCAAACTCGTCACCATTATTACGCGCCAACGTATCGCTTTTACGCACACAGGACTGCAGCCGCTCGGCAGCAACACAGATGACCGTATCGCCGGCTTCCCGCCCATAACAGTCGTTAATATATTTAAACTTATCGAGATTAATGGTGAGCAACACCACCTTTTGACGTGAGCGCTCCGCACGCTGCATGGCATGCAGCAATCGATCGTAAAAGAGAGTGCGATTTACAAGACCCGTTAACTTATCGTAGTGGTCTCGAAAACTTAATTTGAGATGGGCATCTCGAATATTGAGAGCGTAGCGTAACGCACGTTCAAGCGCTAACGCATCAAGGCCATTTTTAACAAGATAATCAGTGACACCGGCCTTGATAAGCGATGAACCAATGGTGCTGTCCATCTCAGAACTAATAACAATAATTTGTGCGGAAGGACTTAAGGCTTTCGCTTCGCGAATGAAATCATCATCACCCTGCTCGCTCAACCAGTACTCAGTAATAACAATGTCAAAACTGGCATCATACGACAGCGCTCGCAGCGCTTTAGCCGTCGTTCGGCACCAAGTCAGCTCATAATCCAGGCCTTCAATTTGGCCCAGTAAATTATTAAGAAACAGCTCTTCAGTATGCTGTTCCTCAACCAGAAGAATACGAATCTTCTCGCTTGGCGACCTGTTTTCAAATAGAACCATAGGGATGTCGATTCCTATACCCCTCACGCCAAGGCGTGAGGGGTGTGGCAGCTGATTTGGGCATCCCTGCACTCACAAAAACTAGCTTTTGGTGCCTACTTACTATTGTCGACCATGTAGTTAACGGCAGCAGCAATATCGTCATCAGAACAGCTCGCACATGTACCGCGAGGAGGCATAGCATTAATGCCGTTGATAGCATTGCTGATAACAGCGTCCAGACCTTTACTAGTACGCGCAGACCAAGCAGCAGAATCACCAAGTTTTGGTGCGCCTGCAGCACCGGTTCCATGACAGCCAAAACAGGTTGTTTTATAAATATCTTCACCTGAACGAGGACCAGCGGCTGCCGCAGCTACTGGCGCAGCAATATCACCACAATCTTCTCCAGAAATACAAACTTCACCAACGGGTTTAATCCGCTCACGGATTTCATCTTCAAGTGAGCTCTCAGCCAAAACGGCACCAGTAAAAAATACACCGGCAACCAATGAAGCAACCACTGCCAGAGTTTTAGTTAAAACGTTATTATTGCTGGATGACACTGCAATCCCCTCTCAAAGTATTAATATAAAGCTTTTTGCCAAAAAAATTTATGCCGATTATACCGGCAAACGTATTTTAAAACAGGAAAAATTTATTCGCTTGCGACACATCAAGGTTTGTTGAAATCATTTGCTTAACTAAAATCAATAGTTTCCCCGTAGACGAAGCCAGCAGCTGTGCGTATCATTGCAGCCAAATCCCTTTCAGCGCCCGTAGCTCAGCTGGATAGAGTAGTGGCTTCCGAAGCCATTGGTCACAGGTTCGAATCCTGTCGGGCGCGCCATATTAAAAAGTAAAACAACCTACGCAGCGGTTTTCGTGATTTCTTATCGCCCCTCAACCAGTAACTCAAACGTATTAGCACGAATGCCGTATTTACCCAACTGGCTATTTATATAGAATTACCCGTCAAGAGATGTAGGGCAAGGAAGCCCTTTCGCAGGGAAGCGGCATCTCTTTCCTTTTCCCCCCCTCGTTACTTTCATGGCGACGCTCAAAAAGTACTGCGCTCAGCCTGAGCGGCAGCTCATTCGCAAGCACAAAAAATCCATTGAAAAAAACTAATACTAAAGTACTAGTGCGAATACCTTATTTACGAAATTCAGTTCTAAGATAGACTTATATGCAAAGGATTTGGGGAAAGGACTCCCAATCCGCAAGGATGCGGATCTACTCTTATTTAGCTTACCTACTCAGCTCTTGATACTACGACTCCGCACTGCCAAATACACGCCCTAGATTATTCTTTAATTCAAAGAACAGGTTCGTAATTTTTTTATAATCCTGCTCATGACTTTCTGCCTCAATTTTTCGTACTAGCAACACAACTTCATCGGCATCATCTAGCCCATATAACACGCTGCGCAGTTGATGCGCCTGATCTCGAACACTTTTAAAATCATACTGTTGTAACGCGATATCCAGCTGACTTAACTGACGCAGGACTTCTTCATTAAGCAATTCCTCCGGCAGGCGACTAAGAAATGACCCTTTTTGTGTTGTCCGTGGTGTTGTCTTTTTAGCCAATGTTGCGCCTGTTTTTAGATCGACAATCGTATCAATTAATAGCACTTCATCAAGCGGCTTAAACAAGGCCCGGTCAAACCCCTCATCTAACAAACTATGCCCATCATCTTCAAACACCTCAGCAGTTAAGGCAATCACAGGCGTCTGCGCAACCAATGGTTCACTTCGTCGCATTTCCTTCATGGTTTGCCTTCCATCCAGTCGCGGCATATTCAAATCCATCAGTACTAAATCAACAGCGCGAGCATTAACCTCTCTCAAAACCTCAACACCATCACGAACAGCAATAACATCACACCCCTCGGCCTCTAAAACAGCACTAATCAAATTTCGATTGAAGCCATTATCCTCCGCCACTAACACCCTAAAACCTTTCAACCGATAACCTTGAGGAATTTCCCCCTGCAGATTAAACGTTTTTTCTGAGTGTCTTTTTTCCTTATAGTTTTTTGCCTGCCGCAAGACATGTTGTAATTTAGACCGCCTAATAGGCTTGCTTCTGATATATAACGGGCCAAATCTAGCGCACTCATCCTCTAATGCGTTAATCCCCATCAAATCCATAGCCACCAACAAAATAATCGGACCCGTAAAATAATTCCGAATCTCACCAAGCAGCTCATCGCGATGCTGGACTCTAAGCTCCTTAGCGGTCAACCCAATAATCAGCACATCTCGCTCTGAGTTAGACTGTTCAAGATTAATTAATAACTTGGATAGACTTTCACTCACGGAAATATGGGGTAAAACGGAAATGCCCACGCCTCTCAAAAAGCGCCGCATCCAGGAATTTTGTTCATAAATAAACAGCCGTCCATCATAGCTTGGTGACAACTGTTTATTGTTCGGGGTATCCAAACGACCATTTGCTATATCACAGCAAATCCCAAAAGAGACTTCCGCACCTTGCCCAGGCTGACTAGAAATACGAATATCGCCACCCATCAACTTAGTCAGCTGTTTAGCAATCGCCAAGCCCAAGCCGGTACCACCAAAGCGCCTCGGAATGGTTTTATTCGCCTGACTGAAAGCATCAAAGATTTGTGACTGGTGCTCGGAGCTAATGCCGATACCAGTGTCTCTAACAGAAAATAACAATTCGACACTATCGTCTTTATGTGATGCCAAGGACGCGGTAAGAACCACCTGCCCATTATCAGTAAACTTGAGCGCGTTGCTGACTAAATTAGTCAGCACCTGCCGTAATCGCAATGCATCCCCAATCACTTCAAGGGGCACATTGGGCTCAATAAAGAGGACCAGATCAAGCTGCTTCTTATGAGCAGTCAGAGCGTGCATTGCAACCACATCCTCTAACGCATCCTCAAGGCAAAAGGGCAACGCTTCCACCCTGACGACACCGGATTCCAGCCGTGTAAAATCTAAAATATCATCAATTGTCGATAATAGAATTTTTGACGCGCCAGTAATGCTTTTCAGATACTCTTCCTGGCTATCGGTAGGCGACATGGTTTGCAGTAATTTTGCATACCCTGACACAGCTGTCAGTGGCGTTCTTAACTCGTGGCTCATGCGCGCCAGGAAGTCACCCTTGGCAGCGCTCGCTTCCATCAACTCTTCTCGCGTCGCTTCAAGCTGCTCATTTCGTCGCTCCAACGCTATCAGCGCGCCCTTCAAACGACCAGTAGACTCATCAACTCTCGCATTCAGGTCTCTACTAGCCTCCTCCACAGAGGCCGCAAGACTATTGATACCATTGATTAGTTCGCCCAACTCACCCGTCGCTTCAACCGAAGAGCGCTCAGAAAGACTGCCCTCTCCCAGCGCTCTGACCGTATGAGTTAAAGAGCTGATAGGCCGAGAAATCCCTCGCGCAACAAATCCGGCCAATAAAAATAGGAGCAAAAACCCCACTCCACCCATTATCAAGCTGGTAACGAGAATCGCCTGCTGTTCTTCACGCATGCGCTGCTCATCCATGATTAGCTGCACCCAACCTAATACTCGATGAGGTTCTGGGCCGTCATCAGCCACCACATCAAACTCATCGAGGTTCAATGAGTTATAATAGACCGGTGCCTGAAACGTCCATAACAGGCCTTTACGATCAACGACATATTCGTGCCTTTCTTCCAGCAGTTCGACAACAATTGACTCCCCACTCACAGCAAGTAACAGCACGCCCTGAGCGTCAAAAAAACGAACTGCACGCATATCATCCTGCTCAAGCATCGTATTCGCCAGACGCTTGAGGGTGGCAAAATCACCCGCAAATAAACCAAACTCGGCGGCCCCCACCAAATAACGAGTCATACTGCTGCCATGGTCACTCAACATAGCCTCTCGGTCAGCCTGCCGAGTAATGACCATATAAGAGGTCAGCATTGCCGTAATCACAAACAACGGCAAAACCGTCAGCAACAACAAGCGCTGGCTAACACTCAAACCACTTGATTTCATGCGTTGTTCGTTACCTTTACTCATAATAAGACGGGTCGCTCAAATCAATTCATCGCCAGCTTCAGCCGAATAAAAAACCGCGGTTCAAAAATATTTTCTTCGTCGTAATCGAGATAGTCATCCGTAACATTATGAGCAATAAATTCAATTTTCCCTTTCCAATCAGCAACCTGAAGATCCCTGGCAATACGCAAATCAAGCCGGGTAATTTCATCCACATCATCACCGCCCGTCCATTCCATTTCCGAGGTATGATAAATCACCCCGCTGAGCTGCCATGCCGGTACCGGGCGATAGGCCAATAACAGGCTGGTATTGTGTTTGGGTATATGGGTGCCGATATCTTCGGGGCGCGGGTCGTCGGGCAGCTCGCCATCAATATCGATATAGGCATACTGCCAGCTTAGCAGCCACTGTTCGTCAAGCCGGTAGCCCAGCTGCAGCTCAGCGCCCCGATTATCCCAGTCCAGGCCGTTGTACCAAACCCGCCGGTCGCCATCAATGTCCGGGAAAATCTCTTCGGCATCATAACGGGCATCGCGCATCTGCTCCTTGAAGATTTTTAAATCCAGCGTCAGGTCGCCATTCAAAAACCGCCCCAGATAGCCCACTTCCCAAACATTCAGCCGTTCCTCATCGGCGGAGCCGGTATTGGTTATAATCTGGTCAATCAGCGTACCATCCGCAAAGGTGATGCTGGTATGCTGGTAAACGGTCAACAGTGAGGGGGTGCGTTTACCGGCGGTGTAACTGGTACGCAACATATGGTCAGGTGTCAGCTGATAGTTCAGCGCCGCGCGCGGTGAAGCAAAGGTGCCGACAATCGCGTTGCGCTCCACCATCAAACCAACATTAGCCCGCCAGGCGGGGGCAAAGTGCCATTCCAGGTTTGCAAACAGCTGATACTGCTCTTCATCAATGGTGTCATCGTGGCCCAGCATGAACTGACTGCTGAGCCGGTCAACCCGGTAGGCGCTACCCCACACCATACGCAGTTGCTGGTTAAGGTTGAAGGTATGTTGTAATTCCAGATGATAACGCTGGGAAAACCCGTCGCGAATATCGCCCAACAGTACTTCGTCTGCTTGCGTAAACCCAAATGCTCCGGGCGGGGCCCCAACAATAGTCGAAAACCGTCCCAGTACCGTATCATCCTCAATGTGCAGATAGTTCTGATAGAAGCTCAACTGCACATCGCCATTATCCAACCGCCGGGTCCAGCGTAACTGCTGGTAATGACTATCAAGCCGGCGATTATGATAGCCGCGTACATCATTGTCAGGCAGCTGCATTCGATCTTTACCAAAGCCCAGACTGATATCCAGCTCATCATTCAGCGTTGGCGTATATAAGCCCTGCCAGCGGAACTGCTGATTATTCAGATCATCCTCACGGGTGTGGGTCGGCCAGGGGCCACTCTTGGGCTCATAAAAGGGCTCGAAGCCGCTATTATGCTGCTGGAGAAAGGACACGGAGTAACTAAAGTCATCAACACTGGCGCTGAAACGGCCACTGTATTCACGCGTATCGATACTGCCATGCAGAGTGCGCAATGACAGCTTTGCCGCTGACAGGGGGTCAACCGTGACAATATTGATGGCGCCCAAAAAGGCGTTGGAACCATAGGCTGCAGTATTGGTGCCGCGAATCACTTCAATGTGATCAATGTCGTCGATGGCAATGCCCAGCGATGTCCAGATCACCGTGGACTGTGCCGGCTGATAAACCGAGCGGCCGTCCACCGACACTTCCAGGTGACCGGGGTAGTCCGGGCTCAACGCCCGCGAAGAAACGCCCAGTTGATTCCCAGAAACCGAATAATTCAAAAAACCGGGCACTAAGCGTAATAATTGTGGAATTTGTGTAGCTCCAGAGGCAGCTATCATTTCCCGGTCAATGACCGTTACCGATGCCGGCACCTGCATCAACGGCTGCTGTAGCCGCGTGCCCGTCTGGATGACGTCCACATCGGCGTACAAATCTATCTCCGTCACAGGTTCCATAGCAAAGCCCTGTGGAGCCCAGCAAAAAAGGGGCAAATATATCATGCGCTGAGATAAGCTCATTGCTCGACAACCTCCAAAACCAGTCCAGACTCATCCCTGACACTAGCACTGAGTTGTTGACGCATTCGCTCCTTTAGCTGCGCTTCATTACCAATGGTTAACCCCAATGACTCCACCACCTTGTCATTGATTGACAGGCTGAAGTATCGAGGGTATTGCAATCGCACCATGGGTGCCTTTTGTGACTTCAAAGACAAATAACTGAGTAGCCGTTCGCCCGTATCCCGCCCAACCTCCAAAGGAGAGCTAAAGATCGAAATTAGCGCTCCAGCATCGGTGTATTTTTTTGAATAACCGATAACCGGAACTCGGTGGCGGTAACTGAGAAACAGGATCCATTTGGCAATTTTACTGTTGAAGTTCGCCTTATCTGGAATCACCAGGAATACATCGCTTTTGGCGAATATTTTTTTCAGGTCAGCGATTGGATTACTTTCTTCAAACAGGCTGGCAGCGATTAATTTCAACCCCCTACGCTGGGCAACACGCTTAAATTCACTCAGCCTGTTTGGCGCCGAAGCATTAACAACGGTTCCCAGTCTGGTCGCCTGCGGGCTAATTAATTTGGCGAGAAGAATAACCCGCTCGGCGGGTTGATCCAGTACGACAGCGCCCTTCAAAGCATCCGGAAAACCTTTTTCCGTGGTTATTTCACGTAACAGACCACTGGCTGTAATGAAACTTGAATAGATGGTGTCGGAAATATTTTCCTGCAATGCATAGCGAGTAGCGCGTGTACCGATGGTCACCAGCACATCGATATCATCAGGTAATACGGCCTCTTCACTTAGCAGTGAGTCGAGCGTCAAACTGGCTATTGGAATCGCCGACTGCTGCTCAAACAACGTGGCACGGATACCCTGTTCCACTTCACGGTAAGGCAAGGCATCACTCGATAGCAGCAATACAATGCCATTACCTGCATATAACAAAGGCGCGCACAGCAGCAGCAATAGCGCTAATACCCTTTGCACACTGTATATCACTACTCTCATTGATCAGCTGTCTCTACGCATCCCTACGACCGACATCGTCTTTCTACTCGCCTATGTCCTGTGCAGCTTGTATATGCCTCATTTTTTCGCCAATAACCCCTGCCTGAGTGCGATTATTTAAATTGAGCGCCCTCAATACACCGCTTACATGCACTTTGATCGTGTTTTCTGATAAATCCAGACGCCGCGCAATATCTTTATTGCTACGCCCTTCACCCAGCAACAGCAAAATTTCCTTCTGCCGTTCCGTCAGCACATCGTAGGCATGTTTTAAATCAACGGGAATTTCAAGGGCACCTTCATCAGGATCAGGTTCCATGGCAACCTTTAACAAATGAGGGGGCAGGTAAGTGTCCCCTCGCAGCACCAATCGAACGGCGTTAATCAGGGTATCTTCTGATACACTTTTTGGGATAAAACCAACCGCGCCCAGCGCGATGGCTTTTTTGATCGTTTCGGGGTCATCAAGACCTGAAATGACCGCTACTTTGAGGCTCTTGAATTGCTGACACAAACGCTCCAAAAACTCAAAGCTATCCATGCCCGGCATTTTCAAGTCCACTAACGCCAAGTCATAATCGGATTTACAGCCCAGCAAATCGAACACTTCTCTGGGATCATGGGCCAATGAAAAATTAGCGCCTTCAAAGGCGTCGGCCAACGCCCCCTTTAGTCCCGCAATGACGACGTTATGGTCGTCGGCAATGAGAAAATCCATAGTCCATGCCCAATAATATTAATAAGCGAATGGTCGGCATTATCCCACATAAAAACAGCCTTTCGGTAACCCTGTAGGTTTCTTTTCGTTTATGTCTTTATTTGACCGTTTTTTGTCCGCTCATAAGCTGCACATTACCACCCACTGCCGCGGTATTGACCGTCCGCGTCTGTTCCGTGGAAAAGGCTAGTAAATAATTTGGCCCGCCAGCCTTTGGTCCCGTTCCAGAAAGTCCACAACCGCCAAAAGGCTGAGCCCCGACAATTGCGCCAACCGTATCTCGGTTAATATAAATATTACCCACACGGATATTCTGTTGAACCTGTTGAATACGTTGCTCGATACGACTATGAAAACCAAAGGTCAAACCAAAACCAGTATCATTAATGGCGTTAATAACCTCATCAAACTGGTTAGCCGAGTAACGCACCACATGCAATATTGGCCCAAAATGCTCTTCCGAGAGCTGTCCAATAGCGTCAATTTCAATCAAAGTCGGCGCAACAAAGTGTCCATTATCACAAGCTGGCGGCAACAAAGACTGGTACAACAATCGCTCTTGCTTTTGCCAATACCCGATATGCTTATTCAAAGCCGCCTGGGCTGATGCGCTAATCACTGGCCCAATATCAGTTTCCATCGCTAGTGGATCACCAACAATCAACTCATCCATGGCGCCACATAACAATTCAATGACCTGTTCAGCTATGTCCTCTTGAATATAAAGTACTCGTAATGCCGAGCAACGCTGCCCCGCACTATTAAAGGCCGATTTCATAACATCCATGACTAACTGCTCAGGCTGCGCAGAGCTGTCTGCCATCAATACATTTTGCCCGCCGGTCTCTGCAATCAAGGTAGCTATTGGCCCATCACGTAACGCCAACTGCCTATGAATATCGGTCGCAACTTGGCCGGAGCCTGTAAACGCAACGCCCGCTAATCGCTCATCTAAAAGCGTTGTCGACAAAGCCGCGGAGTCACAGGGCAAATAATGTAAAACGGAAGCCGGCACACCGGCTTGATAGAGCAAATCAATCGCTCGCTGGGCCGTTAAAGTGGCTAATGATGAGGGCTTCGCTAACACACAATTACCTGTCACAAGTGCGGCAGCAATTTGGCCTGTGAAAATGGCCACCGGAAAATTCCATGGGCTAACACATAAAAAAACGCCACGCCCCTGCAGCCGCAACTCATTTTGTTCACCCGCAAAACTTGGCAGCACGGTCGGCACCGTCATTTGTGCAACTGCCTGCTGTGCGTAATAACGTAAAAAATCGATTGCTTCACGGACATCGGCAAGACTGTCTTCAACGGTTTTTCCCGCTTCCTTCACGCACAAGCCAACTAACTCAGCACGGTGCTGCTCAAACAGGTCAGCAGCGATTAGCAATATGTCAGCCCGCGCCCCAACGGGTTTGTCACGCCATGCCGTCCAGCCCTCTAAAGCCACTGAGAGAGCCTGCTCTACACGGTAACTATCAGCGCCGGATAGAACCTGATTTTCAGCAATTTTTTGCTGCTTATCCGCAGGATTAAAAGCGTCTCTTGCCGGTAGCGCCAGCTGTTCGCCAGCAATAATCGGCTGACAAGGTTTAATATCAGCAAGCCCCTCTTTAACCGCCAACAAGAAGGATTGCTGCTCCTGCGCATTAGCGAAATTAACACCTTTGGCGCTCTTGCGCTCAGCCCCAAAAACATCTGACGGCAGTGGAATCATCGTATTCCGATAGGTGGTTTGCTGGCTATATTTCCTAATCTCTGACGCAGATAAGGTTAGATCCTGCTCACACTCCAGATGGGCGACCTGATTAACAAAGGAGCTGTTAGCGCCATTTTCAAGCAATCGGCGCACCAGATAAGGCAACAAATCCTGATGCGCGCCAACAGGCGCATACACTCGGCAGCGAATATCAGCGGCTTTTTCAACACCCGGTTTACCAGTTAGTAATTGCTGATACAGCTCCTCTCCCATTCCATGGAGTCGCTGAAACTCAAAGTCGTTGCCCGCCGTGCTATGAAGAATAGTCGCGACGGTATGCGCATTATGAGTAGCAAATTGCGGATAAAATGCCTGCCGGTGTGCTAACAAATAATTAGCGCACGCCAAGTATGAAATATCGGTATTTTTTTTCTCTGTGAATACCGGATAGTCAGCTAAACCCTGCTGCTGCGCATATTTTATTTCATAATCCCAATAAGCACCTTTCACTAGTCTTAAAGGAATACGGCGCCCACCTATCTCTGCAAGCTGTTTAAGGTAGTTCAGCGAGGATAACGCACGTTTTTGGTAGGCCTGCACAGCCAAACCAAGCCCCGGCCATCCAACTAAGTCATCACTCAAATAAACCCGCTCAAATATTTCAAGGGACAGCTCAAGTCGACTCGCCTCCTCGGCATCAACGGTTAAACCAATACCCAGCTGTTTTGCAGCAACGGCTAACTCAAGTAATAGCGGGCATAAATGACTGACCGCCAACGATCGACGTTTATATTCATAACGCGGATAAAGCGCGGATAATTTAACCGAGATACTGGGCCGCTGTTGAACCGGCAAAGTGGTATCACAAGCATTACCAATAACCCTAATGGCGTTTAGATAAGCCTGTTTATAGTGCTCCGCATCAGCCGAAGTCAACGCCGCCTCGCCCAGCATATCGTAGGAGTAGAGGTAATGTTGGTTATCTTTTTTCTTGGCGCGCTGTAATGCCGTGTCAATGTCTTCAGACATCACAAACTGCTCGGCAATGCGCTGCATAGCCTGCTTTAGAATGGTACGAAAAACGGGGGCATCTAAACGTGCAATTAATTTGTCGAGCTGCTGCTCAGACTGCTGAGGACTTAACAGTCGGCCGCTGAGTGTTAGCGCCCAGGTTGAGGCGTTTACAAAGAGCGATTCGCTTTGTCCCAAGTGTTGTCGCCATTGTCCGCCGGCCAGCTTATCGGCAATCAATGCATCAACCGTTTCATTGTCTGGGATACGGAGCAAGGCTTCGGCCAGGCACATCAGCGTCACGCCTTCCTGGGTAGAGAGATCATAATGCCTTAGCAAGGCCGAAAGCCCTGAATCGTGACTTAGCCTTATCCTGATGCCAGCAATTAAATCATTTGCCAAAGCCTCACTTTCAGTGATTCCAAGCGATGAACAGGCCACTTCATTGAGCAAGCGCTGCACCACTAAGTTTTCATCGCTTAGATAATCACGAGCGATCTCAGCCTTTAAACCGGCCAACTTGGAATAACTCATATTGCTGTCTTCAGGTTCCATTTAAACTGAGCCCCCGCATTTTTTACTGCTGACAAACAATTATTAACTACTCTATTACCCTCTTTATCGTTTTACCATTCTGAATGCCGCAAAAACAGACAGGCAAAAAAAATGCCCGCATAAAGCGGGCATTTTCAATTAACGTTTGTAATAGCCAGTTTGAGGCTAGCACCAAGTGTTAATTAATACTTGTCCTGGCCTGGGATCCAGCTTGTACCTGCCAGCGGTACACGAGCCATCGCAGCCGCTTCAACCGTCAGCGCAACCAGATCTTCTGGCTCCAGGTTATGCAGGTGGTTCTTACCACAGGCACGGGCGATAGTCTGAGCTTCCAACACCATGCACTGCAGGTAGTTAGCCAGACGACGGCCACCCAGCTCAGGGTCCATGCCAGCAGCCAACTCAGGATCCTGAGTTGAAATACCCGCAGGGTCACGACCTTCGTGCCAATCATCGTAGTAACCGTAAGACGAGTTCAGCTCGTTGAAGCCTTTCTCAAACTTAGGATGGTTATCACCCAGTGCAACCATAGCCGCCGTACCAATAGCAACTGCATCCGCACCCAGCGCCATACATTTTGCTACGTCAGCACCGTTAGTGATACCACCGGAAACGATCAACTGAACTTTACGGTGCATACCCATTTCCTGCAGCGCTTTAACCGCCAGAGGAATACAAGCAAGTGTAGGAATACCAACGTGCTCAATAAATACATCCTGAGTCGCCGCAGTACCGCCCTGCATACCGTCAACAACAATTACGTCAGCACCAGCTTTAACCGCCAGTTTCACATCGTAGTAAGTACGAGTTGCACCAACCTTGATGTAAATGGGCACTTTCCAATCCGTGATTTCACGGATCTCAGTGATTTTCACCGCCAGATCGTCCGGGCCTGTCCAGTCAGGGTGACGACACGCAGAGCGTTGGTCAACACCTTTAGGCAAGGTACGCATTTTGGCAACACGATCCGTAATTTTCTGACCCAGCAGCATACCGCCACCACCTGGTTTCGCGCCCTGACCCAATACAACTTCGATCGCGTCAGCTTTACGCAGATCGTCTGGGTTCATGCCGTAACGAGAAGGCAGGTATTGGTATACCAGTGTTTTAGAGTGGCCACGCTCTTCAGGTGTCATACCACCATCACCAGTGGTTGTTGACGTGCCCATTTTGTTAGCGCCACGACCCAAGGCTTCTTTGGCATTGGCGTTCAATGCACCGAAGCTCATACCCGCAATTGTTACGGGGATGTCCAGGTGGATAGGGTTCTTGGCGAAACGCGTGCCCAACACAACATCTGTCGCACATTTTTCACGGTAGCCTTCCAACGGGTAACGAGAAACACTCGCACCCAAGAACAGCAGGTCGTCAAAGTGAGGAACCTTACGCTTGGCACCACCACCACGGATATCATAGATACCGGTTTCCGCAGCACGGTCAATTTCCCACAGTTTGTCACGACGGAAGGTTGGGTTTTCAATTAATCCCGGATGTTTTGTAGTCATAACTATTTCTCCTCAACCTTACAGCTTAGCGTCGTCAATATGGAAGTTATACAGGTTACGAGCTGAACCATAACGTTTGAAGTTTGCAGGATCGTCATCAACACCTGCTTCGCTCAGCAGGTTACCTAATTCTTCAATATGTTCAGCGCGCATTTCTTTTTCTACCACGTCTGCACCTAATGATTTTACAGTGCCCTTAACGTAGATATGTACTTCGTACATGGAATCGCCCAGCGCATCGCCCGCATCACCACACACGACCAGGCAACCAGCCTGACCCATGAAGCAGCTCATGTGACCAATGCTGCCTTTAACAACAATGTTGGCGCCTTTCATGGAGATGCCGCAACGAGCCGCAGCGTCGCCATCAATGACCAACAGACCGCCATGTGCTGTTGCACCTGCAGCCTGGCTGGCATTACCTTTAACGTGTACGCGGCCAGACATCATGTTTTCTGCAACACCAACACCCACGTTACCATTAATCACAACGTTTGCTTGCTGGTTCATGCCCGCAGCGTAGTAGCCCGCGTGGCCGTTAATTGTTACATCTAATGGTGCATCAATACCGCAAGCAACCGCGTGCTCACCTTTAGTACCATTAACTGTCCACTCACCAGTGGCATCTTTTGGTAGATCGTGCAGAGCCTGGTTTAGCTCGCGCACAGAACTTTGAGTTAAATCAACCGTAGTCATATGCTTATATCTCTTTACAGGTTCAGTGATTATTCAGCGTCGCCGCCCCAGGAATAAACAGTTGCAGGCTCTGGCTCCCACAACTTCGCATTTTCGATGCCTGGCAGATCCGCCAGCGCATGGTATTCAGATGCAAATGCCACGTAGTCGTCAGTCTCAGCCATAACTGCTGGTTTACAAGCGATAGGATCACGGATCACGGCAAAACCGTTCTGCGTACCCACTACAAACGTGAAGAAACCGTCCAGTACATCCAAGCTACTTTCCAGCGCTTGCTTCAGCGTATCGCCTTCCTGCAGACGCCAGGTCAGGTAGCCAGCAGCTACTTCTGAATCGTTTTCAGTGTTGAAGTGAATACCTTCGCGCTGCAGCTCAACACGCAGACGGTTATGGTTAGACAAGGAACCATTGTGCGCAAGACACAGATCCATACCCGTTGTGAACGGGTGAGAACCTTCGGTCGTTACCGCTGACTCTGTCGCCATACGCGTATGACCAATGATATGAGACCCTTTCATGCCAGCCAGGCCGAAACGAGTAATCACGTCTTCAGGTAAGCCCATGCCCTTAAGAATCTCGATGCTAACGCCAACACTCATCACGCTCACTTCAGGGTGATTGGTTTCGAGATAGCTGCGAATACCTTCTTCAGACGCATTAATTTTAAGAACAGCGGCCCCTGCTTCAGAATAAACATCCATTTGAACAGCGCCGCCGTAAGTGGATTCCAGCTCAGCCTGCAGCTCATGCCATAAATAATCGGCTTCTTCATGCTGCAGCGTCAGTTTAATGCCTTCAGATACTTCATCGCCATATACGGCAAATCCAGCACTATCCGGACCACGGTTTGTCATGGCAACCATCATAGGCGCAAACAACTTACCTATCTCATCATGGAGACTAGGATTTTTTAAGTAAAGACCAACAATCCCACACATAATTCTTTCCTATCATCAGAAATAAACAAGTACTTAATAACAGCTCTACTTTGAGTAGCGAGAAAATAAATACTTTTTTACTGGCTTAAAGTTAAAGGCGCTGGCACGGCTTATCATGCCAACCCGCATTTTCTCCCAGCCCAAAATCTCTTATTAGCCTTTTTTCAGCTGGCTATTTATCTATTAACAGTGCTGCATTACTGTAGCGCAAATAAATTTACTATAAGTAAACTTTTGGGTAAACCTTTATTGGTAATTTTTTATACCCATTAGAAATATATATTTGTTTTTAAAAAGCAAAAGCTTAGCCTCAACAGACAAAAACTAAAATATAGTGTTTTATCAGCGAGTTAAGAGCAAAAGAGCAAGCAGAAGGTAAAACGAAGAAAAGCAAGAAGGCAAACTAACGCCCTCTAATAAAAGACACAAAACTGAATAGAGCGGATATTATTTTTAAGTTAAGACAACAAGTTAAAACCAGAGCGTTATAGCGCCCAAAAAGAGACTTTCTATATTTTATAAATTAAGAAAATATAAACTTGTTTGCTTTTCAGCAGCTTTGAAACGGTGGCCATTAAATGGCCACCGCCAAAGTAAAAGACATTTAAACGCTTAGAAGAACTCTACGTAGCGTTCCAGTTCCCATTCGGAAACTTGCTTCATGTATTCAACCCACTCCATGCGTTTGATTTTCAGGAATTCATCAACAACTGGGCCCATTTGCTCACGGAACAGTGTATCTTTTTCCAGTTCGTCACAAGCCAGGCTCAAGTTCTGAGGCAGAATCTTGATACCCATTTCGTCCAGCTCTTCCTGAGACTGGCCATAGTGGTTAACGTTGTGATGCTGACCTGGATCCAAGTCACGATCGATGCCGTCAAGACCTGCAGCAATTACCGCAGCCGTTACCAGATAAGGGTTACAACCACCATCAGCCAGACGGTATTCAATACGGCCGTAAGGAACACGAACCATAGAAGAACGGTTGTTATCACCCCAGGAAATGTAAGCAGGCGCCCAGGTTGCACCAGACAGTGACGTCCCCACAGTCAGACGCTTGTAAGAGTTGACGGTTGGGGCTGACAGCGCACACAGTGCCGGTGCGTGATGCAGCAGACCTGCCATGAACTTCTTAGCCAGATCAGACAGACCCATGCCATTTGGATCATTATCATCCTGAAACAGGTTGTCTTTGCCATCAGTCGTAATGGAACAGTGAATGTGCATACCGTTACCCGCCTTATTAGAGAACGGCTTAGGCATGAAGGAACAGATTAGGCCATGGTCGTTAGCAATCTCAGCGGCACCCATGCGAACCATTACGAAGCTATCTGCTGAATCCAGTGCATCGCTGTAGGTGTAGTTGATTTCAAACTGACCGTTACCGTCTTCGTGGTCGATCTGATAAACGTCCAGACCCGCATCTTCCAGTGCTTCAACCATTGACTCCAGGTAATGACGTTGACGTGACAGGCCCTTGTAGTCATAACAAGGCTTGTCCAGCAAATCAGACTCTTCAGCAACGATAATTTTGCCGTTTTCATCACGGGCTAACAGACTAAATTCAGGCTCCAGACCCGTGTTCAATGTCCAGCCACGCTCAGCCAGACGAGCAACCTGCTTGCGCAATACGTTACGTGAACAGTACTCGTACTCTTCACCGTTAACTGTTCCGTTACACACAATACGTGCGTAACCTTCCTGCCAAGGCACAATGCTTAATGTGCTCAGGTCACCACGACCAAAGAAATCAGGATCGTGTGGTTCCATGCCTAGACCCCAGGCTGCAAAACCTGCAAAACCTGCACCTGTTTTTACAATATCTTTTAGGCAACGCGCCGGTACCAGCTTGGTTTTAGCTGCACCATGAATGTCTACGAACTGCGCCAACAGATAACGTATGTTATTTTCTTGTAAAAACTTCTCACCTTTATCTAGATCTATTTGTCCTGGGGTCATAACATTTCCTCTTTAATATTTATCATTCTCGGGGCTCACGCCTTGGAATTTTTATATTTATTCGGGTTAAGGGTAACTGCGCCCTAAAGCGCAGCAACCTCTTTAATCACGTCACAAAGTGTTTCATACAAATAGTGACCGTAGCTGGGATCACAACCAAATAGCACTTTATTTGGGTCTGTAGAGTTCACTCGGAACCAAACAGAAACACCCGCCATATTAGCCGTAATATAGCCACCATCATCGGCTGCTTTGAAGTTAAACGCCGATACACGCAGCATCATGTCTTTCCAGCCTTCACCGGACAACACAAAAAGTGCATCCTGGCGTGGGAACATAAAGGTATCCGCGTCCCCCGCCTTAGCTTTCAGCTCAGCAGCAACACTACCATCTTTTTCATCAACAAGATAAAACTCGGTTGCACCTGTTGCAGTTGTAAAACCGAAATCACCAAAACTGTTAATTTTAAACATCTCTGGAGCACCACAACTCAGCGAGGCAATGGCTGCCGGAGCAGCCTGGCCACGCACGTGCCACATTTCGAGATTTTGAGCTTTTTCTAACTTAAGATTTTTCATCGTTACGCCACCTTTTCTTCAGTGCCATCTACATCGCAGGTCTGACGCTTGCCTTCAGGATCGTAAAACGGCAGAGAAACCAGTTCCGCTTCAACCAAAGCGCCATCGTCCAAACGAACATTAACAGCATCACCTACGTTGGCATTCATGTCATCAACATAAGCCAAACCGAGGTAGCGATTGAAAGTCGGGCTGTAAGAAACAGACGTAATACGACCATTCAACTCACCGTCTTTAATCAACAGGTGGCATTCTTTTGGCGTACCGCCACTATAGCTTTCAGGGAACATAAAGCCCATCAGCTTACGAGCCTGCAGAGGCTTCAGAATTTCCAAACTACGCTTACCGATAAAGAAATCTTTCTTCATGTGAACAGCCCAAGGCATACCCGCTTCGTACGGGTTAGTCAGGCCGTCTGTATCCTGAGTGACGATCACATGACCTTTCTCAAGACGCAACAGTCGCTGTGCTTCAACACCAAATGGTCGAATACCGGCGTCAGCACAATCTCTCAACAGGTTATCCCAGATTTCTGCCGCATCACCTGCCAGACAATGAATCTCATAGCCCAGCTCACCTACGAAACCTACACGAGCCAATGTGACGGGCTTACCATACATAGTACCGGTGCGAGCTGCAAGGTAAGGGAAAGCTTCTTCACTCAGATCAATATCAGTCAAAGGAGCAAGCTTCTGACGAGCCAGAGGTCCAGCCAGGTTCATCGCCTGCAATTGACCAGTACGGTTAACCGCCTCGGCTTTCAGGCCCCACTCCAGAATCTGTTTTTGCAGAGTACGGAATGCAGGATCAGAAGAACCCGTTGTTGTTGTGTAGTAGAAGTGGTCATCCGCATAGCGAACCACAACACCATCATCGGTAATTACACCCGCTTCGTCCACAACCAATGCGTAACGTGTCATGCCTATCTTCATATTAGACATGCGCATTGTACAGATACGATCCATCACTTCAGGCGCATCTGGACCAAACACTTCAATTTTACCCAGTGTTGATACATCGATAATACCCAGACCAGTGCGAACCGCGTTCACTTCAGCATGAATAGACTCAGTACGTGTTGCTTCTGTGTCGTAATACTCAGGACGCAACCAAGCGCCAGCTTCCATAAACACCGCTTTATGGGCAACGTGGGATTCCTGCATTGGCGTCACACGCTCAGCACGGAAACGTCGACCACCCAAGTGACCAACAGGTGTTGGATGGAACATTGGACGCGCGGTAGTACTACCGGTTTCATCAATAGACTTGCCGGTGTGCTTGGCCAGAATACGAATACCATTCATATTCGAGTGCTTGCCCTGGCTTGGACCCATGCCATTAGTAGAGAAACGCTTGATCAACTCGATGTTGTCAAAACCTTCCTTCGCGGCATTGATGTAATCTTTCAGTTGAATATCTTCGTCGTAATCGAGGAAGTTTTTCGCTTTTGGATGACTGAAGATTGGGTATTCATGAGACTGACGGACTTTAGTCGGCTCCGGACGCTGCACATCTGCAGACTCGCCCTTAGCAGCCGCGGCAGCCTGTTGACCAGCACCCGCACCATCTGCGATTTGGTCGTTGATATCGAAAACACCGTTAACACGACCCGCAGCAAACATGCCTTCAGGCAAGCTCTGAGCACGGAATTGACCAATCGTCGCATCATATTTGATATCAGCTTTACACTGGAACAGCATGTGAGTTGCCGGCGCCCAGCCAACACTCATCATCACACCATCACAGGGAACTGTCGTTTTACGTGATGTATCTAGCTCACCGCTGGCTTTGAGTGGGCACAAAGTCGCGCTTGTGACTCGGTCTTTACCTTCAACTTCATAGATGCCGTGGTGATCATAAATTTGAACACCTTGCGCTTTAACCTGTTTAGCCAAATCACCACGGTCTTCGTGGTCTTCCAGATCAGCAATGGCGTTAATTTTAACGCCAGCTTTAAGCAGGTCTAACGCAGCGCGATAACCATCTTCGTTCGCCACCACCATCGCCGCAACTTCGCAAGGCTTAATCGCGTAACGAGCAATCATGCGCTGAGCAGCGGAAGCCATCATCACACCAGGAACATCGTTCTTATGGAAGATAGAAGGCTGCTCGAACAGACCCGTTGCCATAACAACCTGTTCAGCACGCACTTTGATGATGCCATTAGGTGTATTAATCGGCATCCAGTTATCTGTGTACCAACCTACAGCAACAGAGCTGGTGTGAACCTCAATATTTTCGTTGTTCAACACCGCTTCTTTCAGCTCGCTACGGGTGTCAGCTACGCTTGCATCATTGGCATATTGGTAATCAAGAGAACCACCGATTTGAGCATTTTCATCCACCAGCATTACCTGCGCACCAGATTCAGCTGCCGCTTTAGCCGCTGCCATACCAGCAGGGCCAGCACCGATCACCAGTACATCACAGAAACCGTAACGCTTGGATTTACGACCACCACGCCAATTCAGGTCAACCTTACCCAGACCAGCACTTTCACGAATAATTCGCTCATAAAAAGGACGCAAGAAACGTGGCTTGAACAAGCCTTTGTAGTAGAAACCAACAACCAGGAAACGAGACAACAGGCTCAGGTGGCGGAACTTATCCTTGGCAATACCACCAATCGTATTGGCCCCTTTCAGCTTTAAGCCATCTTCAGCCAACTCAACATCACCACGCACATGCGTTTTATCAGCGTTCTCAAACAGTGCGTTGACATCGTGGTTAGCAAACGTAAAAGGACCACGAATACGGTGATACTTAAAGCTACGGCCCATGTGAATAACACCGTTAGCCAACATCGTGGAGCTAATGGTATCACCTTCAAAGCCCCTCATAGGGCGGCCTTCAACTTCAATATTGACCGTTTTACTACGGTCAATCCACTCGAAGGGTTGTTCTTGTAATCTATAACTCATATTGCACCTCTGCAATATCAACCAAACGGATAAATTTGTCGGTCAACGTGTCACGCTCAAATACAAACCAAATACCAGAAGGCACATGGTGCCACCATTCTTTTTTCACGCCGGGCGCGCCGTCACGACTGAATACATAATCAGCCCATTCTTTATCGCTAGCCTCGGACGGTTTTGGCATTTCGCGGACTTCGTGACCGTAAACAAATTCTGACATTGGACGCTTGCCAATGTGTGGACAGTCAATAACTTTCACTTTTGCTCTCCTAGTGCCCGACCGACGCAGCGCCTTTTTCACCTACCAGCTTGTAGGTATCAAAGCGATCCAGGCCAAACGGCTTGATCAGGTCATGTACTTTATCGTTAGCTACGGTGTAGGCCATGGTTTTACCACTTACGGGCGTCGCCTTGAAACCCCAAGTACCCCAGCCACCGTCAAGATAGAAGTTGTCAATCGGCGTTTTACCCATGATTGGCGCAAAATCAGGCGTCATATCACACATACCCGCCCATTGACGCATCAGACGCAAACCACCAGTGAACGGCAACAGATCCATCATTTGATCAGTCAAACCTTCAACAAAATCAAAACTGGACCGTGTGGAATGAAGTTCCTGTGGATCCGCTGATGCACCCATCACCATTTCGCCTCGTGAAGACTGACTCACATAGCAGTGCAGAGAACCCGATACAATAATGGTATCCATAAAGGGCTTAACAGGCTCAGTCACACAGGCCTGTAGCGGGAAAATCTCAATAGGCGTCTTCAAACCGACCATCGACGTAATACGTGGTGAGGAGCCAGCAACCATAGAGATCACTTTACCTGCCTGCACAAAACCACGGTTAGTTTCAACGCCAACAACCTTAGTGCCGTCATCATTTGTTTTGATGCCCGTCACCTGTGTTTTCTGGTGAATTTCAACACCACGCACATTCGCTGCGCGACCGTAACCCCAAGCTACCGCATCATGACGGGCAACCGCACCAGGGCCGTGATACAAAGCGCCCATAATTGGGTGTGTTCCACCACAATCAAGGTCTAAATAAGGCACTTCGTTTTTAATAAACTGACGATCAACCACCTCACTGTCAATACCGAGGTGTTTGTTAGTCTCTGCACGCCAGCGGGAAGTACGCATCGCTGAATCAGAGTGCGCCAGCGTAAAGTGACCACGTGTGGAGTACATCAAGTTAATATCGAGATCATCAGATAGATCCAAATATAACTTTAAGCTCTCATCGTAGAATTTCACACCCTCAGGCGTCAGGTAGTTAGAACGAACAATGGTCGTATTACGGCCAGTGTTACCGCCACCAACATAGCCCTGCTCAAGCACAGCCACATTCGTGATACCGAAATCGCGCGCCAGATAATAGGCACAAGCCAAACCATGACCGCCGCCACCAATAATGACAACGTCGTAGCTGGATTTGAGTTTTTCTGGCTGGTCAAAATAGCGCGGATCGCCCAACTCTTCCGGGTTTTTAAAAGCGTATTTTAATAATCTGTAGGGCATGACTTACACACCTTGGTTTTGAGATTTTTTGTTTGTATTTACAACTAACGATGCCCGACCATCTGCGGATCATCGGGCATCATTTGAATTCTTCACCATACCCTTAATTTTCATACGGGTAGGCTTAGCCGGGCCATGGTACTCTTTTTGTCCAACAATTCAGTAATTTTTTTTATTATTTCATAATGGCGCAACACTCATTTGATGCTAAAACATCGCTCAAACGCTAATTCCATGTGTTATAATTTTTTAAATATTACTGGAGTGCAAATAAATTTACCCCAAGTAAACTTGGTGGTAAACCTTTTTTGGTATTTTTTTATACCCTTTCGCTATAGTTCTGACGACCTGTAATGCTATATCGTCAGTAAGGAGTTCCTTTTGGAAGAAAAAAGCAATACTGACCAGAAGATCAAACTTGATCAATACCTTGGCGCGGCAATCCGTCGGGAGCGCGTTTCCCAAGGTTTAAAAATTGCAGATGTAGCATCTCTTGCAGGCATTAGCAAAGGCATGCTTAGCCGTATTGAAAACGCTCAGGTTTCAACCAGTCTCGACACACTCCAGCGTCTCTGCGACTCACTGGGGCTTCACCTGTCAAACCTCTTTAAAGATTTTGATCGCCCCGAAGGTGCAGCCCAACATATTAAGAGCGGCAAAGGTCACGAAGTGGTACGCCGAGGAACCGAACGCGGCCACACCTACCACCTTCTGAGTTATCAGCAAGGCCCACACAAGGACATCGAACCCTTTCTTGTCACGATGGATGACGCCAGTGAAGTTTTCCCGACATTTTCTCACCCCGGCACAGAATTCATTTACATGCTGAAAGGCAAAATAGAATACCGCCACGGTAATAACACCTATTTACTAGAGCCAGGCGACAGCTTAACCTTTAACGCAGAGTTACCGCACGGCCCCGAACAGCTGACACAGGTTCCCATTGAATTGCTCTCTATCACCACCTACAGGGACAGCGAATAACCCTGTTTACCAACGCTTACTGACTGACAACACAAAGCTACGCCCCGGCAGCGGCAGATCCCCCGGCAATGCAACCGAGCCGCTCACAATATTGTAGCGTGACGGCTCTCTAGCATTCTCATCCGTCATATTGAATACAGAAAGCTCCACATCCACACCCGACAGCAAACCTTTACTTTTCAGAGTTAAGTCGAGTGTTGCGTAATCATCAATACTTTTTCGCGCATCTCTAAAATCACGCTCTCTTCCCAATACCCAGTTCAATCGAGAACTAACAGCCCAGCGGGAAGTTAACTGATGTGTCAGCTTCAAATAAAGCTGCTCCTCCGGCACATCAGCAACAGCCTCCCCCGTACCTTTATCCTCCGAGCGCAGTAAAGAGAAACTGCCATTTAAACGAGTCGCCGGGCTGACAGCCCAATCAAACTCTAATTCAGCTCCACGACCAGTTTGCCCTCCCTCATTACTAGCCACAGGCGTAAAGCGAATCAAGTCTTCTACCTGATAATAGTAAAAACTCAACCCAACCCTTAAATCAGGCGAATAAGCATAATCAAACGCAATTTCATAGGTATCAGTCACCTCCGGCTCGAGATCCGGGTTACCGATATTGACCGGGTTATTTTTATTACTCAACTCACCAAAGGAAGGAGCCCTGAAGGCACGTCCATATAAAAACTTACTTGTCAGGTGACTATTGACCCAAACAACGGCCAAGCGCGGGTTAAACGTACCACCAAAATCTGAAAAATGGTCGTATCGAGCCCCCGCAAACAGCACCCAGTCGCTCGTTAAGCGCCACTCGTCCTGAACAAACAAATAGCTAAGCCTGCGGAGGCTCTCTGTATTGAAAGCATCGGCTTCGGAAACACGACGCACCGCACCCAGGTCAACAGGAACAACGCCCCCACTTAAATCAAAATTTCTGGCATCCTCAACCCGGTACAAGTCATTATATCGATAACCCGCGCCCAAACGAACAGTGTGCCCATCAAAGCCCGTATAGAAGGTTGTAAAATCAATACCATAATGTCGCTCAAACAACCGCGGATTGCCAATCACACCATTTGGAAAAGCCCCAAACGCACCTGCCGGATAAAGAGTATAGGGACCACCTAGAAAGGCTAAATCATAAAAGCTAAATGTTGTTGTCGCACTCCAGTTTTCAGTGAGGCGCTCTTGATGATAGGTTGCGTCAAATGTAAAACGCCTTGCACCACCCTCACCATCAGGATCAAGAGCCCCGGCCAGCCCCGCTCCCGTTTGCTGATTGAAAACACCCTGGTAGGAAGCCCTAATACGCCACTCGGACTTTTCCGCATCAACAAACACACTAACACTCTCACGCCCCAGATTCCCCCTCCCCGGAGCGAGCGAAGCCGACGTTAGCATCGAGGCATCAAGGAGCGTTTGTTGATCAGCGTTAATCTTGGGTCGAAAACCAGCAGTTTTTTCTGCATCAAAACCAAAGGCAATATCCCAGTCCGCAGCCTTACCACCATAAAGTAGCCAGGCATGTTTACTATCAAAACTACCTGCCGAGCCACCCACCTCAAGACCCGGTATATCTGCCGCAGATTTAGTAATAATATTAATGACGCCAGACAGGGCGTCAGCACCGAACATGGCTGACCCCGGCCCCCTGATTACCTCTACCCGCGCGATACTTTTTATGGATTGAGCTCTTAATACCTCTCCACGATCACCTAAGGCGGCATTTTTTATCGGCAAGCCATTTATTAGAAATAACACCTGTTGATTCAAGTCTGACCGCACACCACGCATAACAACAACGGGGTTATAATTAGTTTCGGTCAGAGAGATATGGAGACCAGGAACAGCCTCTAAAACGTCGCTCAGGCTTTGGGCGCCCATCGCTTCAATTTCTTTAGCAGTTATCACACTTGCAACCGCTGGTGCCTCCGCCACTCGCTTACGGTGACCGGTAGCGATACTGACAAAGTCATCGCCACCATATAAATAGGAAAGTTCCTCAACGTCTTCGCCGGACGCAAAGACTAAGCCCGCAAAAAGCATTAATAACCATAGCAATAAAATTTTGCCGCCATGCTTTTCAAAACCAACCCTGGTCAAGGTTTAATGCCCCACGTAATAAGTACTATTAATCAGCCCATCTAGCTGGCAACACAACAACCACACAGCTTTATATTGCAACAACGACAACAAAAGCATCCGATTTTATTGTGTGAAACAGACCCTGTTATCTATATAACATGCGGACGAACGCCCGTCGTTAACTGTAACACTTAGAATTAAAGAAACGAAGAGCAGAAAGCTCTCGCAGATGAGCCCGAGGTCTAATGCAGTCCCAAGTGACCGTTTGGCATCTCTATCTCAACCGCTAACGGTAGATGATCTGACAGGGCATAAGGCACAACTTCAGCCCATTTAACACGCAAATCAGGGCTAACTAAAATATGATCAAGGTTAGAAACGGGCCGCCAGCTAGGGTAGGTATTACCGGCCCCCTCAGGGCTCTGGAATTTAGCGTCCCTGAGAGGCGACAAATGCAGAATTTTTTCTGCACACGTATTAAGGTCTCCCATGATCACAACATGCTTATGGTCGACGATCAACTCCTTCACATAGGCCAGCTGATCGAGCTGCGCACGCCGCCCCAAAGACAAATGCAGCACCACGAAGACCAGCGATTCATCCTCTTTTCCGTAGCGCATAAAAATAGCACCGCGTCCCGGCAATCGGCCAGGTAGCTTATGATCCGCAATCAATTCCGGCTTGACCCGGCTTAACAGCCCGTTACTGTGCTGGGCAAAACGTCCTAAATTACGATTTAACTGCTGATACCAATAGGGAAAACCTGACATTTCCGCCAAGTATTTAACCTGATTTAAGTGCCCTGTACGGATACTGCCACCGTCAGCTTCCTGCAAGGCAACCACATCAAAACCCGCCAGCATATTGGCGATACTATCAAGGTTCTCCACTCGTCCAGCGTGAGGCAAAAAGTGCTGCCAACTGCGAGTTAAATAGTGCCGAAAAGCGCGGCTATTTATACCCACTTGCATATTATAGGTAAGTAGTCGCAAACTCTTTCTCGACGCCTCACCTAGCACCTCCGGACCTTGCCGAGGAAAAGTCTTCACCGCGGCGGGCACAGGTCTCGATGGACGCTTGATATGACTGGAAAAATGTCTCAGCATTACTATTTACCTGCTATTCAGCCCAGTAAGGGGCCTAGTTAGCGGCTCGTTCGCGCTCAACAAGGTAGTCAACCACATCGAACAAACCGTCAGCGCCCGCCTTCATGGTGCCTGACACCTTATACTTACCATTAACAATAAACAAAGGCACTCCCGTGGCGCGATACTCACGTTGCGCTTTTTTCACACGGCTGATCTGCGCACTCACAGGAAAAGAGTTATACGCTTTATTAAAAGCCTCCTCTGTTACACCATATCCCGCGTAAAACTGGGCCAGGCGCTGCTGAGAGTAAAGCGGATTACGCTTTGCATGTATCTCGTTAAATAAAGCCTGGTGGGTTGCATCTAAAACCCCCAGAGACTTAGCGGCATAATATGCGCGACCATGAACTTCCCAACTTTTATTAAGCACTGCTGGCATCTGCACAAACTTCACATACGAGGGCATTTTTTCCTTCCACGCCACAACAGATGGCTCTAATGCATAGCAATGCGGGCACCCATACCAAAAAAGCTCAACCACCTCCACTTTACTGGTATCCGAGGTTGCTACCGGGTCAGGCAGCTCAACATAGTGCTCTCCCTCTTTATAGGGCGCATCCACCTGAGCACAAGCAACCACGGGAATCATCAAAAAACACAGCAACCAGCCTTTAACTGCCTTTAACATTCATTACTCCTTGTTTGAGTTTTGCTTTCATTAAGCCGTGAAGGGCACAGCGGTATGACAAGCATTACCATTAAATGATCGTCTTTTTTTTACAAATTGCCATTTTTCAGCCAAAAAAAAGGGCAGCCAGTGCCACCCTTTTTCTAACCAGCTTTAAAATTAGTGCAGGCCAGAGATATAGCTCGATACCGCATCAATTTCTTTATTCGTCAAACGGAACGCTACGCTACGCATCATTTTTGCATCGCCATCGTTAGTACGCTCACCTTCACGGAAAGCGCGCAGCTGCGCAGCAATATAATCCGCATGCTGTCCGCTCAATGACGGGAAACCAGCCATTGCGTTACCTTTGCCTGTTGGCGAGTGGCAAGCCGTACAAGCCGAAACACCAGACTCTTTTGTTCCAGCGCGGTAAACTTTTTCACCCAGCTTAACCAGGTCTTTATCTGCAGCACCGACACTAACAAACTGGCTTGAGAAGTAAGCTGCAATATCTTCAATATCCTGATCAGTCTTAGCATCCAGCTGACCCGCCATTGCTGGCACAGGGCGCGCACCCGATTTAATATCATTCATTTGCTTGATCAAATATTTAACATTTTGACCAGCCAGTTTTGGAAACGCCGCAACGGCACTATTTCCGTCTGCACCATGACAACCCGCACAGGCAGCTGCTTTTGTTTTCCCCGCTTGGGCATCACCTTCGGCGACAGCCAAACCCGACACGCCCATTAATACCAATAGGCCCAAAAATAATTTTTTCATCGACATTCCCAACAATTTTTAGATAAACAAAACGGCTTATTATAATGTCATTATCACAACGGCCTATGACTCATATCAATTGAACAAGGCACAACCTAAACCATTGCAAACAGCCAAACTCGGCGGATTATATACCATAAAATCCGTCAACGGGAGCCTACGCCCGTAAATACCTGCTGAATACAAAGCAGCGTAATTAACGCGCCTTTTACTCAAAATCCGTCGAAAAACCTCTGAGCAGCCTATATTGCCGCTACAAAACCAGAAAGCACTTCAAAACAAATAGTCACCCTACAAGGAGCCTAACATCGCACTTATACGCCTCAGCCCCCTTCCCCTTAAAGGCATACAGATAAAAGCAGTATAAATTTATTCAGGAACAGCCTAGATACATCGCCTAATCGCTACCCTATAATGGCGAACATGAACTCAGCTAAACCAAAAACCAATCCCTTTCAGGGCAGCACATTCATAACCAGTGCCGCTAAACTTTCCCAATGCCTCAGCGACGAGGGGCTTGAAGTCGCCTTTGCTGGGCGCTCTAACGCAGGCAAGTCCAGCGCCATAAATGCCATTGCACAACACGGCAAACTGGCCAAAACCAGTAAAACACCCGGGCGAACCCAGCTAATCAACTTCTTTTCAACCGTCTCAGAACAGCAACGTATCGTCGATTTACCCGGTTATGGTTATGCCAAGGTGCCATTAGCCGTGAAACGCCAATGGGAAAACTTTATTGACGCTTACCTGCGTGAGCGCTCAAGCCTTCAGGGGCTATTTCTCATTATGGATATTCGCCACCCATTGACAGACTTTGACAGCATGATTCTGAGCTGGTCCAAACAAAGTCAGCTGAGAGTGCATATCCTGCTAACCAAGGCCGACAAGTTAAAATTTGGCGCCGCTAAATCTACACTGCTAAAAGTACAGCGCGACTTGAAAGACCTTGATCACGTCTCAGTCCAACTTTTTTCTGCCACCCAAAAAATGGGCCTGGATGAAGCACGCGACACACTGTCTGAATGGCTGGATATTGAAACAGACTGACAATGCAAAGAAAAACTTGCTGGCCTCAGTCAAAGGTGCCCCAATAACAACGCCATAAAAAAACCCCATACGTCCTTGGGGTAAACGCATGGGGCCAACATCTCCGGCTAAGATGTGGGGGTTCACCGGAGTTCATGAAGCTAAACTTAGGGGAAATTTAGCAAGTAACGAGGTTACTTATACTTTCGGACGCCGACCTACCAGCAAAGTTCAAAAAGTTTTCACTTTTTTATATGCCGCCTTAACTATCAGTGCGCCTGCCCCCAATTTTCACCAACTCCCACCTCAACCAACAACGGCACATCGAGCTTTACCGTTTCGCTCATATATTGATTCAACCCCTGAGACACCAACTCAACATCGCTATCAGCCACTTCCAGCACCAGTTCATCGTGAACCTGCATAATCACCTTGGCATCAAAACTTGACTCCGCCAGCCATTGATCGACAGCAATCATAGCTTTTTTAATAATGTCTGCCGCCGTGCCCTGCATCGGCGCATTGATCGCCGTGCGCTCGGCAGCCTGACGACGCATGCCATTGCTGGCATTAATTTCGGGCAGGTATAAGCGCCGCCCAAATAGCGTTTCAACATACCCCTTTTCGGAAGCATCGACACGGATATTATCCATATAGCGAAGCACACCAGGATAACGGTCGAAATACATATCGATATAGCGTTGAGCATCGTTTCTACCGATACCCAGCTGACGTCCCAAACCAAAGGCCGACATGCCGTAAATTAAGCCAAAGTTAATCGCCTTGGCACTACGCCGTTGCTCATCCGTGACCTCATCAAAGGGCGTATCAAACACCTCCGAAGCAGTGGCACGATGCACATCCAGCCCCTGCGCAAAGGCATCCAGCAAGCCCTGGTCCTGCGAAAGGTGAGCCATAATTCGCAACTCAATCTGCGAATAATCCGCAGCAATCAGTTTATAGCCCTCGGGGGCGATAAAGGCATCGCGAATTTTGCGGCCTTCTTCGGTTCGAATTGGAATATTCTGCAGATTTGGGTCGGAAGAAGATAAGCGCCCGGTAGCGGTGACCGCCTGATGATAGGAGGTATGCACCCGCCCGGTTTTTGAATTTATCTGTGCCGGCAGCTTGTCCGTATAGGTGGACTTCAACTTGCTCAGACTACGATACTCTAAAATTACCCGCGGTAAATCGTAGTCGAGCGCTAATTCCTGTAGTACCGGCTCCGCGGTAGAGGGCTGCCCTTTTGGCGTTTTTTTCAGTACTGGCAGCTCCAGTTTCTCATAGAAAATAGCCTGCAACTGTTTCGGTGAGCCGAGGTTAAACTCCTCCCCGGCCAGATCAAAGGCCTGACACTCCAGTTGCTGCATCCGCTCGGCGAGTTCCTGACTCTGCTTGAACAGCATGTCACTGTCGATCATCGCACCATTACGCTCAATACCTGACAGCACATGCAGCAGTGGCAGTTCAATATCCTGATAAACCTGCAGCAAACGCGGTTCAGCCTGCAGCTGCGGTCGCAGGGTCTGATGCAGTCTCAGAGTAATATCAGCATCTTCGGCTGCATAGGGGCCGGCCTGCTCCAGATTAATTTGATTAAAAGTCAGCTGCTTAGCGCCTTTACCGGCAATATCTTCAAAGTGGATAGTGGTGTGATCAAGGTGTCGCTCAGCCAGTGCGTCCATGTTGTGACGCTGGGTGGAATCCAGCACATAGGATTGCAGCATAGTGTCTTCGGCAACACCGCGTAAATGAATACCATGGTTCGCCAGCACACTCATATCATACTTAAGATTCTGCCCCAGCTTTTTATGTTTATCAGACTCCAGAATAGGTCTCAATGCTTCCAGCACCTGTTCTTGGGAAAGCTGCTCCGGCGCTCCCAGGTAATCATGCCCAAAGGGAACATAGGCAGCCTGACCCGCTTCCACCGCAAAAGAGACACCAACCAGCTTCGCTTCCATATAGTTAAGGCTGGTGGTTTCTGTATCAAAGGCGATCAACTCTGCAGCACTCAGCCGCGCCACCCAGTCGTCCAGCTCTGCTTTGCTTAATATTGTTTGATAGTCTGCTTCTGTCACTTTTTCAGGTGACGCAGCCAGAACATTGTCATCTGCCGAGCGCTTATATTCATCAATCCAGGTTTTGAATTCTAACTCGTTAAACAATGCCAGCAGCGCTTCTCGATCTTCCGCCTGCATAACCAGATCCTGCGGGCCTAAGTCCAACTCGACGTCTAACTTGATTGTCGCCAACTGATAAGACAAAAAAGCCAGTTCTTTATTAGCTTCCAGCTTCTCATGCATTTTTTTTGCACCGCGAAAGCCAAGGTCTGCCACCTTATCTAAGTTAGCGTAGATTTCTTTAAGACCACCTAAACCCTGCAACAGAGCCAACGCCGTCTTTTCACCCACCCCCGGCACACCCGGAATGTTGTCAACCTTATCCCCCATCAAAGCAAGAAAGTCGATGATCAACGCCGGCGGCAAACCAAACTTTTCTTTTACTCCGTCAACGTCCATCACCGTTTCAGTCATGGTATTAACCAGCGTCACGTGCTGATTAACCAACTGCGCCATATCTTTATCGCCAGTGGATAGCACGACATCAATCCCCTGGTCAGTGGCCTGATGCGCCAGTGTGCCCATCACGTCATCGGCCTCGACACCGTCAACCATTAGTAGCGGCATCCCCATGGCCCGCACAATGTTATGAATCGGCTCAATTTGCGGCCGCATATCATCAGGCATTGGCGGGCGTTGCGCCTTATATTCGCTATACATTTCGTCACGAAAAGTCTTGCCCTTGGCATCAAATACCACAGCAATCGTACTGCCAGGATAATCCTGCTTCAGACGCCGTAACATGCTGGTTACACCACGCACAGCACCAACCGGCATACCAGAGGAGGTGCGTAAATCGGCTTTATACATGGCGTGAAATGCTCGATATAGATAGGAGGAGCCATCAACAAGAACGAGTGGAACAGTGGTTTTTTCAGTCATGAATTTGCTACTGATCAGTGAGTAAATAGGGTATCAAGCGTACAATGGAGGTATATTCTATACAGTTTCATTCAGAGGAGTTGAAATGATTAAAAAAATCTTGGCCATTACCGTACTGAGCATACTGCCAATCACCAGCTTTGCCGCTGATGACCCGTCCGAACCAGAGGTTATTATCCGTCAGATGGAAGACAAAGTAGTACATGAGTATCGTATTAACGGCTTCACCTATGCTCTGAAAGTTTTCCCAAAAAACGGCAAACCCTATTATCTGGTCGCCGAGGATGGCGGTGATCAGTTTATGCGCGTTGACGAGCCCCGCTCGCTGATACCCAAGTGGACTATTTTTACCTGGGATTAAGGCTTTACTAACGTCGCTTTAGCTCCGCCGCAATCAACTCATCCTTCTGCTGCCAGATTTCACCTACCCATTGTTGAAACTGCTGGCGGAAGGACTCCGAGTTTTGATAATCACCCGATTTAAAGGTCTCGGGAATTTTTCGTAATTTTATTCGCACCTTTACCGCGCCCAGTTGCCCCGACAAAAACGCCCAAAAGCCCTTGGCGACAGGGTAAATAATGGTGACATCAACGAGCGTAGAAACCCGCTCTCCGAGATGCGTCACCACATAGGCAACCCCTCCACTTTTAGGCTTTAGTAAATGCCGATAAGGCGATGCCTGACGGTCATGTTTAGCCTGCGTAAAACGTGTACCCTCAAGGTAATTAACGATAGTGGCAGGATGCTTTTTCATACGCTCGCAGAACAACTGCGTTGCCTGCTGATCTTTGCCTCGCAACTCAGGCTTTGCTTCCAATTGCTCACGGCTATAACGTCGCATAAAAGGAAATTCCATCGCCCAGCAGGCCAACCCCACAATCGGCACCCATAGCATTTGCCGTTTCACAAAAAAACGAAAAACCGGAATGCGCCCTCCCAACAAAAACAACAAGATGGGTATATCACTCCAGGACTGATGGTTGCACACCAGTAAATACCACTGCCGCCGCGACAGGCCAGCAACACCCTGCACATCCCAGTTTATGCCATGAACACAGCGGTAAAAAAAGCGGCAAGTAATGGCCCAAGTCTCCGCCACTGCCAGTAGTACAACCGTCAAAAAACGTTGCGACACATCAATCGGGATAACCAGTTTCAACAACGCCAGCAACAGCGCCAAAACCAGTGTCAAAATGGTCACTGGTAATGTTAACAATAAATAAATAACGCCTTTAATTACGGTCATTGGTTACCAATGGCACTGAGAAAAGCGGTCGGCCGTGTCCTGTAAAAAATTCTCATAGCCCGTATCCGAAACACCAATTTCGTTAGCCATTGGATCCAGCGAATAAACCTGCAACGCGTTATTCTCCGCTAAAATCGATACGATACGTTGGTCCGTTTGGGGTTCAATGAATAAACAACGTATCTGTTGCTCAGCAATTAACCGTCGCAATGTCAGCAACCCTCGCGCTCCCGGTTTGCTTTCCGGTGTGTCACTAATCGCCGCCACATGTTTCAAACCATAATGTTCTTCGAAGTAGCTATAGGCGTCATGGGCAACCAGATACGCAGGTAACTGATCAGCCAGCTGTGCTTTTATTTCAACATCCTTCCGGGAAACCCGCGTCAGAAAATCGGTCAAATTCTGCTGGTAACGCGATGCGTTCTGCTGATCCTTGGCAATCAGCACACCCGCTAACTGCCGCGCAATAGAGGCGGCCTGGTCAGGGCTGAACCAAATATGCGGGTCACCATACAAGTGATCATGGCCATCATGATGATGGTCATGATCATGGTTTTCCTCATGCGAATTTTCGCTTGATTGCCAGGTTGCCAGCTGCTCACCTTGGTACATCGTCGCTGGTTTAGCCAGGTAAGGTTCAACTTCCGAGCCTAGCCAAATTAACACATCGCTGGCATAAACACGTTTTAAGTCCGATGGTTTAAGAGCGTAATCGTGGGGAGTGACACCCGGTGGCAGCAATACTTGAGTATCAGTGATATCCTGCGTTAATGCCTGAGCAATCAGTTGTAGAGGTTTGATGCTGGCTAGCACATTGAGTGTTTGCTGCGCATTTGCAAAGGGCGCCAATAACAACAGGCAAATAATTAAAGGGAATCGCCAGGCCCTAAGCCCAAGCCAGCAAGTACTCAAATTCATTACTCCAATATAAAAAGCCATCATGGCGGCAGAAAAAATTAATGTTATAATGTATCAAATTTTACCTAGTGGGTAACTCTCTGTTTGGCATACACATGACAAAAAAAACCACAACACCCATTCCCTGCTCCCAGCACGATCATAAAAAATGCAAAAAAAATGCCCTGCAACGAGCACGGCAGGTTTGTCAGAAGAACAAGGTACGCCTTACACCAATTCGCGAAAAGGTGCTTGAGCTGATCTGGCAAAGTCACAAGCCTCTCGGAGCTTACGATATTCTCGGCATGCTTAGCACAGAAGGTCAAACGGCCGCACCGCCTACGGTATATCGAGCACTAGACTTTTTACTCGCACAGGGTCTGGTGCACCGCATTGCCTCCCAGAATGCTTTTATCGGCTGTAGCCTGTCATCACATCCTCATGTCAGCCAATTTTTATTATGTCGCGACTGTGGCGTTGCGATTGAAATTGAAGCGCCAGCCATTACCGATGCAATTGCCGAAAACGCTCATCAGTACGGCTTTAGCATCGACCAGAACACGATTGAAATCTCCGGCCTGTGCCAGTGTTGCCAGCAGTAAAACAGGCCGGATAATTAATGACTGACTCCATACTGTCCCTCGACAAACTGTCTGTACGCATTGGCCGCCGAGCCATTATCGACCAGATCAGTCTTGATCTGGCTGCCGGTGAAATTATCACATTAATCGGCCCAAACGGGGCGGGTAAAACGACCCTGGTGCGGGCCATTCTCGGCTTAATTCGCCCCTCCAGCGGCAAAATAAAAAAACGCTCTGGTCTGCGCATTGGCTACATGCCGCAACGCCTACATTTGGAAAAAACCATACCGCTAACGGTCAAGCGCTTCCTTAAAATGACCAAGGGAGTCAACGCAGACGACATTGATGACGCACTTCAGAAAGTCGGCGCGCAACATACCCTGGAGCGCCCCATGCAGAGCATTAGCGGCGGTGAACTACAGCGTGTTTTGCTAGCCCGCGCACTACTGCGAAAACCCCATTTGCTAGTGCTGGATGAACCCGCGCAAGGTGTCGACATTAACGGTCAGACAGAGCTATACCGGCTGATCTCCAAACTGCGCGAAAAGTTGGGCTGTGCCGTGCTGATGGTCTCCCATGACTTGCATTTGGTCATGTCTGGCACTGATCGTGTGATCTGCATGAACCACCATATTTGCTGCTCCGGTCACCCGGAGCAGGTCAGCAACGACCCGGTCTACCGTGAGTTATTTGGCATTGAAGCCAGCGAAGAGTTAGCCCTTTATGCTCACCACCACGACCATGACCACGACGCCGAAGGCAATGTAATTCACGACCACCACCATGAGGGCTGCAAGCATGGCTGATTTTTTGTGGCGCGCCCTGCTTGCCGGGCTTGGTGTCGCCCTGGTCGCAGGACCACTGGGCTCCTTTGTGGTATGGCGTCGTATGTCATACTTTGGCGACACTCTGGCGCATTCGGCACTGCTCGGCATCGCACTGGGCATTGCTTTTGATGCCAACCTCAACATTGCCGTCATTGTCAGCTGTGTGTTACTCGCTACCCTGCTGGTCGCCCTGCAACAGCGTAAAATTATTTCCACCGACACACTACTCGGCATTCTTGCTCACAGTTCGCTGTCACTGGGGTTGATTGCCATCAGTTTGCTAGAGGTTCGCGTCGACCTGCTGGGCTATTTGTTTGGCGACCTGCTTACCGTCACCGGCGATGAACTACTATGGATTTATATCGGTGTGGCCGCCATTCTTAGCCTGCTACTGGTTTTCTGGCGCCCATTACTCGCTATCACGGTCGACGAAGACCTCGCCCAAGCCGAAGGCTATCCCGTGCTTTGGATCCGCCTGCTATTAATGCTGCTAATTGCCATTGTGATAGCCGTCGCCATGAAGATTGTCGGCGTCTTACTCATCACCTCATTGATGGTTATTCCCGCTGCCTGCGCCCGGCGCTTGACCAATACCCCTGAAACCATGGCAGCACTCTCAAGCCTGCTTGGCTGCCTGGCAGTAATGATGGGATTATTCGGCTCATTGCAATGGGATACGCCCACCGGGCCATCGATTGTCGTCGGTGCAACAGGATTATTTCTATTAGTTTACGCGCTGCCGCTGAAGGGACAGAGAGACATCAAATAACAGGCCGTGGCCTTAATTAGTCAGCGGAAATAACCGCTCTCATCACCAACTCAAACTGCGCCACTGTATGGGGCGGCCGAACAAAACCATGAAATTGCCCGCTTGGGTTAATGATCATAATATTGGCGCTGTGATCAATCAGGTAATCCCCATTATCCTGCGGCACACGGGCAAAAACACCATTAAGCTGTTTCGCAAAAGCCGCCACCGCCGATACAGAGCCGGTAACCCCAACAAAGTCTGAACTAAAGAAGTTCAAGTACTCTCGCAATTTCCGGGGCGTGTCGCGTTCCGGGTCAGCAGATAGCAATACATATTGGATATGACCTAGTTCAGAGCCCTGCCAGCGTGCCTGCAATTGTTTAAACAGCGCCATTGTCGTCGGACAAATGTCCGGACACTGGGTAAAACCCAGAAATACCAGGCTCCACCGATCTTTAAAGTTATCTATCGTAAAAGGCAGCCCATCAGCACCGGTTAATTGAAACTCCTCAAGCACCTTTGGCACAGGGCGGATAAAGACTCCCTGCTGCTGTAATGCTGCGCTATTAACAGTCGCAACAGGTGGCGCCTCCGGAGCCGGAGAACGCAAAATACGCGACACAGCGGCACCGACAAAAACCACCATGACGCACACCAGAATAACAACCGTGCGTTGCACATTAGTTTTTGTTCGCTTATTACTCACAGATAATGATCCACCAACATCGCCAAAAACATCAGCATCAAATAGGTAATTGAGTAACGGAAGGTTTTAAGCGGCGCATGGGCATTATTACCGCGCACCAAGACAATAGCCCAGTATAAAAACCGCCCCCCCAGCACCAGCGCACTAACCAGATACAGCAGCCCGCTCATGCCCGTCACAAAGGGCAACAGACTCACTGCGATCATAATTAACGTATAAAGCAGAATATGCAGGGCTGTAAATTGTTTACCGTGGGTAACCGGCAGCATAGGGATTTTAACTTTGGCATACTCGTCTTTACGATGAATCGCCAGCGCCCAAAAATGAGGAGGAGTCCAGGCAAAAATAATCAGCACTAACAACAGCGCATGGGGATCGAGGGAGCCGGTAACGGATGTCCAGCCCAGCAGCGGTGGCACCGCACCCGAAAGGCCACCAATGGTAATGTTTTGAGGGGTTGCGCGCTTTAAAAACCCCGTATAAATGAAGGCGTACCCAATCAACGACGCTAACGTCAGCCAGGCAGTTAGCGGATTAACCAGCAACGCCAAAATACTAATGCCCAGCACCCCCACAACAAAAGCAAAGGCAACCGCCTGTGGCAATTTTACCCGGCCCTGTGCCATGGGTCGCTTGTGGGTACGCGTCATCATCAGATCAATCTGACGATCAACGATATGATTAACCGTTGCCGCAGAGCCAGCGGCTAGTGCAATGCCGAGGTTACCAAAAACAAGGATATCCAGCGGTACCATTGCACTGGTGGATAAAAACATGCCGATCACCGAAGTCAGTAGCATTAAGGCCACCACCTTCGGTTTACACATTTCAAGATAATCGTGCCAGCTTGCCCGTTGCTCGGAGACTTCTGCTAATGCTTCCGCCATGCCTCACCCCCTGTTTGCTTGCGCCGTCCTCAAATAGTAATTCAAGGCTACCATCATCATCAACAGCAGTGCACCTCCGGCATTATGCGCCACGGCAATCGACGCCGGAATATGCCAGTAAACATTACTAAGCCCCAGTAATATTTGAAGGATCAGGGCGGCCAGTAACCAGTGCGTCAATGTTCGCATCGGCGTATTGGCAGCTACACGATAAAGGCATACGATCAGTATCACTAAATAAAGGCTAGTTACAATGGCGCCGACACGGTGAATCATGTGAATCGCAACTCGCGCCTCATTATCCATCAGTCCACCCAGATAGTTAGGCCCCACCGTCTGCCATAAATTAAATCCTGCTATCAGATCCATCTGCGGCCACCACTGGCCCTGACAGGTAGGCAGGTCATAACAGGCAAAGGCAGCATAATTAGACGCGGTCCAACCGCCCAGACTGATTTGCAGTAACACAATCACTAAACCCAATATGGCCCATGGCTTAAGGCCACGCCATGCCGATAAGCGCTCAGCAGAAGCCTGCCAATGGTATTCTCGGTAGCGCAAGGTTAACAGCAGCAGCAAACTCAGTGTGGCAAATCCGCCTAATAAGTGCCCTGTGACAATCTGCGGCCATAGCTTCAGCGTCACAGTCCACATGCCAAATAGAGCCTGTGCAATAATCACTGCCAGCAACAACAGAGGCAGCTTGAACGGTTGCCCGGTTTCACCTCGCAGGCGCCGGACTGTCGCCATACTGGCCACGGCCAAAACCAATAAGCCTAAAATACCAACCGCATAACGATGCACCATTTCCGGCCAGCCCTTTCCCACCTCAACAGGGCTGTCGGGAAAGCGCTGCTCGGCAATTTCAATCGCTTCGCTACTCTGCGGCACCGTTAAAAAACCATAACAACCCGGCCAGTCGGGACAGCCCAGTCCAGCATCGACCAAACGGGTGTAAGCCCCCAACATCACCACCACCATTGTAAAGCCGGTGGCAACCAACGTCAGATAAAAAGCACGCGGTTTCGCTGAATTGGATGCAGCACGATTAGCCAATTTTAGAAACCTTCAACAGTTTCTTCAGGTCATCAAGCACGTCACCGCCAGGATTCTGCGGCATGTAATACATCATCACGTTACCCAGTGGATCGCTGATGAAAATATAACTTTCTCCGAGCGCTTTTCCGGCTGCTAGCTCATTATCGAGAAACACCTCAAACGCCATATAACTGGCGTGACTTAGGTGTAAGCGCGGGTAGCTGGCCTTAAAAGCCTCCACAGCCTCGCCATCAAGTTCTCCACCAATATTGATGTAATGCCTTACCACCCGATCGGCTTCACGTCCGAGCGCTACATTTACTTGCCTCGCCTTATGTAGCTCGGCCTGACAGCTGGTACTGGCGCAGCTATTTTCTCCAAAAACAATTAATTGCCATTTACCTTCAACATCGCCCTTACCGGCCTGCTGTAAATTCAACTTCAGTTGCGCAACTGATAACGGCGGAATGATCAACATGCCCTTATTGGTTCGCCCCTGCGGCACCATGCTATTGGTGAAGTACATCAAAAAGGCAACAATAACCGGCAGGCCTGCCACCAGAAATAAAAGTATCGGTATATATCGGTTGGATTTGCCCTTTGGGCTGGTTACATCAGTCACTCATACCTCACTCATCCGTTCTTTTAAAACCCGCCCAAATAAACAGGCCCGTTAGCACTAAAGCCATTAAAAACCACTGTACGGCATAACCCAAGCTTTTTTGCGGAGCCGTATTTACCGGCTGCCAATTCACCTGAAAGCTTGTTGGATCAGTTTCAGCCAACCTTAGGAGATATGGAAACCCCGGCAACAACCCAGACCTGTTGTTCATGCGATCCAGCTCAACGCGTTGAATCACCTCAGGCCATTGCCCTGATAAAGGAACCTCAGTCAGCACAAACGTCTCCGCAGGCAACACGACTTGCCCGATGATTTCTCGAACGCCTTCAATCGGCTCAATCGTTGGCAAAATATATCGCTCCGCCTGCATCGGAACCCAGCCACGATTTACCCAGATACGCTCAACCTCTCCCCAACCGGCTAACAAAAGCTTAGGCACTAACTCGAAGGAAGAAATAACTTCATAGCCAGGGCGCCCCTGATAAACGCGATTGTCCAATAGAAATACATGTTGATTATCAAATTGTCCGCGCAGCTTTACAGGGTGATAACTGACGTCCTCAGTCGACTTCAGTTGCGTCAGCGAAACGGGCGCGGCCACCACGCGCTGGTCATAAAGATCCTGCAAGCCCTGCTTGTAATCGGCACGATACAACTGCCAAAAGCCCAATCCCACCAACAAGGGCAAAAATAGCAGATAAAAAAGTGTCAGTTTCCAGTTTGGTTTAAAGTTAGACGTAATGTCTTTTGTCTCCATCACAGGTTAGGATAGATTCGAAATAAACTGCTTGAAACACTGCTATGTGGCTGAAACCGACCATTGCGATTCTTTTTATAGCTATTCTCATCAGCCTAGCAGCCAGCGTTATTTTTCTATTGAAAGACCAGGGCTCCAGAGACCGTACACGCAAATTACTGGGTATACGTATCGTACTGGCAATCGCCCTGTTAAGCGTTATCAGTTATGGTCTTTGGTCAGGACAGCTCACTATCAGCGCGCCCTGGTATTAATTGTTCGAAGCACACCTGCAGATAAAGCAGCTACATAATATAAACAAAAATAAACAGCCCCACCCATACCACATCAACGAAATGCCAGTACCAAGAAGCGGCTTCAAAACCAAAGTGTTCCTGCGGCGTGAAATGTCCTTTAAATGCCCTCAATAGCATGACCATTAACATAAAGGCCCCAATGGTTACATGGGCACCATGAAAACCGGTCAACATAAAGAAAGTAGACCCGTAAATACCTGATTTCAGTGTCAAACCCAATTCATTGTAGGCTTCAGCATATTCCTCAATCTGAAAGCCCAAAAATGCCAGCCCCAATACAATGGTTATAGCCAGCCACATCTTAAGGCGAGCCCGGTTACCAGCCTTCAGCGCCGTATGAGCCAAATGCACCGTGACACTGGATGACAGCAATAAAATTGTATTGACTAGTGGCAGCCCCCAGGGGTGAATAACCTCTTTGGGGCCTGCGAACTGGGTGGCATCGGGCGTCTCCATCAGCGGCCAGGCTGCCTGAAACTCCGGCCACAACATAGCACTGATGCCTTTATCCCCCTCACCCGCCAACCAGGGCACGGCCAAATTACGCACATAATACAGCGCGCCAAAAAACGCAGCGAAAAACATCACCTCAGAGAAAATAAACCAACCCATGCCCCAGACAAAAGAACGGTTTAACTGCCCACTATATAAACCACCATGATTTTCAGCGATCACCTTGGCAAACCAGGTATAAAGCGTTGCGGCGATAATGATAAAACCCGTAAACATAACCCAGTGGGCAGAAGAGTCCTCAACACCCGCGGTCATATCATTCATCATCGTGCCAGCGCCAATTACGGTCACAGCGAGGCCAATGGCCATAAAAATAGGTAGCCGACTGTTTTCTGGAACGTAATAGGTTTGATAACCGTCAGTTGACATATTTTGTCTCCTTACACGTTCTTTCAATTTTCTTTGAACCGCTAGTTCGCCGCTACCTCAGGCAAATTGAACAGGGTATAAGACAGCGTTAACTTGGAAACCCTGTCCGGAATATCCGCATCAACAAAAAACTTCAGTGGCATCTCAACGCTTTCGCCCGGCTCAAGCACCTGTTGGTTAAAGCAAAAACACTCGGTTTTATGGAAGTATTGAGCGACCGAAAAAGGCGCAACACTCGGCACAGCCTGAGCAACCATTCGCTGATTGGTATTATTTTTTGCCACGAAATAGGTGCCATGCATCTCCCCGGGGCGTACCTTCATTTTCACTTCCGATGGGCTGAATTCCCAGGGCATATCCGCGTTATTACTGGTCGTAAATTGCACCGTCACCCAACGTGTTTCATCCACAGCAGGCCTTTCGGAAACAACGTACTGATCACCCGTTTTGCCATTAAGGCCAGTCACATCACAGATCACGTCATAAATCGGTACCAGCAAAAAACCAAAACAGAACATACCCAGCACCACGGCCAGCAGTTTTACTGGATTCATCGGCTTTTTATTGCCAGGCAGTTTTTCACTCATCGTTTACGCTCCTTCAACCACCTACTTCACATCCGGTGGCGTTGAAAAAGTGTGATAGGGCGCAGGTGAAGGAATTGTCCACTCCAGCCCTTCCGGGTTATCCCATACTTCAGCGGTGGCTTTTTTACCACTGACAATCGTTTTAATCACAATGAATAAAAACAGTAGTTGTGTCGTGCCAAAAATAAAAGCCCCTACCGATGCGATCTGGTTAAAATCGGCAAACTGCAGGGCGTAATCAGGAATGCGCCGCGGCATGCCCGCCAAGCCAACAAAGTGCATCGGGAAGAAGGTCATATTCATACCCACAAATGATAGCCAGAAGTGCAGCTTGCCCAGTTTTTCGTCATACATATTGCCGCACCACTTGGGCAACCAGTAATAAACTCCGGCAAAAATACCGAAGATCGCCCCAGGCACAAGCACATAGTGGAAATGGGCCACCACAAAATAGGTGTCATGGTATTGGAAATCCACCGGCGCAATGGCCAGCATCAAGCCGGAGAATCCTCCAATGGTAAACAGCACCACAAAGGCCACCGCGTAGAGCATGGGCGTCTCAAAGGTCAACGCGCCTTTGAACATAGTCGCCACCCAATTAAACACCTTTACCCCGGTGGGTACAGCAATCAGCATCGTCGCATACATAAAGAACAGCTCACCGGCCAGTGGCATGCCCACCGTAAACATGTGGTGTGCCCAGACAATAAACGACAGAAATGCGATAGAAGAGGTGGCGTAAACCATCGAGGTATAACCAAACAGCTTCTTACGGCTGAAGGTGGGAATGATCTGCGAGACGATACCAAAAGCCGGCAGAATCATGATGTACACTTCCGGATGGCCAAAGAACCAGAAGACATGCTGGAATAACACCGGATCACCACCACCTGCCGCGCTGAAGAAGCTGGTTCCAAAGTGAATATCCATCAACATCATGGTCACCACACCGGCCAGCACCGGCATGACGGCAATCAACAAATACGCAGTGATCAGCCAGGTCCATACAAATAGCGGCATTTTCATCAGTGTCATTTGCGGAGTGCGCAGATTAAGAATGGTGGCGATAATATTGATTGCACCCATAATCGACGAAGCACCCATAATGTGCACCCCAAAAATAAAATAGGTCACCGTCGACGGTGCATAGGTTGTTGAAAGTGGCGCATAAAACGTCCAGCCAAAGTTTGGTGCCCCCTCCTCCATAAACAACGTAGATAGCAGCAATGCAAATGCAAAGGGTAATATCCAGAAACTCAGGTTATTCATCCGTGGTAGCGCCATATCGGGCGCGCCTATCATCATCGGAATAAGCCAGTTTGCCAGCCCCACAAATGCAGGCATCACCGCCCCAAAAACCATAATCAGGCCGTGCATAGTGGTCATTTGGTTAAAAAACTCCGGCTCAACAATCTGTAAGCCAGGCTCAAAGAGTTCCGCACGAATCACCAGCGCCATACAGCCGCCAGTTAGAAACATAATAAAGCTGAACCATAGATACAGCGTGCCGATGTCCTTATGGTTAGTGGTATAAACCCAACGTCGCCAACCCTTAGCAGGGCCGTGATGATCGTGACTGTGATCGTGTGACTCCAAGACTGCGCTCATCTGTCATCCCTCCTATTCTGCGGTTTGCATGTTGGCAATATCGACAGGCTGAATCATGTCACCCTTATTGTTGCCCCAGGCGTTGCGCTCATAGGTAATGACAGCCGCCAGTTCAACTGGGCTTAGCTGTGATCTAAAGGCCGCCATGTAAGTACCGGGCTTACCGTTCAACACGATATCGATATGGTTCTGTATCGGACCCGTAGCAATTGCGCTACCCTTGAGCGCCGGAAAAGCAGGAGGAATTCCAGAACCATCAGCGTTATGGCAGGCTGCGCAATTAGTGGCATAAACCTTCTCGCCACGCGCCATCAATCCCTCAAGCGTCCACACCTTATCGCGTAGCTCTCGCTCTTTGGCCGCAGCCTCCTGACGTTGAGCAATCCAGGCGTCGTAATCCTCCTGGGTCTTCGCTTCAACAACAATGGGCATAAAGCCATGATCCTTGCCACACAGCTCTGCACATTGTCCTCGATAGATACCTGGCTCGGGAATAATGGTCCAGGCCTCATTCACAAACCCGGGAATAGCATCTTTTTTAACCGCGATTTCCGGTACCCACCAGGAGTGGATCACGTCGTTAGCCGTTACCAGAAAACGCACCTTCTTGTTAATGGGCACAACCAGAGGCTCATCGACTTCCAGTAAATAATGTTCGTTTTTATCTCGGCGGTTATATATTTCGTCGCTGGGAGTTGAAAGGTTACTGAAAAAACCGACCCCTTCTTCTATGTAATCGTAGTGCCATTTCCACTGATAGCCTGTCACCTTAATATCAAGATCAGACTCACTGGGATCATAAATATTAATCAGCGCACTGGTAGCAGGGATGGCCATGCCAATCAGAATGGCAAAGGGAATAGCGGTCCAGATAATTTCAACGGTGGTGCTTTCATGGAAGGTGGCGGGCTTTGCGCCAAGGGATTTGCGGTGAGCGATGATGGACCAGAACATGATGCCGAAAACGACGACGCCAATAATCACACAAATCCAGAAAATGATCATATGCAGGTCATAGACCTGCTGGCTAACCTCCGTGACACCGGGCGTCATATTGACTTCCCAGTCGGCCCTCACGGTCAGGCTCAAGAACAGTAAGACCCCTATCCAGAGCCTACAGGGTATTGCTTTCGACAACATCCCTCCACGCCTCCTGCTTGTTGTTAGATTTATAGTTTAACTATCTATCTTTTCTACAACGTTACAGCGCGGCGCCCTCAAATTAGGGAGAAGACGCCCACGACATTATAACCACGCACACATAAAATCTGCAATGAGCCAAGTCAGCCCGTTGTTGTTTGCCCCCGTTATGTCGATAATTCATACCCCTTTGCCTAGATTAATCAGCATTCATATAGGCTTTCGCCAACGTTACAGAACGACACTATGACCTCCTCCCTGCATAAACGCATCTGGCTAATTGCTGGCCCCATGATTTTAGCCAATCTCACCGTGCCAATTCTTGGCCTGGTGGACACCGCTATTCTGGGCCACTTGAGCCATGCTCACTATTTAGGAGCCGTTGCATTGGGGGCCGTCATTTTTGACATTATGTTCTGGGCCTTCGGCTTTTTACGTATGGGCACCACCGGCCTCACAGCGCAAGCCTATGGCTCCAATGATCTACAAAAAACCCGGCTGTTGTTATGGCAGTCCCTGCTGGTTGCTATCAGTATCGGCGGGTTTATTATATTGCTGCAAGCACCTCTTTTTAGCGCAGCATTTGCTTATATGTCGCCCAGCCCAGAGGTCGAAAAGTGGGCACGCATTTATTGTGATATTCGCATCTGGGCCGCCCCCGCAACACTTGCTCACTACGTCATTTACGGCTGGCTATTAAGCATCGGAAAAACCCGCACAGTGTTAGCGCTCACTATTATCGCTAATCTTATTAACATTAGCCTTGATTACCTGTTCGTTATGCAATTCAACATGCTCACCGCTGGTGTTGCCTGGGGCTCATTGATCGCTGAGTACAGCCTGGTCGTTCTAGGGCTTTGGGTGGTCAAGCAAAGCACTCGTGACATGGGCAATGAATCATTGCAACAAAAGCTGCTCCGTGTTGCCGACTACCGCCAACTATTCACCGTCAACCGCTATATCTTTATCCGCACCCTGTGCCTGCTGTTTACGATTTCGTTTTTTTACGCCCGCAGCGCGCAACAGGACAACATCACTCTCAGCGCCAATGCTATTTTAATGACATTACTGATGGTGTTTTCCTACGCTCAGGACGGTTTCGCCAATGCTGCCGAGGTGTTATCGGGTCGAGCGATTGGCGCCCGCAATCTGCAAACCTTCAAGCAAACCAACCGCGGTTGTGCGCTCTGGTGCCTCTACACATCAATATTTTTTACCCTGTCACTCATCATGTTTGATGAAACCATCATTGGCCTGCTAACGGATATTGATAGCGTCGTACAAACGACACTGAGCTACTGGCTATGGCTGATCCTGTTGCCCTTTGCTGCGGCCTGGAGCTTTTTGCTGGACGGTATTTTTGTTGGTGCCACCAAAGCCCGCGCCATGCAAAACACCATGCTATTTTCCTCCTTTTGCATATTTTTACCCGCCTGGTATCTGCTCACCCCCTGGGGCAACCATGGCCTGTGGATTGCTTTTTTGTGTTTCCACGCCGCGCGCAGCATTTCCATGGCATTTGTGTATTATTACTACAGCAAACAACGGCAATGGATTTAATAGGTCACTCAGCTGTCTGACTAGCCACTGCCACTTACAGGACGTTTCAAATGATCAGAACATTACAAGCCACACGTCAATTCATTGTATTTTTAACCCTCGCATTTTGCGCCTCACTTGTTCAGGCCGCCGAAAACAAGGGCTTCCTTTGGAAAGTTAGCGACCACAACAGCAGCGTTTACCTACTCGGCTCAGTACACTTTGCCAATGCCGATTACTACCCCATGAGCCACAATATCGAAACAGCCTTTGCTGAAGCTGATAGGCTGGCCGTCGAAATTGATGTCACCGCGCTCGACCCATTGAAAACACAACTGCTCATACAGAAAATGGGAAACTACAGTGACGGCCGCACTCTCAAGGACGAGCTAAACCCCGAAACATTACAAAAACTGGAGTCCTACCTGGCAACAAAGGGCTTCCCCTCTCACCTGTTTATGAGCCAAAAACCCGGCATGCTCATCATGTCACTCACCAGCATGGAACTGATGAATCTAGGCATGCTGCCGCAGTTCGGCATCGATCTGCATTTTCTTAGCCGCGCCAAAGGCAACAAACAGATCGTCGAACTGGAAACCATCGAACAACAAATGGAGTTGCTGCTCAATATAGATGACGGCGACACTGCCCTAGCTCAAACACTCGATGAGTTTCCGTCCTTTCCGGTTTTATCCAAGCAACTCTTTAAAGCCTGGCAGACTGGCGACACAAAGATTATGCAAAAACTGCTGATTGAAGAGCCACTACAAAAATACCCGGAATCCAAGCCCTATTTCGACAAGCTGTTTACGGATCGAAACATCACCATGACAGAAAAAGTAAAAGGGTTTTTAGACGAAGACAAAACCTACTTTGTGATTGTGGGAGCAGGGCATCTGATTGGTGAAAATGGCGTTATAGGCTTGCTTGGAAAGAGCGGATTTAGAATAGCGCGGCACTGATAAACAAGCAGGAAGAAAACCATTCTTCCTGCTACCTCTATAGGGCAGGAAAAGCCTCATCCCTTTCAATCTGCTCAGCTAATGATTGCCCCTTTCCCTGCCGCCCCCACTGATCGTAATAAACCAGATCATTAAGCGGCAGGCGCTCTGACCATCCAGCCTTTTCCAACTCAGGCTGGTCAAAAAACTCACTGACATAGCCCACGCATAAATAGGCAATCGGGACAATATCCTCAGGTATAGCAAGTACTTGGCGCAGCTGTTCCTGCTTGACGATGCTGACCCAGCCAACACCAATATTCTCCCCGCGGGCAGCAAGCCAGAAATTCTGCACCGCGCAAACCGTACTGTAGAGATCCATATCACTTTGATGGGTACGTCCCAGCACCACGTCACCAGTGCGATTGCGATCGCAGGTGATACAGATATTGACAGGCGCTTCGAGAATTCCCTGCAGTTTCAGAGAGGAATACAACTCTCTACGCTCGCCATCGAACATGCCTGCGGCCTCTTCATTGGCCTCATTAAATGCGGTATGGATACGCTGTTTTACTTCATCGGACTTGATGACTAAAAAATTCCACGGCTGCATGTAACCCACGGAGGGGGCATGATGTGCGGCATAGAGTAATCGACTTAAAACGGCATCCGGTACAGCATCGGGTAAAAACTGGCTACGCACATCTCGGCGACTAAAAATCACCCGGTAAAGATTTTCCAGTTGCTGACTTATTTCACTCACGGTTGTGAGTTCCCCTGGGCAACCTGAAGACGAAGCGCCGTCGCTAATCGCTGCAATTGCCCTGCATCTTTAGTTAAACCGAAGCGTAATAAGCCATCGCACTCACAGCGCACAAAACGGCGCGTCAAAATGCCCTGCTGGCCACATTGATTGTACCAGCGATCAACCGATGCCAATGGCATAGCAATACTGCAATAAAGCGGCCCCGGTAATACGCTCGACTTGTCACCCCAGGCAATCGTTTTCAACAGAGCCATTTGTTCGGCCATCGCGTTGGCAATACGCTGACGTTGCTCGGCATGCCAGTCAAAATCAGCCAAAGCACGCTGCCCCAAGTATTGGGCCGGGCCATTCACCGCCCAGGGACCTAACCGCTCAGATAACAACTCCAACACGGGGGATTCAGCCAACACAAAACCCAGCCGTAATCCCGCCAAGCCAAAAAACTTGCCCAGTGAGCGCAGCACAATTAGTCCGGGGCGTGGACACTCAGAAGCAAGGCTCATGCCTGGCTCGCTGTCCATAAAAGCTTCATCAACGATCAGACAACCACCGCGGCGCGCCAACAGCTCACACCAGTGCAAAAGGCGATCACGCCCCAGCAACGTGGTCGTTGGGTTGTTGGGATTTATCGCCAGCACCACATCCAGCTCACCGCCTTCTATTTTGCTTTCCAGCAGGTCCAGCGAGCCATCGTTATAATCAAACAGGCTATGACCCGCTTTATGCCAGGCTTTACGATGCTCAAAGTAACCCAATTGCGGCATTGCCACGCGGGTATTTTGTGGAAACAACTGAGGCAGGGTTTGAATAGCAAACTGCGATCCAGGAATCGCCAATACTGCATCAGCAACACAGCCATAATAGTCAGCGGCGACAACTGGTAACGGGCATTTCACAGCAGGCAGTCGTTGCCAGACGGTCGTAGGAATCTCCGACACAGGCCAGCTCCAGGGCGCAATACCGGTAGACAAATCCAGCCACTGCTCACGCGCAATGCCGAACTGCTTGGCGGCCTGATCGAGATCGCCACCGTGGGTAATATTGACTGACTCTTTACTCACATGACTCCCATTATCAACACGATCAGTAAGATGATCGCTACCCAGAAATAAACACCATGTTTCACCAAGGTTAATGAGCGCTCAATGTCACCCGGCACTGGCGCAAAACCCTGCCCTAGCAGTGGTCGAGACACCCTTTTACCATGATAAACAGCATCACCACCTAATGTCACATTCAGCGCACCTGCACCACAGGCCATGACTGGCCCGGCATTGGGGCTTTCACATTTTGACGCCTGCTGACGCCAGGCGTTCAACCCCTGCTGCCAGCCAGTTTTACCCGCAACAAAAGCGTAGGTTAAGGCACACAGGCGAGCTGGAACCCAGTTCACCAGGTCATCCAGTCTGGCAGCCGCCCAGCCAAAGGCTAAAAAGCGGTCATTTTTATAACCCCACATGGCATCCAGAGTATTGATAACTCGATAGGCAATTGCGCCAACCGGCCCCAGCACCACAAACCAGAAAATCGGCGCAAACACGGCATCACTGCCATTTTCCAACACCGACTCCATGGTCGCCTTGGTCACCCCCACTTCATCCAGCGCCGAGGTTTGCCGACTAACAATGAAACCCACCCGCTCACGCGCCAATTCGAGATCCTTTTTCATCAAGGCGTTATGTACAGCCAAGGCGTGTTCGGCAAGACTGCGCCAGCCAACAACGAGATAAAGGACCAATGCACTGAACAGAAAATAGAAAAAATCGATACCGCTTAGCCAACAGCTCAACAAGCAGGCCGCCCACACGATAGGAATGACAATCAGCAGCACTGCGGCAATGCCTGCGATTTTGCGTACCGTGAACGTTTGTTGGTTCTGGTTTAGATGCTTTTCCAGCCACTGCACGCAATTACCCAGCCCGACCAACGGGTGGTATCGGCCAGGCTCACCAAAAAACCGATCCAGTAGCAAGCCTGCCAACAGCGCTAACAACAAACTAAAACAGACTAGAATCAAAGCAGTGCCGCCAAAGTCACCAGGCTCACCACCTCAACAATCTCGATCGTGGCTCCCAGTGTGTCGCCCGTGCAGCCCTTAAGGCGCGACATCATCATAGTCCGCAGTAAAACTAACGTCACCGCAGCCATCACCAACACGCTCACAGCACCGGAGAAGTTCAGGAAAAGAAACAGAATAACGGCAACCGCCACCACAACTTTCGCTTCCTGACGTGGGAAGTGCTTACTGAGCACCTCTCCCAACCCCTGAGGACGCACATAGGGCGTCACCAGCAATAAAACCAACACCGACAGGCGCGCAACAAACGGGGCAATCAATAGCATCCAGAGAGAGGCATACTGTAGCAGGGCCAGCAACGCGGTAAATTTAAGCAATAACGATAACACCATAACTGTTACGGCAATGGGGCCGGAGGTAGGGTCTTTCATCAGTGCAAGTGTGCGTTGCTTATTACCCAAACCACCCATCCAGGCATCGGCACAGTCGGCCAAGCCATCAAGATGAAGGGCACCCGTAAGCATCACCCACAGCGCCAGCACCAGCCCAGCCAGCAAAAACAACTGTACGGAATAAATATTTAAAGCTGATTGCGCAAACCAGGCAAACACCGCCAGTACAAAGCCCAGCAACAGCCCCACCAACGGGTAATAGAGCAACGACAACCCCGTGGTGCTTTGCTCCTGGCTGGTTAGACGGCCAACAGGAAAAATCGTCAGAAACTGCAGTGCGGTGCGTAACGCATTGAGGTGCTGGTTGAAATTAAACATGCCTTAACTCCCATTAACCAAATTGATAAAAAGCGACTTTATTGCCATCCGGATCACGAAAATAAGCGCCATAAAAAGTATCCGCAATACGCTGCCCTGGCTCCCCTTCACTGGTTCCACCCAACGCAATAGCCTTGTGATACAGTTCATCAACCTTCGCTTTAGAGCCCGGATTGATGGCGAGCATATTGCCATTGCCCGGATGCGGCGCTTCTTTATTATAAGGTGTACAAACCGCCAGACAGGGGGCTTCCATTGACGGGCCAATGAGTACAAAACGTCCCATATCGACTAAAATTTTTGCCTCAAAATCAGATAACAGCTCTAAGTAAAAACGTTTGGCTTTTTCAATATCGTTAACGCCAATAGTCACATAACCAATCATTTGCCCCTATCCCTGGCGACATTAAAGACGCCTAATTATCTGGCCTGTAGGCCGTTTTATTCAAAAAAACCAGTTTAGGAAAGGGCTCATCAGCCGTTTCATAAACCTGCACCCGACTCAAACTGGCGTAATGAATCTCTAAACGTGTTACCAATGCCAGCGGCATCTGCAACAACTCAGCCAATAGAATACGAATTGTACCGCCATGTTGCACCAACAACAGGTGCTCACCCTTATGTTGATTAAGTACCTCATGCCAGGCACTTAATAAACGCCCCTGCACCATCTGCATGGACTCGCCGCCCGGTGGCGCGATGTTTGCCGGATCCTGATAAAAGCGCTTCACATCACCCGCATGCTCACGATGCACCTCTTCAATGCTGCGCCCTTCCCAGTCGCCAAAATCCATTTCACGAAAACCCTCATGACTGTGCAGCGGAATAGCCAGCTGTTGAGCCTTTGCTTCTGAAAACAACCGGCAGCGCTGTAAAGGTGAACTCACAATGCGATCCCAAGGGGTCTCGGCGTGCGCAACATCACTCTGTAAGGAAGACTCCATCTGCTGCCAACCACGGTCAGTAAGCGGCACATCCGTGATGCCACGATAAATTTCACCGCCCTGACACTCGCCATGGCGCAATAAATCAATCGTCGTAACACAGTGGGATTTCCTTAGAGCCATCGAGCAATACCTTCCTTTTTGAATATATCCAAGTGAGCTCTTAAAAATAGTGATAATTGCGGGAGAACAAGGAAGCACCGCGCGCAGACCCGGAATGTACAAGTGGTACATGAGGACTCGAGCACGGAGCTGACGCCGTTATCACGTAAATAGTGCATTTTTAGGTGCTCACTCCAGCATCTTCAAAGGTTGCCATTCTATTGTGTAACTCACAGGCCAGCTTTAACAAGGGTAAAGCAACCGCCGCACCACTGCCTTCACCAAGGCGCATGTTGAGATTTAGTAACGGCTTGGCCCCCATCGCCTCCAACACACAGGCATGGCCCTGCTCTGCCGATTGATGAGAGAATAACAACCAGTCCTGACAACCCGGATTAATTTGCATGGCCGCCAATGCAGCAACGGTACAGATAAAGCCATCCACCAGGCTCGGTATGCCCAGCTGAGCACAACGTAAATAAGCACCCGTAAGCCCCGCAATTTCAAAGCCACCGACACGCTGCATGCACGCTAATGTGCTATCAAAAGCGGCCTGATGAAATTCCAGAGCCCGCGCCACAACCTCTGTTTTTCGCTGCAACCCGGCCGCACCAACACCGGTCCCAAAGCCCACCAGCTGATCGGGCGATTCGCCAATTAATGCACAGGCCAGCGCGGCAGCCGTCGTGGTGTTACCAATACCCATTTCACCGCCAATAAATAGCTGGCACTGTTGCTCACCAAGTTGTTCGGCAATATCCGCCCCGGCTCTAAAAGCCTGCTCCAGCTGCTCAGCACTCATCGCCGACTGTTCACAGAAGTTATGCGTGCCAGCCCCCAGCGGCTTTTGTATCACTTTTTCGTGCTCAGGTGCCGGCACAACGGTGCCCATATTCACCACCGCAAAATCAGCATCCTGCGCCTCAGCGAGCACGCTAATGGCAGCGCCACCGTTGGCAAAGTTACGGATCATTTCCACGGTCACTTCCTGCGGAAACGCAGAGACACCTTCAGCAACAATACCATGATCGGCGGCAAATACCCGAATAGCTACCCGCTCCAGTGCTGGTGTCGATGTATCCTGCAAGGCACACAGCAAAACAGCTAACTCTTCCAGCCGCCCCAGCGAGCCAGGCGGTTTAGTGAGCTGGCCTTGATGCTCCAACGCCTGATCCAGGCGTTCAGAAGAAAGCGGTTTAATTGGCTGGTTAACCCATTCGGTCATTTTCAGTTTTCCGTTTCAATGTTTTTTAGAACATGCGGCAACCCAGCCACACTCAATGTGACCCGGTCACAGATTTCCGCCAGCGCCTGGTGTAATAGGCCCGCCTCATCAACAAACTGGCGCGTCACTTCACCCATCGGCACAACACCCATGCTGATTTCGTTACTGACAAAAATAATGCGCCCCGGCAGGGTTGGTAAACACGCCAGTAAAGCCGCACGCTGACGTGGCCACTCTGAGTCATCCCCGCAAAACAGGCAATTACTCAACCATAACGTCAGGCAGTCCACCAGAATGCAACTCCCTTCCCCGGCTTGCTCGACCAAGGTCTGCGCCAGGTTGGCCGGCTCTTCCACTAACTGCCAGTCATCACCGCGACGTTGGCGGTGCAACTCAATACGCTGCGCCATTTCACCATCGCCAGCCTGAGCTGTGGCGATATACACGCGCTGTAAACCGCTGGCCTCTGCTGCCTGTTCTGCCAGTTTGCTTTTACCGGATCGGGCACCGCCCAGAATGAGCTCTTTCATCTGTTGCAATTAAGCACCCTCACAAGCTGTTGTCTGCAGGTTCAAAAGGTCATACACCTTATCTAGGTCCAAATGCGTTTCAATAGCATCGGCCAGACGTTCGATGTCCGCCTCCTGCCGCGCGCGATAATCGATGCGCTTTACCTGCTCCAAGCCGGCCCACGTCAACAAAGTTTCAAGGGCTTCCGTATGATCAAACAGGCCGTGCAAATAGGTCCCAATAATCTGACCATCCTCCGAAACCGCGCCATCTGTGCGACCTTGCAGCTGAACGGCGGGATTATTCAGGGCTTCACCCTGCGTAATACCGGCATGAATCTCATAGCCCTCAACTTTTCTACCGGTCGCAACGCTTCTACCCGCCGCAGCGCTCGCGGGACAGGAAAAAGCCAAGTGACCCGTTTCTCGACGCAGCTGCTTTTCAGGTTGCAGTATCGTTTCCATATCCAGCAGGCCAAGCCCTTCAGAGCTGCCCGCAGGCCCTTCAATGCCTTCGGGGTCGGCAACGCTAGTGCCCAACATCTGGAAACCACCGCAGATACCAATTAACTTGCCACCATAACGCAGATGCTTCTGGATGGCCTTATCCCAGCCTTGCTCCCGTAACCAGTTCAAGTCACTACGCGTGCTCTTTGTGCCTGGCAAAATCATCAGGTCGGCGCCGGGAATTTCTTCGCCAGCGCGAACAAATTGTAAGTCCACCTGGGGGTGCAGGCGTAACGCGTCA
>Ga0070727_10000169_pt1 | contig 101870 bp, 80 predicted proteins | sample tdAd472_FD_66722 | JGI IMG/M metagenome (GOLD analysis project Ga0070727, IMG submission 66722) | Marine sediment microbial communities from the Atlantic coast under amendment with organic carbon and nitrate - tdAd47.2 | ecosystem: Environmental > Aquatic > Marine > Coastal > Sediment | place... | reverse complement strand
TAGCGGCGTCAGGCGTCCAACGCCGGTCTAGAGTCGAGGCGGGCGCGACGACTGACGATCCGGCAGACTCTAATTCTCGTCCGTCACGTCTGCCTCGGCGGCTTCCTTCTCCGCCTTTTCTCTCCTGATTTCCTCTTTCAATGCGCTGTTGCCCATGGGGATCATCCAGAGCAGCTTGCGCTTCCGGCTGCGCTCAAGCACCGCTTCACGGGTGGTTGTGATGGGGGCCAGGTTGGCGGGGTCGCTCCAGGCCGTATCCTTGTTGGGCGCGGCCTGCGCGTCCTCGTAACCGGGACGAATCTCGATGTAGGCCTGCTCGCGCAACTCGGTCAGGTAGACGCGGATCGCCGGCCCGTAGCGCGGTCCGATCAACTTGTTCCGAATCTCTTCTTCCACCTCGTCGAAATCGGCCAAGCCCTCGCGACGTCGCTCGGTGACCTTCAGGATCAGCCAGCCGCGCTGGACCTTGATCAATTCCGTGATGTGTCCGGTGTTCTTGTCAAAGACGCGATCCTCGATCTCCTTTTGGAGCGAGCCCCGCCTCCAGATGCCGATATCGCCGCCGGCAGCCTTCGACCCGTCGCTGTCGGAGTACCGCCGGGCCATCTCGGCGAACGGCTCGCCGCGAGATACGCGGTCGTGGATCTCCCGAGCTTCCTTCTCCGTCTCCTCCGGAGTTTGACCCGGTTCGTCCGCGATCAGCAGTTCGGCCAGCCTCACTCCCTCCGAGCGGATAAATTCGTCCTCGTGTTCCTTGTAGTACTCCTCGATTTCATCGCGGCGGATGATGACGCGCGAACCGACTTCTTGACCCAAAACGGCCTGTGAAAGAGCGTTCTCGCGGAGGCGGGCCATCATGTCCTCGGCCAACATGCCGGTTTGATCCTGAGCCCAAGCCTCGAACTCGTCCACCGTCTCCAACTCGTACCGCTCCATCATTTGGTCGCGCTGGCGCAGAACTTGGGCTTCCACGTTGATGCCCAGCTCTTCGCCTTTTTGCACCAGTAGGCGTTCGTCGATGAGGTCGCTCAGGATGCCTTTCTTGCGTCTCTCAATCTCGGCTTGCTTCTGGTCCTCGGCAACTTGGGCGTTGCGCTGAATCTCAGAGACAAGCTCCTCGTGAAACCGGTCGTAGTCAGAGCGCAAGATGATGTCGCCGTTCACCTTGACGATGATCTCCTCGATGACCTGAGTCGCGGCGAACGCGGCGGGCACAACGAGCAAGAGCGACAGAAGGCGAAGCGATTTCATGGGATCAAGTCTCCCGGTCCCCGGCGACGGCCGGCCGGACCCGTGGAATTCCAGTTTCATGATAGTCGTTTCGCACGACCGAGGGGAAGCGGGTTCACCCGGAAGTGCCGACTGTTAAGCTTTGGCCGATGCGAACTCGAATCCTCGTTGGGGCACTGCTGGCGACTCTCACGCTCGGAGCTGCGGACCGGCCGAATATCGTCTACATCATGACGGACGACCAGGGCTGGGGCGATCTGTCCGTGCAGGGGCACCCTTCTATTCGGACCCCGAACATTGACCGCTTGGCGCGGGAGGGCGCCCGACTCACTGACTTCTACGCCCAGCCGTTTTGCGGGCCCTCGCGCGCGGCTTTGATGACGGGCACGTATCCGGCACGGAACTCGTTGGCTTTCAATCACATCCCTCGGGCACGCACCGGCATCCACCCGAACGAGATCACAGTCGCTGAAGTGCTCAAGGCTCGTAATTATCGGACCGCGCTGGTGGGCAAATGGCACCTCGGCGACGCTCCCGAGTTCCTGCCCACTCGCCACGGCTTCGACTCCTACTTCGGACTGCCGTACTCGAACGACATGTGGCCATACCACCCGAAGGTGATCGAGCAACCGGAGGAAGACGATCGCATGCGGGCGGCGCGGAAACGCGCCAGGTACACCGGTTTTGACGGTGAGGGACAGATCTATCCGCTGGATTGGTTTCCCCCCTTGCCGCTGATGGAGAACGAGGAGGTGGTTGAACTCAATCCCCGGCAAGAGCTGTTGACCCAGCGGTATACCGACAGGGCGATCGAGATCCTGCGGGCGAACGACCAGCGCCCGGTGTTTCTCTACCTGGCCTACTCCATGCCGCACGTGCCGCTGTTTCGGTCGCACGAGTTCGAAGGCCGTTCACTGCGGGGCGTCTACGGCGACGTAATTGAGGAGATCGACGCGAGCGTGGGACGAATCCTGGCCGCGATCCAGGACCTCGGCATCGACGACGAGACGCTCGTCGTCTTCACGTCCGACAACGGTCCGTGGATCGAGTACGGATTCGACGCAGGCTCCGCCGGCCCGCTGCGCGGGAGCAAGGGCGGGAACTACGAGGGTGGGTTGCGGGTGCCGTTTCTAGCGCGCTGGCCGGGCCGAATCCCGCCGGGATTGGTCTCATCGGAGATCGCCGCCAACATCGACATTCTCCCCACGCTCGCTGAGATTGCCGGGGCGCAGGCGCCCTCGGATCGGACCCTCGACGGCCGCTCGATCTGGCGGTTGCTGACCGAACCGGGCTCGAAGAGCCCCAGAGGCGACTTCTTCTACTTCGTCGGCGGCATGCGCTACAGGGCCGAAGACGGTCCGCCGGTGAACGACCCGAGACTCGACGCAGTTCGGGACGGCGCCTGGAAACTACACGTGGAGACCGTCGGGGACGATCGCGAAGTGACTGCGCAAGCCTTGTACAACCTAGGGGAAGACGTCGGCGAACGCCTCGACTACAGCCGCAAGGAGCCCGAGATCGCTGAACGTTTGCGCAAGAAAGCTCAATCGTTCAACGACTCCCTACGTGCGAATACAAGGCCCCTGGGACGTCTTCGGCGTCAGCGAGACGGTAACCTTTGAAGGAGGAGCTACGAACTAGTCTATTGGGACGGATGCGACATCGACTGACATGGCTGTTGCTGCTGGCCGCCGCGACGCTCGGGGGGCAGGAGAGACTCGATCCGGTGACGTGGTCGCTGCGGATGGAGACGCCGACGGCCGCGCCGGGGGATCGAGCGGTCGCCAGACTGACCGCCAAGGTGGAGGAGGGTTGGCATCTCTATGCCTCCACGTCTCCCCAAGGCAAGCCGATCGCCATGCAGTTGGGCGTCACCCCCGCTGACGGCATCGCCTCCTGGACCGCCTCGCAGCCGGCGCCGGACAAGCAGTTCGACGCCTTCTTCAACCAAGAGAGCCACTGGTACCAGGGGGAAGCCGAGTTTTGGATCGAGCTGGAGGTCGCTGAAGACGCCCAGGGCGCGATTCCGGTCGAAGCCGCCATCCGCTACGGCGCCTGCGACGCCACACGCTGTCTGCCTCCAAAGACCCGGTCCGCCAAGGCGACGTTGACGATCGGAGAGCAAGCCGGCGCCGTCGCGATGCCGGCCGACTTCGAGCCGGTCTTGCTCTTTGACTCGCCGCCGCCGAAGCCCTCTGGGCGGGACGCGTTGATCGATGCAGCCGCCGCTGCCGAGCCGGCGAAGACAAACGGGACTACGAACCCCAGCGACCAAGGCCTTGTCCGCTTTGCAGCCGTGGCGTTCGGATTCGGACTGCTTTCTATCTTCACGCCGTGCGTTTTCCCCATGATCCCGGTGATGATGAGCTACTTCGTTTCGACCCAGTCGGGCGAGAAGAAGGCCTCGATCACACAAGCGGTGACTTTCGTGGTGGGCGTCATCGCTCTGTTTACCGGGATGGGCGCAGCGGTATCCGCCGCGCTCGGACCCTTCGGCATGCAGCTGCTCGCCGGGAACGTCTGGGTGAATTTGCTGATCGCCGTAGTCTTCTTCGCCTTCGGTGCAAGTCTCCTGGGCGCGTTCGAGATGACCATTCCCTCCGGGTTGATGACGGCGCTCAACCAGAAGGCGGGTTCAGGCGGACTGCTGCCGACGTTGATGATGGGATTGGTCTTCGCACTGGCGTCGTTCGCCTGCACCGGACCGTTCGTCGGAGCGTTGCTCGCCGGTTCGGTCTCGGGCGGCAGCCTGGCGTGGCCGATCTTCGGCATGTTCTTCTTCTCCACCGGCCTGGCTCTGCCGTTCTTCGGGCTCGCGCTGTTCCCGTCCTACCTGGACAAGATGCCCAAGGCCGGCGGATGGATGTCTCGGGTCAAGATCACGATGGCCTTTGTGATCGTGGCGGCCGGCGTCAAGTACCTGTCAAACGTCGACCAGGCGTTTCAGTTCGAGTTCCTGACGCGCGAGCGATTCCTAGCGATCTGGGCCGTTCTCTTCTCTCTAGCGGGGTTGTATCTGCTCGGCTTGATCAAGCTTGACTACGACGATGACGGTCAGCCTCTCTCGCTCGCACGACTGGGCAGCGGAGCGCTGTTCTTGGTTTTTGCGGCAAGCCTGCTCCCCGGCATGTTCGGCGCGCCTCTTGGGAACCTGGACGCGTACGTCCCGGAGGCGAAATCGGTCGCGTTCCTAGGCGGCGGAACCAGCGGCGCCGCCAAGCAAGCCTGGCTCAAGGACGACTATGAAGGCGCCCTGGCCAAGGCGTCGGAATCCGGGAAGCCGGCCCTGCTCATCTTCACCGGCTACTACTGCACCAACTGCAAGTGGATGAAGACGAACATGTTCCCGAGGCCGGAGATTGCCGCGGCCGTGGCGGAGACGGTGCCGGTCCAGCTCTACACCGACGACGCCGATCCCGCGGTATCGGACAAGCATCAGGCCCTGCTGGCCGACAAATTCGATACGGTGGCGATCCCCTTCTACGCCCTAGTGGACGGGGCCGGCAACACAATCGAAACATTCGCCGGCTCCACGCGCGACGAAGCCGACTTTCTGGCTTTCCTCGAGTCGCGGCCGGCTAAGCAGGTTTCTTCACTGGACTGAAGTTTTCCCCTGACGATTTTTCGAGCCGCTCGTCGCTACAATCATGTAGGGCTTTTCTTTGGGGAACTATTGGTCGCGCGCAGGCGTCCGATAGGTAGGGTGGAGTGCCCTTTCGGTTGGTCGTAATGAGCGACGACAAGACATCTGGACTCGGTAGGCTGGGCCGCTGGTTGCGGCTCCACCTGTTGCGGTCCGTGCGCGAGAACGCCTCGCCCGGACGGACGTCGCTCGGCCTGGCGCTCGGCGTCTTCATCGGCATCTTTCCGAGTTTCTTGATCGGCACCCCGCTGGCTTTCTATGTCGCCGGCAAATTGCATCTGAATCGGGCCGCGGCCATCGCCGGAACGATCATCAGCATGAACCCGATTACGGCGCCGTTTGTTTACTCATTCAGCGCGTGGCTCGGCTTTCGCATGCTGAACCGCGAAGTCGTGGAGATGCAGACCCTCGGGCTCTGGAACTACCTTCAGCAGTACGCAGCGCCGTTTCTGTTGGGCAATACGGTGGTGGCAGCGACGATCGCGGTCGTGCTGGGCACGGCGATGTTCGCTTGGACGCGGCGCGGGGGAAGCGTCCGGTCCATGGTGCGCAAGCCCAAGGTCTACGCGGAACCTCGGCCGGCGTCGCAGCACGCCGACGTACGGACCACCCCTTAGCGGAGTTCGTTCGTCGGGCTCACCACCGCTAGCGATGAGGCGCTCGGGACTGCAGGATCGGTCGATCGAATCGGCAGCTTTGACGATCCCCGGCGTCTACGAGATTGAAGTGCAGAGTCTTTTCCAGCCACCACGAGCCGCCATCGAGTAGCCGCTGCGGGTCAACGAGGGTCTTGCCGTCGCGCTCAAAGCGGAAAGCGCGTTCGCCGTCGAGGTACTCCGCCCAGACAGGGCCGGACTGGAGCCGAAGTTGCCGGCGGACCTCGAAACGCGGCAGGAGCCCGCCTGCTTGGGCCGCGGCAGCTAGTTTGGGATTGTTGGAGCCGGTCAGAACGAGCAGATCGTCCTGGTAACCGAACAGTTTCATCCCCGGTGGAACAAGGAGGTGATTCCAGCGATCTCCCTCCGTCCCCAGGTTGGAATACATGCCGAGGGTGGTCATCGTCTTGAGACCGAGGTAGGGGCTTGAGGCGGTGATCACGAGTAAGACGGCGGTCGTCAGAGCCGGGCCGCGCAGCACGCCGGGTGCGAACGCCGCCTCCGGGAGCGCCCCTCTCGAGCGCCAAGCCGCAACACCGGCGGCCGCCGTCACCACGATGCCTAGGAGCAGCCACCAAACCCAACCGAGTACGCCTAGCCGCGCACCCGCTGTGAACCACACGGCGATCGCCGCGGCCGCCCCCGTGGCGCCCGCACACGTCGCAAGCGCGATCGGCGCGGACCGCGAAAGATTCCACGCGCTCAGCCACGCCTTTGGGGTCAAGGTTGCCAGCCAGGCGAACATCATCGCCGAGAACGCGTAGACGCCCATATCCGCCGCCAGCCACCAGTGGAAGGCCATGGCCAGCAGCAGTCCCGCCGCGCGCGTGCGGCGCAGAACCAGCAGCACGGGCAGCCCGGTCTCCACGGCCAACGTGCCGACCGTCGCCGCCCAGCCCAGTCCCCCCCAAGCGGCGGGCATCCCCCAACGTTCCACGCTCGACCGCCAGAGCGTGGCCGCGCAGCCGACTTCCGGATCGAAAAAGTCCACGTTCAGTTTTTGGAAGACGGCGATTGCGTAGACAGCGACAAGTCCGGCCCTGATCACCGGAGCGACCGCGGCAAACCTCTCCTCGTCGTTGGTCGGTCGAGCAAACCACCAGACCGCGAGAACGCCGAGCAGCATCTGCGTCTCGATCATCTCTTGGTTGTGCACGTCCGGCATCCGAGACGCGAAGAGCGCCAGACGCACCCCCACCACCGCCACAAAGAGCCGCGCGGAATCGGGCCGGAGCGCCAGCGCCAGGCCCGCAAGCAGCATCAGGGCGCCGAGAGGGTCCCGGTCCCAAATCCACTCATGAATTTGGAGGCTGCGAACGACACCCGTTGCGGCAAAGAGCCAAACGAAGATCCTCCAGCGGGTGACCATGCAGGCCTTGAGCTACTTGGATTCCACCGCGACTCCGATGTCCTTGCCGTCCATGAACGGAGGGGTATCGAAGCCGAACAGCTTCAGAGCCGTCGGCCCCATGTCCTCGATGCCGGGGTTATCGGCCTCGAAATTGCGATTCGAGAACAAGACGCCTGGGATCAGCGGCGGATCGACGCAGTGGTCGCCCGACCACGCCTTCAGGTTGTCTTCGAAGAGCGGACCGCCCGCCTTTCCGATCGCAACGTCCCACGCCGAGCGGTAGCCGATGCTGTAGCCAACGACAATGTCGGGCGCGGCCCGCATGTAGGGACCGGAGTAGCATTCGTTCTTGGCGTAGGCGCGCGATACGGCGACGGCGTCCTTCTCCTCGTCGCGCAATCCGGTCAGCTTCTCCGCGATCTCGGCCATCAGAGCCGGAGCGTCCTTCGGGTCGACAGTTCCATGCGATTCGCGGCCCTTCACGTTCAGGTAGATTCCGGCAAGACCGAAGCTGTAAGCCTGGGTCTTCGACCAATCGATTCCGCGCAAGTACGTCTTGTCCGCGGCATCCGGCTCGTCCTTGACCGTCAAGTAGCCTTCCTGCGCAAGCCAGGTGTTCAAGTTGATTCCGCGTTGGAACGACTTGAAGCCGTGGTCGGACAGAACGAACAGCACCGTGTCGTCGTCGACATGGTCAAAGGTCTTGCCCACGATACCGTCCATGTGGGTGTAGAGCTTTTCGATGGTCTGCGCGTACTTCTCGCGTCCGTCTTCGTTGTGGGCGTGAGCCGGGTGGTCCTGCTCAAGGAAGCGGAAGAACATGTGTTGAACGCGATCGGAGGTGTCGAACACGCAGGCGATCACGCCGCGTTTCTGCTTCTCGAGCGCCGAGAAGAACATCTTTTCGCGCTCGTCGCAGATCTCGTAGGCCATCTCTAGGAAGGCGTCTTCGTCAATCACCCGCTCATTCAGAGCCCACGTGTCTTCCGCCAGGCCAAGCGTGGAGAAGTCGCCCAGCAGCTTGGCGAGATAAGTCGCGTAGTAGCTCGGCTGCGATATCGGCAAAGCGGGGGATTCAGGATCGATCGAGATCGGCGTCATATAGAGCGAGACGTCGGGCTCGGTCTGGACAATCCGAAACTGCGCCAAACCGGTGACGGATACGCCTGGTCCGGCCTTGAACTTCAACCGCATCCACTCGCTCATCTTGCCGGGCTCAAGGTCGATCGTCTCGTCCGGGAGCTTGAGCGAGGCGTGTCCCGGCTTGCCGTTCGTGGTCAGCTTGAAGGGCAGCTTGATGGGTCCGCCGCCCTCAACCATCGGGTTCTCCGGTCCGACGATATGGCCGTTGAATCCCGTTCCGTTCTTCTCCAGCGGAAAACGGTAGCCGGACTCGAAATCCACATCGCCGGTCTTGGTGGTGAACTCCTGGAAGCTGCCTTGAGTGCCCAGAAGATCGGGCGTGCACATCGCCGAGAGCAGCTTGCCGTCAAACTTCTCCGGCGGAAACGTGATCGGCACCCGCAGGATCGTGGCGTGGACTCGGTGCTTTGCCAGAATCGACCAGAAGGTCTGCGACTTGCGGCGCATCTCGACGATCGGCTTCGAGAGCGGAATGATCCACTTGCCGAGCTTCATCGTGCGCGAGGGCGGCGCGACACGGGTCGAAGCCAGTTCCGGAATATAGCTCTGCAGGCTACGGTTCAGGAAGTCGAACATGTTGTGCTTGCCGGGGTTGGACCCGGTAGCAAAGGTCGACCAGGCGACGGGCGAGAGCGGAGGAAACGTGGTTCGCAGTTTGGAGTACTGCCCCTGTTCGCGCAGCTTCGCCAAATTGGGCATCTTGCCTTCGGCCAGATACTCCTCGACGAGGGTCGGCTCCAGACCGTCTAAGCCGAGAAAGACCACCTTCTTCACTTTGGCCTTCTTGTAGCCTTGCGCTCCGCGGATCGATCGCCAGAGTATCCGAAACGGCAGAATCAATAGCGAGGCGGCGCCGAGTAGAAATGCGGCGGCCAACGAAAGGAACGATCCAACGAAGGCGAACCCCGCGCCGGGGCCAACGTAGGCGTCAGCGGCGACGGGCCAAAGACAAAGAAGCGCAAGCCCCGAAACGAGGAGGCGGAAGGAGCGAAGCATCGCTTCCTAGTGTAATTGGACGAACGGCCGGACGGCTCGGGCATGCTAACTTCCTAACGATGACGCGACTTCTTCTCGCCCTCTTTGCTGTTTCGTGGGCCAGCGCGCAGCCGCCCGCGTGGCGGACCATCGAAGCCGACAGCAGTCCGACGGCGCGCCACGAATGCGCGCTCGTGGCTGCCGACTCGAAGCTCTACTTGATGGGCGGGCGCGGCGTCAAACCGGTCGAGATCTACGACCCGGCAACCAACGAGTGGACTGCTGGAGCTCCCACTCCCATGGAGATCCACCACTTCCAGCCCGTGTTCTTCAACGGAAAGATCTACGTCATCGGCGCCTTGACAGGCCCCTATCCGCACGAGACCCCCATCCCGAACGTATTGATCTACGACCCGGCCGACGACGCCTGGACGCAAGGACCCGCGATCCCCGTCGATCGCCGGCGAGGCGCGGCCGGAGTCGCCGTGCGCGACGGGAAGATCTACGTCGTCAGCGGCATCATCGACGGGCACTGGGCCGGACACGTCCCGTGGGTGGACGAATTCGACCCTAGGTCCGGGGCGTGGAAACGCTTGCCGGACGCTCCGCGGGCCCGCGACCACTTCCAGGCAGCGGTCATCGGCGGGAAGCTGTACGTAGCCGGGGGACGGCGCAGCAGCGCAAAGACCCAAGAGGTCTTCCAGCTCACCGTCGGCGAGGTCGACGTCTATGACTTCGCGACCGACGCCTGGACGACAGCCGCACAGCCGCTGCCGACCCAACGCGCCGGAAACAGCGCCGTCGTCGTCAACGATCGGCTGGTGGTCATCGGCGGCGAGAGCGGCCAGAAGCAGGCTCACGGCGAAGTGGAAGCGCTCGATCCGTCCAACGGGACCTGGACCACTCTTCCTGCGCTCGTGCGTGGGCGCCACGGCGCCGGCGCGGCAATCCTGGACGGCTGGCTCTACACCGCAGCGGGCAGCGGGAATCGCGGCGGAGGACCGGAGTTGACCTCGCTCGAGGCGCTGCCGCTGGCGGAGGTCTGGCAGTGAAGCTCAGTCTGCTGTTGTTGGCGGCGACCGCTCTGGCCTTCAGCCAGCAGACGGAGCCGGAGCGGTTGGTCGTCAGCCAGCAGGACTTGATCGACATGACGGAGTCTCAGCTCTCCGTCTCGCTAATCGTCAAGACCGTGCGGGCCGCGGACGTCGTGCCGATTCTTGGGCCTCAGGATCTGATTTCGCTCACTCGGTTGGGCGTCGCGTCAGAAGTACTGGAAGCAGTGGTCGAACGTTCCGGAGGCGCCCCCGGACCTGCGGCGGACCCGCTTCCGCGGCAAGCGCGCGCACCCCAGCCCGCCCCGTCCGCCCCCGCTCCTGCGGCTTCCCCCAATCGCCTAGAACTCTCCGCTTCGTTGGCGACCCGCCGAGGGTGGGGGCGAGCGCCGTTTTCTTCCGACAAGAGACCCTTCGCGGTCTATTGGGCCTTGACCGCGCTCGACGAGAACGGTTCTCCGACGACGTTGCAAAGTTGTCCGAAAGAGCCTATTTGCTGGTGCGGCGACCCGCTCGGGCGCAAGCGTTGTTCGTCCCCGGGCAGTCCGGAGTGGGACTCGCACCTCAGCTGCATGCGGGCGGTCGAGATGGCGCCGGGTGAGTCGATGAGCCTCTTCGACGTCGAAGTTCCCGGAGAAGTCGAAGAAGTGCGCATCACGCCGTTTGTGGGCGTACTGGCAAAGGACGATTCGATGTACCTGGAGCCTTGGACGTCCGACTCCGTCGGGCCGGCCTACATCTCCGTTCGGCCCGAACCGGGCCAAACCTATGAGGCGACGATTGACGCCGAACTGACGCCCGGCCGGAAACCGAACCTCGTCCTCCGCCAAGAGAGCTTTCGGCTCCACGACGCCACGCGACGCCCTCCCGCGGAAGCGATCTCACTTCGACCGGCGGCCGAAGTCGACGTCTCGCCGGCAGACCTTCAACCTTGCCCGGTCGACTAGTCGGGACCTACCGAAGCTTTCCCTCGACGAACGGGACTTCAAACACCTTCTGGTGCATGATGGGTCCGTGGCCGAAGTAGCCGTCCTCGCCGAACAACTCGCCGTGATCGGCCGTGACGGTGATATAGGTGTTGTCGGGCACCATGTCGAAGAGCTCTTCGAGGACCGTATCTAGGTACTCGATCGTCTTTACTTGGCGATCCTTGAGCTCGTCCATCTTCTTCTGGTCGAAGAATTTTTCCTCTTGCTCGCTCAGCTTGCCGCCGACGATGTCGTCGTCCAGGTGCTTGAAGACCCCGTGAACTCCCGAAATGCGCGGCCACTCGTTGCGCGGTTCGTCCGGGAGGGCATAGGGGTAGTGGGTCTCGCCGACGTTGAGGATGTAGAAGGACGGCCGGTCCTCGGGGAACGTCATCTGCTTGAGCATCGCCCGCATGTCGTTGTGGCGATCCATCAGGCGGAACGTATCGAAGTTCGTGTTGATCGGAGTCCGGGGATTGAGGACCGGCAACGAGACCATGGCGTGCGTCCGGTAGTTCAGCTTCTTTTGCAGGAATCCCGGCAGGAAGAGCTGAGGGACGAAGGACTTGAACTCGATATTTTCTTGGCCCAATCGCTCGTTGAATTTCAGGAAGTCGTTCTTGTAGTATTCGGAGGCGAAGACGTTTTGGGGACTCTGGTGCGGCAACAAGCCCATGAGCAAGTTGAAGTGCGACGGAGCGGTCCAGGAGGCGTAAGACCAGCGCATCTCGGTCTCGCCGAGCTTCATGATGTTCTTCGGCCGCGCTTCCATGAAGGAGTCGTAACGGCAGCTGTCGAAGATGACAAGGACGTAGTTATTTGGCTTCATGAGACAGTAAAGTCCAGTGTACCAGCGGTTCGGCAGGCGTCCCCTCGTCTGAGACGAGACGGCTCCGGAACCATTGCGGGGGGTAAGCGAGCACCATGAAAAAGATCATTCCTGGCGTAGTGCGGTTCGGGCGAGAGGTCTATCCTCAGCGGCGCCCGTTGTTCGAGAAACTGGCCTCCGGCCAAAGTCCGAGGGCGTTGTTCATCACGTGCGCCGATTCACGCATCGATCCTAATCTGATCACGCAAACCGAGCCCGGGGAGCTGTTCGTTTGCCGCAACGCCGGCAATATCGTTCCGCCGTATTCGGGGAACACAAGCGGCATGACGGCTTCCATAGAGTACGCGGTGGCAGCGTTGGAGGTACCCCACATCATCGTTTGCGGGCACAGCTCCTGCGGCGCGATGGGCGGTGCGATGCATCCCGAGACGTTGACCCGGCTTCGCCACGTCAAAGAGTGGCTGACGTACTCGGAAACCGCTCTTCAGGTCGTTGACGAGAACCAGCCGGGTCTCGACGAAAAAGACCGATTGAACGCCCTGATCGAGCAGAATGTGCTGCTGCAGATCCAGCATTTGCGGACCCACCCCTACGTGGCGGCGAAAGAGGCCTCCGGCAAGCTGAGCCTGCACGGTTGGGTCTACGAGATCGGTACCGGGAAGGTCAACGCCTACAATTCCGCGAAGAGGCGATTCGAGCAGCTCGTCGACGAAGACGCGCCCGAGCCGGGCATGACCGTCGCCTAGGCGAACGCTGCTGCGTCCTAGGCTCCGCCCCACAACTGTTTGAGCGTGCCCAGGGCCCCAGCGGGAGAGACCGGCTGGCGACCCAACTTGTCGGCGACGTAGCGACAGATGGCCTTGCCGAGCTCGCTCGACTCGGCCACCGGACCGCCTTCGCGATGGGCGCGCAAGACCGAAGCTGTGTCGTCGGGAAAAGTCGCCTGTACGGAGGCTCGAAAGATCTTTTCCATGTCCTCGGTCGACAGCTCGGCGCGCCGATCGAACCGATTGACGAGGATATTGATCTCGTCGCGCTTCACGCCCATCTCCTCCAGCAGCGGGATCGTTCGCCGCATGAGAAACATGCTCGGCATGTCGGTGGAGCAAACGAGGTTCACCTCATCGGCGGTCGAAATCGCCGTCATCCCCACGCCGTCGACGACGCTTCCCAGGTCGGCGATGACGTAGTCGTAGATCGAGCGCGCGAAGTCGAGCGTTTCCTGAACCGGATAAGGCTCTATGAGCGGAGGCTCGGGGCGCTCGGGCGCGCCCAGCACGTCGACGCCGTCGTGGCAGACGACCAGCGACTTCCACAGCGCCTCGTCCAATTGGCTCGAATGACGGAGGGCGTCGATTGTCGTGTACGGAGTACGCAGTCGGAGCAGGAAGGACTGCACGCCGCCCGCTAGGTTCATGTCGGCCAACAGGACCTGCCGCTGGGTCTGCGCCCGAACTTGGTAGGCCAACGCGGCTGCCAGCGTGCTGCAACCGGCGCCCCCTTTGACCGGCGCCATGGCCAGCAAGCGACCGCGGCGCTTCGCCTGAGGCTGGGCGCGAGAGTTGGCTTGGGTGCGCTTGGCGATCCGTTGAATCGCTTGCTCGAAATCCGCTGCTGGAAACGGAACCGAGAGAAACTCCGAAGCTCCGCCCCGCAGGCAGTGCAGGATGACTTCCGGGTCATTCGACCGGTGCAGCGCGACCACCGATACCGGCGCACCGCAATCTGCTACGGCACGCAGAAGGGCGCCGGCGTCGACGCGTGCTGTGGCCACGTCGATCATGACGGCCGCCGCTTCCTGTCCCTCAATCCTTTCAATGAGGGCGTCGACCTGCGGATAGTCGCTCAGCCGCTCGATCAGCGACGCCGTTGGAGAGAGCGTCAAGGCCGCCTCCATCGCCTGGGCGATGATCGGATCCGGACAGACGAGCAGAGTCGCCACCGTATCCGCGTTGTCTCGATTCGCCCCGCTCATCGCGCGTTCTCTCTCACCCCACAGCCAGGCGGCCCCTCGATCAGTTCAGCTCCGGCGGACTAAAGCTCTGTACTGAAACTTTGTTGCCTCGAATCACTTGGACCTCGATCTCCGGCGGCGGCGGCGGCGCGGCGACGTAGGCGACCGGCGCGCTGCGGTTCACCCGGGGCTCTTGCGAGGGAGCGCGCACGCCGTAAAGTTCCGATTCGTTCACCCCGGTTGTCTGCGCAATCTGCTCGTCTTTGGCGTTGCGCAACACCAGCTGAATTCGGCCCCTTGCCTGAGCAAGGGTCACCATCTCGGCCTGTTGCGGCTCCAGCAGCAAGGTCACGACCGGCACTTTCTGAGGCCTCCCGGATGCATCCGGCGTTAGATGCTCCCCGGCCGACAGGACACGAACGTTGCTCAGAATCGTCCGCGTGACTTGTCCGCCGCTCTGACTGCTGGACGGCGTGCCGGTAATCAGGACGTCGACCTTCGCCTCGGGCATCACGAAACCGGCCAAGCCGCTCACGTCGTCGACGCGGACGGACATCGCGCGCATCCCCTCAGGCACTTTCGGTGAGAGACCGAAGCCCGACCCGTGAGGCGCAAGACGACGGTTCAGGACGGGCTCGTCCGCAAGCACTTGGGCCATCGGAGAGCGCTCGACGACATCTTCCAACGCCTCAAAGGCCCCTTCGGGCACGTTCGGCGTCGGCCACTCTTGCAGGCGTAGATCGCCGATCTGAATTTGGGAGCCGACCTCCAGGTCACGAACGGCGACGACGATCTCGGACGTGCCGACCGGAGTCGTCGCGCCCGAATCGCCCCGTACGGCCATCTGATAGAAGACTCCAGTGACCAGCAGGGCCATCCCGGCTGAAATAGCGATTGCGAGAACGATTCTTGAGTTCATCGAACTTCCTATCGGTCAGTATGGGGACGGGTGTTAGGCGCGGCGCTCCATCACTGGAGCCTAGCCGCAGAAAGATGCGCGGCCGGAGACGTTTGTCCGGCCGCGCTCGTAGATTCGACGATCGGGTCGGACCTCAGCCGCCGGCTTCCACCAGCTTCGAGGCCAAACGCGAGTAGATCGTATCCATGCTGGCCGTGATGCTGGGGACGAAAAGTCCCGAAGCGACGGCGACGAGTCCGGCCAGGAGCGCGTACTCGACCAGGTCCTGGCCGCTGTCATCGCCCCACTGTCGTAACTTGCCGGCGATCTTTGAAATCCAGTTCATACACAGCTCCTTAGGGTCGGCGACCGAATCCTAGGTAGCGGCGGCGGCCAACACGCTGCCCATACGCGAGAAGATCGTGCTGACGCTGGTCGAGATTCCCGGCAACAAAGCGCCGGCGGCCACAGCCACAAAGCCCGCCAAGAGGGCGTACTCGACCAAATCCTGGCCTTCCGTGTCCTCGGCCAGCAATCGCAGCCGCGAAATGATCGTGTTCAATTTGTCCTTCATTCCTACTCTCCTGTTTGACGAATCTATCGGCACTCTGTCGGGAGGAGGTTTCGCTCCGCTGTCGGAAGGAATCTCCCTCTCCCAATCACGTATCGGCCGCCCTGCTGCCGGTCTTATCGCTGGTCGAGCTCCTCGTTGCAGGCTGAGGCCTTCCCGACGGGCCGTCACGTACGGTTGGATACCACCAAGCGGTGGATTTCAACCGGGCCTGCGGTATGCTAACTGCTGATTAATGAGCTGGTTAGGGTTGAAATCATAACCCGCAGAACGGCCCTTCAATTGCATCTACTCAAGGTGCACTCTGACCAAGGAGGGTCCGAACCATGAAAAAACGAGTCCAACTCACCATCCTCATAGCCGCACTAGCAGCTTGGTTTGTGCCTCCGTCAGTCTCCGCGCAGTCCTCTGACGCCGAACCGGCGCTCGGCGTAGCCAGGGTCTCCCTGGTCAACGGCGACGTCACCACACGGAGAGGCGAGGCGGGCGACTGGATCGCAGCGGACGTGAACTCGCCGCTGGTGGAAGGAGACCTGCTGGAAACCGGGCCAGGCGCCCGCGCTGAAGTCCAGCTCGACTACTCGAACTTCCTGCGGCTGGACGGCGCAACCCAGGTAGAACTAGCCGCCCTCGGAAACCGCAGTTTCCGTGTTCGACTACTCGCCGGACGAGTCACCTACTCGGAACTGAAGGGCGGCGAAGCAGACGTTGATATTGAGACGGAGTTTGTCGCCGTACGACCTCAAAAAAACGGTCGGTACGAGATTGAGGCTCGCTCGGGCGTCACCGTCATCCAAGTCCGCCGAGGACAGGCCGAGGTCGCGTCCGCGCAGGGCTCCGAGCGCGTCAACCGCGGGCGCATGCTGATCGTCCGCGACGGCCCCGACGGTCTGGAACTGCGCGCTGAATCCGACGAGCCCCGGGGCGACTGGGACCGCTGGAACCAGTCGCGCGACGATCGGCTCGCGGACGCGGAATCTTATCGCTACGTCGACACTTCGATTGCCGGGGCCCACGACCTCGACGATCACGGAGACTGGCGCTATGTCTCCGGCTACGGCCACTGCTGGGTACCGCGGGTCCGCACAGGCTGGGCGCCGTACCGCAGCGGCCGATGGTCCTGGGTCGGCTCCTACGGCTGGAGCTGGGTCGGCTACGAGCCTTGGGGCTGGGCGCCCTATCACTACGGCAGTTGGTTCAACCACGCCTCTTTCGGCTGGACTTGGTACCCGGGCCGCCGCCACTACCGCCACTACTGGAGCCCGGCCAGGGTTGCGTTCTTCGGCTACTCCGGTCGAAATTTCTCGCTCGGCCTCGGCTTCGGATACGGGAGCGTCGGCTGGATTCCACTGGCGCCCGGCGAACGGGGCTACCGCTGGTGGGGCGGCAACCGCGGCTACTACAACCGCGGCGGCGACGTCCGCATCAAGAACTCGACGATCATCGTCGACAACTCGACCAACATCTACAACAACTATCGGAACGCTCGGGCCAACAACGGCGTCACGGTCGTCGACTCCCAGAGCTTCTCCCAAGGGCGCGTGAACAACCCGCGCAGCCTCCGCTCGGGCGAATTACAACGCGCCTCCCTGATGCGCGGTCAGATTCCGGTCGTACCGGCTCGCTCCAGCCAGGGCAGAGTCGTGCGCGCCGCCAGCGCCGGATCGGTACGCAGCAGCGTCGCATCCAGCCGCTCGACACGGTCGGGACAGAGCGTGAGAGCTTCGGCACGGCCTACCTTTGACCAGCAACAACGCCGCGTAGCCCAGTCGGTCCGGGACTTCCGGACGGGCCGCGCCGGGACCGCCGCCGGATCCACCAGAGGAGTCCGCGCCGGAACCAGCGGGCGTACGAACGCCGGTTCCGTCCGCTCCTCTTCGGCCGCCTCGCCTTCCCGCAGCCGAACCGGCACTGCCGGGGTCCGCTCAGGGACGCCCTCTCGGGCAGGATCGAGCAACTCCGGTCGCACGGTCGCTCCGGTCGATCGCGCCAACGGCGTCCGGTCGGCAACGACTCGCTCCGGCGTCTCCAGCCGCAGCAGCAACTCAAGCCGGAGTACGGTTGCTCCGCGCACCTCGAGCCGCATCCCGCAACGCTCCTCTAGCCGAGTCGACCGCTCGGCCGGCCGCTCCGGCAACTCGAGCCGGGGTACGGTTGCTCCGCGCACCTCGAGCCGCATCCCGCAACGCTCCTCCAGCCGAGTCGACCGCTCGACCAGCCGCTCCGGCAACTCGAGCCGGGGTACGGTTGCTCCGCGCACCTCGAGCCGCATTCCGCAACGCTCCTCTAGCCGAGTCGACCGCTCGACCAGTCGCTCCAGCGGCTCAAGCCGAGGTACGGTCGCGCCGCGCAGCAGCAGCCGGACGCCCCAGCGCTCCTCAAGCCGTGCCACGACCTCCCGGAGGTCGGCTCCCACCAGGAGTGCTCCGAGCGTTTCCCGCCGCTCGAGTCCGTCGGTCCGCTCGACCCCCAATAGGACCCGCAGCTCGGGTGGATTCTCCGGCCGATCCTCCGCACCGCGACGGGCTCCGAGCGTTCGGTCGGCCCCGTCCCGCTCTTCGGGCGGAGGAGCCCGCTCGGCTCCTTCGCGCAGCTCCGGCGGGTCGCGATCCGCTCCCAGCCGGGGCCGTGCGCCCTCCCGCTCCCGGTAGAGTTTCAGTCGAAGCTCGAATTCTTCGCCGCCCGTGACTTTCAGGTTCCGGGCGGCGAAGTGGCATCTGAGGGTTGTCTAACAATTGCCGAACCGTGGAAGCGACCAGTATCCTGTAAGATATGCATCTTCGGCCCCGAGGACGGAGCTGGAGACATTGACGTCAGAAAGTGAAACGGTCGGGCGATCTTGAGCGTCGTTAGGGAAGATACTTTCCTGGACGACGGAGGCTCCCGGACCCGATGGCTGTCGAAATCATGGAAGAGCGTACAGTGACCGAGAAAGGTCCCGAGCGTGCACCGGCGCGTCAGCCGGACGACGTGCCGAATTTCGGCCCGGTCGCTTCCTTGCACACGCCTTGGTGGACATCCTTTCTCAGCGAGCTCAACAGCGTCTTCAGCCCCGAGAAGATCCCTCCTCCCCCGGAGTATCGGGCCCACCAGGCAGGGGACGTAGAACTCGGCGGTCTGGAGATTCCTCGCCTCCAAAATTCGTGGTATGAAAATATCCGCGACTTTCTGAGGACGACCAAGGAAGAAGAGGCGCTTCCCGAGTTCCACGCGACCGCCGAGCCGGTGGCCGTAAAGAGCATTTGGGGCGGGTACGACAATCGCAAGAGTTCGATGCCGGCGACGGTCGCGCTCCATGTCCTGGCCGTCGTATTGATCTTTACCGTGTTCCGGGGCGCGCCTGTCGTCGCCAAAACGGGCTCGGTGACCCTGATCATCCCGGTCGACCTGAATCCCTACCTGGCTCAGCTTCAGCTCCCGAAGAACAACGCCGGGGAATCCGGCGGAGGAGGAGGCGGCGGACAGAATTCGCCCCTTCCTCCCAGCCGAGGCAAGCTTCCACGTTTCGCCTTGCAGCAGCTGGCGCCCCCCACTCCCGTCATCCGCAACCCGGACCCGGAGCTGGCCGTAGAGCCGACCGTCGTCGTGCAGCCGGATGCTTCGGTACCCAACATTGACATGGCCGCGCTCGGCGACCCATTCGGCGCGGTCGGACCTCCCTCAGCCGGACCTGGCTCCGGCGGCGGTATCGGCACCGGTCGCGGCGGGGGCGTCGGATCAGGCTCGGGCGCCGGCGTCGGTCCTGGACAGGGCGGCGGGTTCGGCGGCGGCGTGTTCCGCGTCGGCGGTGGAGTTTCCGCTCCGAGGCTGGTTCGCAAGGTCGAGCCGGAATACTCCGAGGAAGCCCGCAAGGCGAAGTATCAGGGCACGGTTCAGCTCGCCGTTGAGGTTTGGCCGGACGGGCGAGCCCACAACGTCCGCGTGGTCCGCAGCCTCGGGCTAGGGCTGGACGAAAAGGCCATCGAGGCCGTCCAACGCTGGGAGTTTGTTCCGGGCAAGAAGGACGGTAAACCGGTGAAGGTTCAGGCCACCATTGAAGTCAACTTCAGGCTTTTGTAACCACGGCGGCGTCTGCCGCCGCGCGGTCCTTCGGTTGAAGCGCCAGGTCCTTCAATAGCTCCTCGGCCAGTTGTCCCGTTTGCTGCCACAACGCCGTATCCGGCGCAACCAGGCCGCCCTCCCAGGCCGCCTTCCTGACGGCGGCGTAGTCATTGTCGATCGCCCATTCGACTTTCGCGCCCACAATGCGCTCGATGTGGCGATTCTCCAGACCGCCCAGCGAGCCCGCACGATTCACCAATAGACGCAGGGGATCGCCGGCCATGCCGCGAGCCTTGAGTTGATCGACTTTGCGTTTGGCGAGATGCAGCGACGTGATCTCCGGAGTGCAGACCAGGAAGCAGAGGTCGGAAATAGCCAGCGTGTCCAACGCCGCGCTCAGCAACGGACTCGGCAGGTCCACAATCACCGCCTTGTAGAGCGACTTCAGGCGCGCAAAGGTCTGCTGACTCCGGAGAAGGGCGTTCGGATCAATGGCGGGCGCGTCCGCCGGACTGGTCAGCACGTCGAGCTGATTCCAGCGGGTGGCGGCGCGCTCAACAAAGTCCCGATCGAGGTCCTCGCACTCTAAGACGGCTGCCATTCCGTCGCCGGCCTCCAGCCCCAATTGGAAACCGACCGTCCCCGTGTGGAAATCGTAGTCGATCAGCAACGTATCGCCGCCCAGTCTTTCCGCAACCGCACTGGCAACGTGTAGGCCGACTGTCGAGGCGCCGCTCCCCCCTTGGGACGGCAGGAACGAGATCACGGCGCCCTCTCGCGGTGTCGGCGCGTGCAGCGCCGACACGCCCAGGCGCTCCGCTAACGGGTGCAGATCGTAGGGTGCGGTCACATAGCCCCAGGCGCCGCACTGGCGCGCCTGGACCACCGCCGAAAGCCGCCGGGGGCCGCTGGCGGCGATAGCCACCGCCGCCGGCAGTGCACGACGAGCGGTGCGCAGCACCGAGAAAGCCGCCGGGCCCCGCGAGAGATCGACCAGTACGGCCCGAATCGGATCGTCTGGAGAACTCATCTCCGCCAACTCATGGCTCGGGAGGTTCTCCGTCGTCGCCTCGGCAGGACGAGCGAAACCGGCCTTCGCCAGGGCCGCCTGCAGCCGGGAGATCTCGTCCGAATGCGGACTCAGTATTAGAATGCGGGGATTATCCATTCTCCCAGCCGTTTTGCTTCGGAGCCTCGGTCGGCGGCCCTCCCGAGGCTTCTCCATGGGTAGAGGTTTCCATGGTGGTCACCGTCTCCCGCATGCGGTCCAATAGTTCGCACAGGTGCTGCGCCGATTCGCGGCGACGTCGCTCGGCCGCCTCTAGAGACTGAACGGTCTCCGTCTGCGTCCGTAGCGCTCGGTCCGCGCTCTCCAGCCGTGCGGTCATGTCGTCTAGACGCCCCTCAAGCTGTTGCACCTGTCCGGAGAGCCCTTGCCCCTCGATCGCCGTGAGTCTGCCTCCCAGAGCCTCGGACTCGCGTCGAGATTCCTCGGCGGCTCGATTGCTTGCGGCCACCGACTCGTCCAGCAGGCGCAACTGCTCTGAAAGGGATTCGATTCGGTCGCGCGCAGCCCGTCCGGCAGCCTCTTGGTCCCTTAAGGTTTGCTCGACGGCAGCTTGTTCGGAGGAACGCCGCTGCTCCAAGCTCCTGATCGGGGCGGCCACCGCATTGGAAATGCTCGCAGCGAGCCCCTCAACAAGGTCCGTCATGGCTGCCGGCTCCGCTTCCACCTGGGGCTCAGGCGGCGCCTCCACCGTCGGCGCAACAGCCGTCTCCAGGTTCTTCAGTCCGGAATCGGCGACGTCGCGCAGCTGATCCCGAATCCAACGACCGGAGGCTTCCCCGGAGGCACCCTCGGAAGAACCCTCATTCGATGCGGGGTTCGGGCGGTTTTCTGACAATTCAGTTTCCATCGAGATCCTCGCCATGATTGTCAGCGGCGTTACGGTTCGATCGCCATAGTGGGGGGCCTCTAGATTGGACCGAGGGAATCCCTGAGGCTGGAGCCGTGTTCACCGGCATCGGAGCGACAGTCCGGGCTAGACTGACGGAGAACATGCCCGTAGCGGTGGGAAAAAGCAGGGTCCTGGCAATGGCCGCGCTCGCAGTCGCGATCGTGCTTCTGGATCGCTGGACGAAGGACGCCGTCATTGAGGCGTTGCCGGTACACTCCGGCCGCAATGTTATCCCCGGATTCTTTGATCTGGTACACACCCGAAACACCGGGATCGCGTTCAGCCTCTTCGCCGACGCCGGGCCTTTCGTAGCGGAGGTCCTCTTGCCGATCGTATCCGCACTGGCGATCGTGTTCGTCGTGGCCTATTTTTGGCGCCACACCTCTGAAGCATCCGGCGTTCGCTGGGCGCTCGCCCTCATCTTGGCGGGGGCGGTGGGGAACTTATACGATCGGATGCTGTTCGGCTATGTGACCGACTTTCTCCTGTTTTACGTGGGCGATTGGAGCTGGCCGGCCTTCAACGTGGCCGATAGCGCCATCACGGTTGGAGCCGGTTTACTGCTCCTGGACGCCGCTCGGAAACCCTCGACGACCCCGGATGCGTCGGCTTCGTGAGCTAAGGTGACTTCCCCGAAGCCGCGTCCCGTTACCGTCGTCATCGCCGCCAGAGGGGGGCCGGGACCGGCAACCCGCACTCTGGCCTCGCTGGAGGGCCAAGCCGTGGAAGTCCTGGTCGTCTTCCCCAAGAGCGAGCCCGAGTCAAGACCGCCGAGAGTTCCAGCAATTGCGGCGGACTCCCAATCCTTCAGCGCGTTGAGGGCGGAGGGCGTTCGACAAGCCGCATCGCCCATCGTGGCCGTTCTCAGCCAGGACTACACCGTCGGGCCGGACTGGGCCGCAGTAGTTTCCGAGCCGGTCGAGGCGGACGTCGTCTGTGGGGAAGTACACCCGCCGGACGCAGGTTGGACCTCCCGCGCTGCCTATCTGTGGGAGTACGCCCATCTCGCGCCTCCCTGCCGACCGGGACCGCTCTCAGTCGAGGAATCTCGCCTCGTGCCCGCCGGAGCGGTCGTCTACCGAGGGCGCGCAATCGACGAACAACGCCTGCTGGATCACCCCTCCGAGCTTGACTATCATGCTCGAATGGCCGCCGACGGACTGCGGTTCTATCGCGAGCCTCGCTTGCGTGTCATCTACCATCCGCCGCCGAGCCTTTCCGCGTTCCGTGCCGACCGGAGACGCTGGTCAGGCGAGGACGCTCGGAGACGATATGGGCACAGCTCGCTCGCCAAGCGGCTCCTCCTCGCCGCCTCCAGAGTCGCCCTGCCCCCGCTCCTGCTGGCCCGGTTCTTCAGCGCGCTTCGCTCCAAGCCCCGCTACTGGTGGTCGGCCGCCGTTTCGGCGCCGCTGCTGATTCTGTTCGCACTCGACCAAACGGCCGGGGAGGCCGGCGCTCTCGTGACCGGCGACTCGCGATGAAGCTCTCGGTCGTGATCGCCGCGCCTTATCCAGAGGAGACCCTGGAGGAATGCCGAAGGGCGCTTGAAGGACAAGCTGTCGATCAAATCGTCGTCTCCCAGGGCGATGGAGAGTTGCCCTCTCTTCGCTGGGCCGAAATCGATCAGCTCGAGGGCGACGTGATCGCGTGCCTAGAGGCGCGCTGCATTCCTGCTCCCGATTGGGCCGAGCGGATCCGCGCCGCGCACGCGGCGGGACCGGAAACCATCGGCGGAGTCATCCTCCCGAGCCCATCAGCCTCGCCTCTCGAACTGGGCCAATACTTCAGCGATCACTTCGTCGCCGCGGAGCCCCGGCGCTGGGCCCGACGGATCTCCGACGCCAACGTCAGCTACAAACGCTGCTATGTCGACCGGTTCCGGCGTCGACTGACGTCCGGCCAGTGGGAAACTGCCTTGCATGCCGAGGCCGCGCAACGAGGCGAGCTCTCGCTCGCGGACGCTCGCGCCGTCTACCGCTACCAAGACCGCCCGTTGTCGGAAGTCCTGACGGAGCGCTACTGCCACGGGCAAGACTACGGAGCCCAATCGACTCGGCGCTGGGCCCGGGTCGCGCTCGCCCCGCTCCTGCCGTTTGTCCAAACCGGCCGCGCCTTCCAAGCGGCCTCCAGGGCCGGCCTGTCCGGGGCCTTCCTGCGCGCGCTACCCTGGACCTGGACGCTGAACACTGCTTGGGCCCTCGGCGAAGCCGTGGGCGGCGCTCGCGGCGTCTCAACGAATGCGAATCGGCATTGACGGCGGTTCCTGGTCCAACCAGCGAGGATATGGTCGCTTCCTGCGCGAGGTCGTCGCGGCCCTGGGCCGGGCTGAAAGCGACCACCAGTTCACGGTCTTCACCGATTCTCAAGACACGGCCGAGCAGCTTTGGCCCGACGGCTTCGAACCGCGCCTGGTCGACCTGTCCCAATCGATCGTCGAGGCCGCCGGCGGCGACTCCAGCCGTCGATCGCAAGACGTTCTGCGCATGAGCTACGCCGTTGCCCGGGAAGACTTGGACCTGTTCTTCTTTCCAACGGTCTACTCCTACTTCCCGCTCCTACGCCCCGTGAAGGCTCTGCTCGGCGTCCATGACACCATTGCCGACGAGCACCCTGAGTTCGCTTTTGACTCTCCACGCAACCGGCGCCTGTGGCGCACAAAGGTCCGCGCGGCGCTCTGGCAAGCCGATCTCTGCTTGACCGTTTCGGACTACTCCCGGAGAGCGATTGAGCGCGTCTGGAAGTTCGATCCTGCGCGTATCCGAGTCGTCCCCGAGGCCGCGGCGGCGATCTTCAAGCCCCCGGCCCCCGAGGTCCCGCGTGAGGACTTTGTGCTGGCCGTCGGCGGACTCAGTCCGAACAAGAACTTGTCGCTGCTCATCGATGCTTTTGAACTCAGCCGCGCACGATCCCCCGCAACCCGGCTGGTGCTCGTAGGCGACTACCGAGAGGACGCATTCAAGAGCAGCTACACCCAGATCCGAGCACAACTCGATTCCAAACCGAACCTTCCGGTCGAGCTGACCGGGTACGTCGGAGACGCCGAGCTGGCGAGTCTGTACCGACGTACGAGACTGTTCGTCATGCCTTCGCTCGACGAAGGCTTCGGATTGCCTGCCGTCGAAGCGATGGCTTCCGGCGCTCCCTGCGCCCTCAGTCAAGGACACGCGCTCGAAGAGATTTCCGGCGGAGCCGCCTTGTTGCTTGACCCGCGCGACAAGCACTCCATCGCCCAAACCATCGATCGAGTGCTTCGAGACGCCTCGCTGGCGGCGGACCTCTCCAGGCGTTCGATCGCTCGGGCGTCGGATTTCTCGTGGGACAAAACCGCCCGGAGCCTGATTCAGATCTTTGAAGAACTGGCGGTCTAAGAGAAGCTCCTGATTCACGGCGCGTCGCCGATCTGGCACCATCTGGAGGAGCGCTATGCAATCTCTCGAGGGAAGAACAGCGGTCGTCACCGGTTCCGCGGCGGGTATCGGACAGGCAATGGTTCGGCGCTTCGCAGCCGAGGGAATGCGTGTCGTCGTCGCCGATATCGACGAGGGCGGAGCCCGTCGCCTCGCCGACGAGCTGATCGCCGCCGGCAAGGAAGCCTTGGCGGTACGCGTGGACGTAACGGTTCCGGCCGACCTAGACCGACTCGCCGACAAGGCGTTCGATCGCTTCGGCTCCGTGGACGTGTTGTGCAACAACGCCGGCGTACTCGGCCGCGTGTTGGAGAGTTGGAAGCAGCCGAGCGAGAACTGGCGCTGGGTCTTCGACGTCAACGTCCACGGAGTGGTCGACGGCGTCCGCGCGTTTCTCCCGCGCATGTTGGCCCAGGAATCCAGCGGCTACGTGCTCAACACTGGGTCCATCGCCGGGTTGATCACCGGGCCCTTCTTCGCCCACTACAACGCCTCCAAGCACGCCATAGTCGCCTACTCCGAGTGCCTCCATCACGAACTGCGCCAAATCGGATCGAAAGTTCGCGTCGGCGTGCTGTGCCCGGGGTGGGTCAATACCGGACTCGCTTCGCTGGAACAAAAACTGCCCGCTCACCTGCACGAAGTCAACGCCGGAGTCGAACCGGCGCCGTTGGTCTTGGAGCGCGACCGAGGCGTCCGGCAGATGGTCTCCGAGTCCATCGATCCCGACCGAATCGCGGAGATCGTGGTGGAGGCGGTGCGTGAAGGACGCTTCTACATATTTCCGCACCCGGAGCGGAAAGCCGACTTCGAGAAACGTTCCCAAGAGATCCTCGACGAGATGGAGCCCCGCTTCCCTCCCGTCGGTCGAGAGTCGTAAAGCCCAGTGACCAGCGGCCGCACCCCCCAGAATCTACGCGTCGAGATCTTGCTCGTCGTGCTCGCCAGCCTGCTCTCGTTAGGGCTGCGCTCGTACCCGATCCACGACGCCGTCTTCGCTCCGGACGGGGTGCGCATGATGGGGGCCGATCCGTTCTTCCACATGCGCACGGTCGACAACCTGGCCCGCCACTTTCCGCAGCGCAGCGGCTTCGATCCCTACATGATCTACCCGGGCGGACAGCAGGTTCCCACGGGACCGTTGTTCGATTGGATCTTAGCCGGGGCCGCCCTTTTGCTCGGCGGCGGAACGCCCGACGACGAGTGGATCGATTTCGTCGGCGCTTGGGCGCCGGCCGTCATCGGCGCACTGCTCGTCCCGCTGGCGTGGCTCGTCGGGCGGACGCTGTTCGGCGTGGTCGCCGGCCTCGTCTCAGCCGGGCTGATCGCCGTACTGCCCGGCAATCTCTTTGAGCTCACTCGGCTTGGTTTTCCGGACCATCACGCCGCGGAAGCGCTGCTCTACGTGGGCGTTTGGGCTGCTCTCGCCGCCGCTCTCCGGTCGGGAATGGCCTCGGGACGGCCTTTCTGGACGGCGGCTTCGGTCGCGGGACTGCTCTTGGGCGGGTTCCTAGCCAATCGCCCGGCAGGTGCGTTCTTAGCCGCATTCCTGGTTCTGTGGGCCGGTCTTGATTGCATCGCCCGTCACTTTCGGCGGCAGTCCTGCGTCGAGGTCGGAGCCCTGATGAGCGTGACGTTGCTCATCGCAGCCGCGGTGTTCGTTCCCGTGGGCGGCATGATTTGGTCGGGTATGACGCTGCTTGTTCTAGCGGGCGGACTGGCCGCCGTCGCCGCCTCCGCGGGCTTGTCGTGGTGGCTGACGCGGCGAAACGCCTCGACTTGGGCCTATCCCGCCGCCCTAGCCGCGTCGGCTGCGGTGCTTGTCGGCGTCGCCGTCCTCCTCGTCCCGGAGACCGTCCAGGGAATCTACGGGACGCTCCGCAGGCTCGCCTCGTCACAGACGGTACTGACGATTCGGGAACTGCACCCCCTGCTCGCAGGGCCCGACGGAGGTCTGACGTTTCAACCGGCCTACGAGCAGTTCACCACGAGCTTCTTCCTGCTGCCGGTCGTTGCCGGCAGCTTGCTGCTGGAATCCCTCGGCGGACGGGAAGACTCCAACAAGCGGCTCTTTCTCGTCCTCGGAGGCTGCTTCTTTGCCGCCACCCTGGCGCAGAACCGCATGGCCATCTACCTGGCGCCGGTGGCGGCAGTCGGCGTCGGCTGGCTGGTTGAGCAGGTGTGGTCCATGGACCTCAGGCGGGGGGTCCGATCGATCGTTCTGGCCGGGACTCTGGGAATCGTCTATCTGCCCAATCTGCACGCCTTGACCGAGCAGGCCCCGGCGCTGACCGGCATCACCGACGATTGGGTTAAGGCCCTGCATTGGCTTCGGGACAATACGCCCGAGCCGCTGGGCGACCCCAACGCCTACTTCTCTTACGAGCCGCGGCGAGCGACGGGAGATCCATACCCCTACCCGCCCTCGGCGTATTCGGTCATGCTGTGGTGGGACTACGGGTATTGGCTTCTGCGAGAGGGGCGGCGCATGCCCGCCGCCAACGGCACGCAGAGCGGAGCGGTCGAAGCCGCCAACTTCTTCGTGCAAGACGACCCGGCGGCGGCCACGCGGATTGCCGAGCAGCGCGCGTCGCGTTACATCGTTACCGACCCGACGCTTCCGCTTTGGCGCGAGAAGGATATGACCTCGACGAGCGCGAAGTTTCGCTCGATGCTCGTCTGGTCGGGCGTCGATCCGAAAGAGTATTGCGAGTTCTATGTCCGCATCCGCGAAGGCGAGCCGGAGATCGTCACCGTCTTCTATCCGAAATACTATCGGTCCATGATGGCCCGCCTGCATCTGTTCGACGGGACGGCAGTGGAGCCTAAGAAATCAACTTGGGTCATCGCCTACCAGGAACGCGAAGGCTCATCCGGGTCCTATCGCCGAATCAGTTCCATGCGCCGATTCGACGACTACCCGCAGGCGCAAAAGTACATTGACGCGAGACCCGACCAGAAGCTGGTTTTGGCCGGACTGCTTCCCCAAACCAGTTGCGTGCCCCTGGAGGCGCTGGAGGACTACGAACTCATCTATCGCTCAAGCGACGACAAGCTCGCCATGCTCAACGGCTATCGCGCGGTAAAGATCTTCGAGCGCACAGGACCCCATCATGCGGCGGACAATCGCTAAAGCATTCGGCATGCTGCCGCTGCGGCTGCGACGTCGCTGGCTGATGCTGGCGCCGCTCGCCGCCGTCTCCGCCGTTTTGGAGATGGTCGGAACGTTCGGAGTCCTGGTTCTAGTGCGGCTGATCGCCGATCCGCATGGTTCAGAGGCGAACGAGGCGTTGGTCCGGCTCAGTGGTTGGATCGCCGTCGACGACGTGGAGCGCACGACCGTTCTTTTTGCGGCAGGCCTAGGCCTGTTCTACGCCGTCAAGAATGTCATGCGCCTGGGCGAGGCCTACATCCAGTCTCGTTGCGCGGGCAAAACGACCGTCTACCTCTCTTCCGGACTCGTCGACCGTTACTTGCGAGCGCCCTACCTGCTGCACCTCGAGCGCAACTCCGCCGACCTAACGCGGCTGGCAGCGGATGCGGCAAACGGCGTCGCGCTGGTGACCCTGGGCTCCGTCATCGCTTTGACGTCGGAGGTCTTGGTGGTGTTGGGCATGTTGGCCGTGATCGTTTGGCGGACGCCCTACTCCGCGCTGGTCGCCGCCGCCTTGCTTGGCGTCGTACTGGCTCTGCTGACCTGGTTGACCCAAAGCACGCACACCCGTTGGGGAAAACTCCTGCACGAGATCGGCATCCGTCACTTCAAGACGTTGCAGCAAAACTTCGCCGGCGCCAAGGAGATCCAAACTCTCGGCAGACAACGATTTTTCGTATCCGCCTATGAGCGATTGAGAGACCGCGAGCAGTCGATCGTCGCGAAGCGCCAGGCCCTCGCCTGGGCGCCTCGCCTGGCCGTCGAGACGCTGTTCGTGGCGGGCCTCGCCCTGCTCTTCATCGTGGCTCGCTCGGACGCATCAAGTTCCGCCGAGACGACGGCGACCCTCGGAGTGTTGGCCTACGCGGGACTCCGGCTGCTTCCCTCTCTGCACCTGATCGTCTACCGCATCAATCTCATCCATGAAGGACAAGCTCACGTCGACGCCGTCTTCGAGGACTGGTCCGGACTGCGGGAGTACGCCGACGACGGAAGCCCTGAACCGGAGCCCCTCCCTCTGCGCGAGGCGCTCACGTTTCGCAACGTCGGCTACCGCTACGCCGGCGCCGCGCAGGACGCCCTCGCGCACGTCGATCTTGAGATTCGCGCGGGGGAATCGATCGGCCTCGTGGGCGAAACGGGCGCCGGGAAGAGCACGCTCGCCGATCTTGCGCTGGGAGTCCTGACGCCCACATCGGGGTCGATCGAGATCGACGGGGCAACCTTGTCGGGCCGCGAGGGAGAGTGGCAGCGCTCCATCGGCTACGTACCGCAAGCGCCGCAACTCATCGACGACACGCTCACCCGCAACATCGCGCTAGGGCTCGCCGACGACAGGGTCGATCGCCGGCTCTTGAAGCAGGCCGTGCGAGCCGCGCAGCTCGACGGTTTCGTCGCCCGATTACCCGCAGGGCTCGATACCGTCATCGGCGAGCGCGGCGCCCGAATCTCCGGCGGAGAACGCCAACGCATCGCGGTCGCCCGCGCTCTCTACCGCGACCCCTCCATCCTGATATTCGATGAAGCCACCGCCTCGCTCGACAATCAGACGGAGCAGTCGCTGACCGACACCATTGAAGCATTGAAGGGACAAAAGACTCTCTTGGTCATCGCCCATCGCCTGACGACCGTGGAGCGCTGCGATCGGATCGTGTTCCTTTCCGGTGGAGGCATTCTCGACATCGGTCCATACTCGGACTTAGTCGCACGCAACGAACGCTTCCGCCTGCTGGCTCGCGTCAAGAACTGATCGAGCCAAGGACTTCTTGGCGGATGCTCTCCATGAAAGTCTGCTCGGAGTAGCGCTCGGCCCGAGCCGCTAAACGTCGAAGCGCCGCGTTGCGCGCCGCGTCGTCTTGGATCATCCGCGCGATCTTTTGCGCGGCCTCGCGATCGTCGTCGAACAGGACTTCTCTGTCGCCGTCGACGATCTCAACCGGCCCGCCGGAGTTGTGCACGAAGGTCAAACAGCCGGCTCGTTGCAGCTCCGCCGGCGCAATTCCAAAGTGCTCTTCGATCATCAGATGGAGGCCGTACCTACACTCGGAGACTCGGCGAACGAGATCATTCCGCGACAGATCGGCGGCCAGCTCGCACCACGGTTCCGTCGCAGCCTTGGCCTCGAGCGCCCTCATGTAGCCAGGCGAGTCGCGGGAGCCTAGGATCAGCAACCCGACGTCCAGCCCCTGAGCGCGTACCTGCCGCACAATATCTATCGCCTCCAGCCAGCGCTTGCTGGAATCAAGACGACCGACGCAGGCGATCAAGTTCTTGCGTCTCGACCAGGGCGCCTGGGGAAAATCGCCCGGCACCGGGGGAGGCAGCACAGTCGATTCGACGCCGTGCGCTTCTCGATATAAGCCGCGTATGAAGCCTGAGTTGACCAGCGCACGGTTCGACCGCAAGCGCTCAAGAGAGACGCCGGATACGCGGTCCGACAGTCTCCGATAGGCAGGCACGGCTCCCGGCAAACGGTGGTACCACCGATGGTCTCCGTCAGGGCGCTTCAGATACGCGTACGGGAAATGCACGTAGTGCACGCCTCGGCGCCCGAAATCCATTTCGTTGTCCGTCGACAGGAATCGATCGAAGCGCCCCGTGGCGGACAGCTGCTGGGCGGCACGCATCAGAAGAGCGTTGTGCAACAAGGCGAGCGGCATCGGGGCGACCTCCATGAGCCGCTGAAGCAGGCTGGTGGCCTCCAGCAGTTCGAAATCGCCGGGCTGGAGGGTCGTGCCAAAGTGCAGATTCACGGCCGGCAAGTCCACCGGTTGCAGCGTCAGTAGGGACAACTCACATCGCCCACGAAGAGCCTCCAAGGCCCAGGCAGCCACCGCCTGTCCTCCCCCTTTCGGGCCGAGTCGAGAGTGAACCATCAGAACGGACTTCATTGGCTCGATCCCGACTCAACCAGACCAACCAAGACTTCCCCCAGCAAGTCTCGAAAGCGCTCCAAACTAAAGCGCTCCTGGACGCGAGCACGGCCCGCCAAACCATGCTCTCGAGCAGTCGCAAGGCTGTTGACATAGCGACTCAGTGCCTCTCCCATAGCCGCGGCGTCTGGGCCGCACAACCGTCCTGTCTCTCCGTCTCCGATCGTCTCTATCGGCCCTCCAGAGTTCACCGCCACAACGGGGCGTCCGGCCGCCATCGCTTCAATGGGACCCAATCCGAAATGCTCGTTGCTGGGAGTGTAGACGAGGCAACGCGCCCTCTCGAGCAACGCCAATCGCTCCGGTTCTCCCGGGTTTAGAACCCATTCCACGTTGTCGCTCAGTCCCAAACGCGCAACCTGTTCTCGCAGCCTACTCAGCGTATCCACCGCGTCCGGCGCGGCCTCATGGTAGCCGCCGGCCAGCACGAGCCGCACGCGCCTAAGGGTCGCTTCCGGGACGAACTCGGACAGCGCGGCCAACGCTTCGACGGCGCGGCCAATCGACTTGGCGGCTCGAAAACGATTCACCGACAACAGCACAATTTCTTGCGAATCCCGCATCGGCGCGATGTCCGCGTAGAGGCCCGTGTCGGCTCCCGGGTAGAGAACCCGCGGCGGCTGCGCCTCGGGGAACGCATCCTCGTACTGACGGGCGGTAAAGGCGCTGTTGACCAGGACGCAGTCCGCCGATTCAAGTCCGCGCAGCTCAGCCGCATCGATCGGTTTGCGATACCAGCCGTAGACTCCCGTATGGTCACGGCCGGTCAGCAACGTGTCCGGGTAGTGACAGTAAAACGCCACCGGTACGCCCAGCGACGCGCGCAGCTCCGGCACGATGTGCGCCGTCAGGTCACATACCGCCACGTCATAGGAGCCTCTTTCCGCAGCCAACTTGCGGGCAATGCGTCGCATCCGGAGCACGTTCGCGGGCGCGATCAGGCGACCAGCGACCGATTCTGGAACTCTTGTGGGCACGACGCGCACGTCGAGTTCGCGAGTCTCGGCAAAGGCGTTCTCCGGTTCCCACCGCCCCGTGAAGATCGTCGTCTTGTGGCCCAGCCCTTCGAGGGACCGGGCCGCGTCCACCACGAGTCGCTCCGCCCCTCCGAGGCCGAGGCTGGGATGCACGAAGGCGATCCGTAGCGGCTTGTTCATCGGACGTCCGTCGCCTCCGGGAACCGCGAGGTCCACGCCTCAGCCCATGCCTCGCCCCACGACGCCCTCCAGCGATCCTCGACGGCTTCCCTGGCCAAGGCAAGTTCGTCTTTCCGCTCGGCCAGCCGATCGAGCAAAGCCGCCAACTCTTCGGCGGTTCGGAAACCCCAGCCCGTGACGCCCATCTCGACTTGTTCCGCCAGCACCGGCCCGTAGTCGAACGCCGCAACGGGCGTGCGCTCGCAGAACAGATCGACCACTTTCATGGGCAGATCGACGCCCGATGCCGAGCAGTGCAGCGAAACGCCCACGTCCGCGGCCCGCAGCAGGCCGCGGTAATCCTCGGGGGATAAGAACGCCGTCCGAATCGTTGTCTTCTCCAAAGACAAGGCAGCAATACGCGCTTCCCCCGTCGCCTTACGAGGCCCCTTGCCGGTAATCACGACTTCCAGCGATGCAGTCGCTCCCTGGCGCTCGCGCAACTCGAGTGCATCAATCAGCAGATCCACATCCTCATCCGCGGTCCAGCTCGTCGGACAAACAACCAAGAGATCCGAGGCCCCAGCCGCCAGCCGGTCGCGCTCTCGCCTCCGCTCTTCGGCCGTAATGGCGGCGGGCCTGTCTCGCGGCAGGTCGTAGAGCACGGCCGCTTCGAGCCCGGCTTCCCGGCGAAGCCGATCCGCCATCGCCTGTGAGACACACAGATGCCCGTCCGCACGTCGCGCGAAGAAGTACTCAAACCGGCGCATCAGGGCCACAAACCCGCTGCTTTCGCCCAATCGCAGAGCCAACATCGAATAACCGAAGTTGTGCCAATCAACGATCCAATGCGCTCCCGAGAGGCGGGCCGCCAGCCAGGTCGCCGGCAGGGTCGGCAGACTGGGAGGATTTTGGACGACGAAAGCGTTCGCCCGTGTGCGTCGCAGGGCGCCGAACAGCCGCAGCGCCAAGACGACGCCTTTCCCAAGGCTGTAGATCATTACAAACAGCCGCGACGATCCCTCCGGCGCCCGCCCAGCCTGGCGAACCCCAGTTACGTCGATCCGAGAATGGTCGGCCGTCGCCCGATCGAGCGGCGAATCGGAGTAACCCACAAGAGTCGTCGGGTGACCGGCCTCAGCCGCCGCCCAAGCATGGTTGAGCATCCGCGGACTGCGTCCGAGATCGCCAAGCGTCGCCACCGCAATGCGCCTCCTAGGCCGGGCTATCCCCATCGCTCGGACTACCATATCAGGGCATGGCGGCGACTCCTTCGATTCAAAGCTTGGCCGTCGCCGGGGGCGGGACGGCAGGCCACGTCGTACCGGGGCTCGCCGTGATGGCGGCGCTGGAGCGCAGTCGACCCGGGGCCCGGATGGTCTTCATCGGCTGCGAGGGCGGCTTCGAGAACCAACTTGCGCCGGCCAGGGGCATCCCCCTTGAAAGAATCCCGGGGTCGCCTTTCGCCCGACAGGGATTCGCCGGGAAACTGCTCGCGGCGCCGAATCTCCTCAGAGGCGTACGGGCCGCTCGGCGCATCCTGCAAGAGCGCGAAGTCGACGTCGTGCTGGGGCTGGGCGGATACGCATCGATCGGCTCTGTCCTCGCCGCCCGGACCCTCGGCATCCCCGTCGCCGTTCATGAAGCTAACGTCGTCCCGGGCCTGGCGAACCGCCTCGTCGGCTCCCGCGTGGATCTTGTCCTGTCGGGCTGGGAGCAAACGGCTGCGGCCTTTCCATCGGTCCCAGTTCAGTTCACGGGCAACCCTTTGGAAACCAGCCTGGCGACGCCGGACCGCAGCCTCTCGTCCCCGGCCCGCCTGTTGATCACCGGGGGGTCCGAAGGCTCCCCGTTTCTCAATCAACGAGCCCCCGAGCTAGCCCGGCTGCTGCCCCAGGTCCAGATCCTGCATCAGGCCGGACGCGATGCCGAAACGGAAGTGCGCAAGCGCTATGCCGCGCTGAACCTCAACGCCCAGGTGCGGGACTTCTTCGACGATTTGCCGCAACAGCTGCAGACCTGCGATTACGTGGTCGCGACTGCCGGCTCGGTCACCATGGCGGAACTCGCCGTCGCCGGAACCCCTTCGCTCCACGTTCCCCTCTCCACCGCTGCCGAAAGCCACCAGGAGGCTAACGCCCGCGCCTACGCGGACAGCGCCGGGGGAGACTGGACCCGGGAGGCCGACTGGGACCCGGCCGCCCTCGCAAACCGGATCCGGGGCGTCCTCGGAAACTCGCAGGAATGGAACCGACGCTCCAAGCTGGCCCGCAGCGCCGCTCAGCCTGAAGCCGCGGATCGCATCCTCGAAGCGCTTGCGGCGCTATCGCTTCGCGAATAGGTGCCGGGCGTGACAACCCGCGCAGCTCACCGAAGCAGCTTCTGGCGGCGGAGCGGCACAGGCTTCCGGACGCTGTTTGTGGCAATTCGCGCAACGCCTTTCCATCGCACGCGCGGAACGCACTCGATGCACGTCGTGGCAGGTACCGCAGTTGGGCGCCCGAGTCTTCGACATTGCGGCGACCAGCTTGCCGTGGGCGCTCGCTCCGAACTCTTCGGCCTGCTTCGAATGACAAGTTCCACACAACTCGGCCACCTGGTGAGGAGCCGCTATTCGGTCCGGTTCCGCGGCTCCTGCAGCGGCGACATGCCGGGCGCTCGCGCCATGACAGGTCGAGCAGTCGAGCCGGGCGTCGGCATGCCGATGCGAGTCGAAGTCCTCGCCCACGGTCGTGTGGCATCCGATGCACGTCGTCCGGACAGGCTCCTGGGCGGCGCCGATACAGGCCAGCAGAAGCGCCGGAATTACAAGCCGCACTGCGGGTTCCTCACCATGCCGCTGTCGATCGACGCCAAATCCTTCTTGCCCGCCAACGCGACGGCCAGCCGAATCTCAGCGGCCAGCAATTCGTAGACGCGCTGCACGCCCTCTTGTCCAAAGGCCGCCAAGCCCCACAGGTACGGCCGTCCAATCTGAACCGCGGAGGCGCCTAGCGCCAGCGCCTTCAAGACGTCGGTTCCTCGACGGATCCCTCCGTCCATCAAGACCGGCACTCTTCCTCCAACCGCCTGGACACAGTCCGGCAAGGCGTCAATGGAGGCGACGACGCTGCCCAGCTGTCGTGCGCCGTGATTCGAGACGACCACGCCGGAGGCTCCGTGCTCGACCGCCGCGGCCGCATCCTCCGGATGCAAGATTCCCTTCACCACAACCGGGATATCCGAGACCTGCCGGATCCACTCCATGTACTCCCACGTCATCCCGGGGGTATGAGGCAGCAGCATGGCGGCCACGGCCGGATTCCGCGGCTCCCGCTCGACGCCCTCCTCCGGCACCCCGCCGGACATGTAGCCGTAATCGAATCGGTTGCGATTATTGCGATCGCGATTCGACTGGTACTGATTATCGACGGTCAGTAGGATCGCGCCTGCGCCGTCGTCGTCGCAGCGCCTGGCAAAGTTCTGGGCCGCGTCCCGCGTCGCCTGACCGATCGTATTGCGCCACCACGTCAACTCGACGCCCTCGTCTTCCAGCCGATCCATGGGAGCGCCGCCGACCGAATAGATGCAATCGACCTGAGCCGCCGCGCGGGCGCAAATCAGATCGGCCCCCGGCAACACCAGGTTCTTGCCGCCCGTCGGCGCCAACAGCAACGGAGATTGCAGCTTCTTGCCGAGCAAAGTCACCGAAGTGTCCACGCTCGAAACGTCCGTCATCACGCGCGGAACAATCCGCAGGCACTCTAGGCTCTCTCGGTTGGCCCGCAAAGTAACTTCGTCCTCTACGCCGCCGGCAATGAAGTCGTAGGCCAGCTTGTGGAGCTTCTCCTTTGCAATCGGTTCAAACTCATGCAGGTTGACCGGCCCCATGATTTCATCCGAGTACACGGGGGGATAGATTGTCGTCTTCCCCTCTTTGGCCGACTGCGCCGCGGCAATCACCGGAGAGGCGGCAACATAGGAGACAAGCTTGCGCAGCAGCGCCCGACGATCTATTTGCATCAGCGCCGAAGATTGTAGCAACGGCGGCTAATTGGCCAGCTCAACGAGCGCTTGCTCGACCTCGGTCTTTTCGCTCGGGGACAGCACTTGGAGAGGAACTCGCGGCGCGCCTCCGTAACCCCCGCGCAGGTCGGTGGCCCACTTGATCCCCGCCGGGCCGAGTCGTTTCCAGATCAGGGCGATAGCCGCTGTTGCGCGCCCCCACAACTCCTCCGCCGCCTCCGGCTCGCGGGTCCTCAACGCCTCCTCCACCGAGAGCCAGTGGAACGGGACCACGTTCGCCAGCGGCAGCACAGCCGCCCGAATACCGGACTCCCAACAGAGCGGCCACGCCTCTTCTTCTCCCGCTAAGAACGTGAAGCCCTCCGGCGCCGCCTCAACAGCCTCCGACGAGATCGGCCCCGACCCGATCCAGCCCACGATGTTCGGATGCGCCGCCAGGGCGAGGGCTTGTTTTGCGTCCGCTTCCGCGGGCCGCGCTTCCACGATCAAAGGCAGGGGACTGCGATCGGCGAGCGATTCGAAAAACAGCTTCGAGGAACTCTGCAAATAGTCGGCCGGGCTGCGCGCGGTCACCGCTGCGTATCCGGCGACCGAAGCCGCCTGGGCCAGCGCAACTGCAGCGCGCGGCGAGCCTGCGTCGACCGATGCCAAGAGCTGCTTCGATTCCCCCGCCTCCTCGGCGGTCAGCTCAAATAGACGCCCCCGTTCATCCTCGGAGAGCAACACCCCTTCCCCTACCGCAGAGCCCACCACGTAGCCTGCCAGAGTAGTACGACCCAGTCGCTGGACGTTCTGGCGGATCTTCGTCGGGTTCAGTTCACCCGCCGAATCGAAGGGCGTGGATATCGGGCAATAGACGCCGCGCAATTTGAGCATGAGCAGAAAGCCCATTGTAGCGGCGAATCACTGAACCCACCGCACTACGCGGGAACCTGCTCTGCGCCGTGCAATACAATCGCCGGCGGCCTGGATTTCGAGAAAGTCTGACGCCTGGGTTCGACGGAAATGAGCGATCCGGCCTCCATCATGGCCGTTTGGTTGCGGCCACGACTCTTGGCCGCATAGAGCGCTTGATCGGCCAACTTCACAACCTCGTGCCAATCGCTCGCCCGCTCGCCCGGAAAAGAGGCGACCCCGCAACTGACCGTCACGCGAAACGGAGCGCCGGCGCCTTCCACTTCGAACTCCATGGCCTCTATATGCATGCGCACGCGCTCCGCAACTTTGACCGCGCTCTCCAGAGTATGTCCTTCAAGCAGCAAGACCAGCTCCTCTCCGCCGTAGCGAAACGCCATGTCCGTCGCACGCACCGCTACCTTGACCGACTCGGCCACACGTTGCAAGACCTCATCGCCCACCTGATGGCCAAACGTGTCGTTGTAGCACTTGAAGTAATCGAGGTCGCACATCACCACCCCGTAGGACCCCCCGCCGCAAGCGGCCCGCTTGTGGATTTGCCGAACACGCTCGCCGAACGCCGTCCGATTCCCGAGCCCCGTCAGGGGGTCGAGCCTCAGGTCGATGTGTAAGCGTTCGTTCGTTTGCCTCAGCTCTTCGTTCGCCAGTCGAAGCTGCGATTCCAAGGTGACGATCCGCTGCGCGACCATGAGCCGGACCCGCAGCTCTTCACGATCGAAGGGCAGACAAACATAATCGTCCGCGCCCGCTGCCAGGACTTCAATCGGACCGACTAAACCTTCCTGCCCCGTCATCACGATCACATAGACGTATCGCGGCCAGTCAGCTCCGCGAATGCGCTCGAAGAAACTCAGATCGAGGCCGGGCATCGTCCAGTCGGCGACGAGAATCGAGACTCTCGTGTCTCTCAACCGTCGCCACAGATGCTCGGAGTCATCCACAATCGCTGCGTCGTAGCCGAAACTGCGAATCGCCTCCGCGACCGAACGTCCCGTCGACGAGCAGCCCTCTGCGATCAGCACGTGCATCAGTCTTCGCCCGATCCGCGGGCCGTCTCCCGGTCGGTTTCCGCCCGAGTAGGAAGAAGGGTGCGAAGCCAGGAGTCCTCTCGACAGACCTGCTCGAGCCGATCGAGATGGATGGAGTTCCGCATTCGAGACGTCAGCGCTGCTCGGGCGCTCTCGTCTGCTCATCGGCCGCTCGAACCGATTCCTTAGGACCGTCTAGGGGTAGTCGAAGAGTCTGCTGCTGCGCCCGCCTCTCGCTCCCGCCGGCGCATCGCCGCCGTGAGTCCCTGCTGTTTCGACTCGCCCCGCGCTATTCTCGAAACGGCGTTCACCAGCTTCCGGTACGGGACGCGATCCCAACGGTCAAAAGCAATCAGTTCACCGTGCGCCCGCTTGCTGAACCGCCACCGTCCAAGCAGCGCTTGATCGTCCTCTCGTTCGGGCGTCGTACCCGGCTCTAGCTGAGTTCCCGACAGCGCCTCGCGGACCCGCTGGTCGAGCGATACCGGAGAGGCCGCTGATACAGGCGCTTCCAGAGGCAGCGGCGGACGGAGCCAACCCTGGAACAGCGGCCACAGCAACAGATTCTCAGGCTTCGCGGAACGCTGTAGGATCACCCCGTGCAATCGGCCCAGCTCGCAGGCCGGCTCCTCCACCGCACGAAACGCCTCTTCGGCCCTTTCATAGTTCGCGTGCAGTCTGGCGGCGCGCTCAAATTCCAAGTCCTCGCTGGCCTCGTCACGCTCCTCCGCGATGGATCGCTTCAGCCGCTCTCCGCTCGTCTCGAGAGCCCCCAGGAGGCGCCCAGTCTGCCCGCGATATCCTTCTACGTCCACCGCCATTTGGCAGGGGCGCGAGCACTTTCCGATCTCGCCCCACACACAGCCCGGGTGCTCCACACTCGGCTCGAGGTTCTCCACGCAGCGGCGAATCTGGAACAGATCGAGCATCTCCGTCTCAAAGCGCTCCGCCGCCGCTCGGCTTCGGAACGGACCAAAGAAGGAGGTTCTGCCGCCGCTGAGCCGGCGCGTCACCGTCGTCCTCGGGAACTCGTTAGTCAGCAACACGCGAAGAAACGCGGGGGTCTTCAGACGCAGCCGCCGCCGGTAGTCTTCCGGCCAAGCTTGCCTCGACGCTTGCAGCAGGACCCACGCCGTCTCAAACGCCGAACCGCACCGGTGATACTCGGCGCGGACCGTGGAAGGAAGCAGCCCCCTGCGACCCGCATCGTCTGCGAGTAGACGCATTAGCCGTCGCCGCAAATCGCTGGTGCGCCCCAGGTAAGGACGCCCCTGCCGGAATGTCAGTCGGACCACCCCGGCCGCCCGTGGAACAGACGCATAATCGGGATCCCCCCCAGCCAGCGGCAACTCGCAAGCAAAGTCCATCTGCCAGTGCCTCCAGACTAGCGCCGTAGACTACAGCTATGCCGTCTCCGATGCGCCAATCCTCCGTCGCGGCGACATTGGCCGGATTGTGGATCAGTCTCGCGGCCTATGAGGTCGAGTTCGCCTCGGCGACGCTGGCCCCGGCGCTCGGCATGCTGGCCGCCGTTGGCGTCGACGGGCTCGCTCGGCTCCGCCGCGAGCGCTCTCTGCTCGCCTCTGCGCCCGCGTCCGCCGCCTGGGCGGCCGTCCTTTCAGTCTTTCTGATGACCGCTGTCGAGCGTCTGAACCAGGCTCAACCAGTCTGGACGTATCTCGGTTGGCCGCGGGACGAACTTCTCCGCTACCTGGCCCTCGGCGCGTTACACGCAAGCGCGCTGCCGTTGATGATCGGCGTTGCCGATCTATGCGGCTTCTTCGGGGCGCCCTCCAAGCCGATTTCTCTTCGGGTGACGCTGCCTATGGGCACTATTGGAATCGCCCTCGTCGCCGCCGCTCTCGTCGAGCAGCTCCCGCTCCGCCCCCCGACTGGGTTCGCGATCGGCCTCTTGGGGCTGCTTCTGGTCGCCGAAGCCTGGAACGGCTCCGCCGAAGCCGCCCGGGTGACGCGGTCGCCGGTCGGACCGATCGCCGCCGGAGCCGTCTGGGGCGCACTTCTTTGGGTCGGCGATCTGGCTACCGCGCGGCGGTTCCTGATCGTCGATCTTGCTTCACCGGCCTGGCTCGCGCTCTGCGCGCTCTTGCTCGGCCCCGCCGTCCTGACGGCCTACCAACTCACGGGCCGAAAGCTAGGTCTGCCGGTCTATCCAAACGACGCGCCCGAGGAAGAGGCGATTCGCCGCCTCGATCTCGACCGCTAATCCTCAGCCGACGTATGTTATCCTCCCGACAGTTTCCAGCCCAGGAATGTGGTCGCCCGACGCCCTAGTTCTTGAGCTACTCGCCCCCCTCGCCGTATGGGTTCTCGCGAGCGGTCTGGACGACCTTTTCCTAGACCTCGGCTCCCTTTGGTATTGGCTGCGATCGTACGCGTGGCTGGGCCCTGGCGCGCCTGACGACCGAGCGGCCCCCGAGTCCCGGGTGGCCCTGCTCGTTCCCTGCTGGAAAGAAGCTCCCGTCATCGCCCGGATGCTCGAGCGCAACCTCTCGGGAATCCGCTATCAAAACTACGAAATCTGGGTCGGCCTCTACCCCAACGACCCGGAAGGCCTTGAGCAGGTCCGACGGCTCGAAGCGGTCGACGCCCGCGTCCGTCACGTCGTGGGGTGCTGCGACGGCCCCACCACCAAAGCCGATAATCTCAATGAACTGCTGGCTGGAATTCTCGACTACGAACACCGCTCCGGCGTCTACTATGAGATCTTTTTCCAGCACGACGCCGAGGACGTCGTCCACCCCGACTCGCTAACGGAGGCCAACCGCCTCCTCGCCGGCGTCGACTACCTGCAATTTCCTGTCTTCCCATTGCCTACACCGGCCTCGGAGTGGACACACGGCGTCTATGCGGACGAGTTCGCCGAAGCGCACGTCCGAGACCTCCCCATGCGCGCCCGCCTCGGCGGCTTCATTCCCTCGGCGGGCGTCGGTACGGCCATTCGGCGCGAGGCGATCGACCGCTTGCGCATCCAAAACGGCGATCGAATCTTCGACCCTCGCAGCCTCACCGAGGATTACTTCTTGGGGCTGGAGATCTGGCGCATCGGCCTGCGCCAGAACTTCTTGTGCCAAGCCGACAGGGAAGGTGCGCCTCTCGCCACGCGCGCCTACTTCCCGAAAACCTTCCGCAACGCCGTCAAGCAGCGCACGCGGTGGATCATCGGCAACTCCATCCAGGCTTGGGAGCGCTACGGTTGGACCGGCGGCCCGCGGCAATGGTATTGGCTGTGGCGCGACCGCAAGGGCTTGTTCGGGCATCTGCTGAGCTTCGTCGCCAACTTGCTGTTCCTCTACGGCGGCGCCGGCTGGCTGTTCGCCCAAGCCAGCGGCGACGACTGGGCGCTGGGCCGCGCGGTGGGCGCCCGGCCCTGGTTGGCGACGCTGCTTTGGGCGAATCTAGGCCTGTTCTTATGGCGTCAGGCTGTGCGCGGCTTTCTCACCGGCCGCATCTACGACTGGAAACTCGCCGTCACGGCGCCGCTACGAGCCCCTTGGGCCAACCTGATCAACCTCACCGCCACCGTTCGGGCCCTCGTGATCTACGGCCAAGCACGCCTCTACGGGCGCCCTCTTCGCTGGGCGAAAACCGCCCATGCCTTTCCCTCCGCGCCCGCAAGCCCTCAACTCGCTCCGGACGGCTTGCCGTTGCTGGCAGCCTTCCATGGATGCGAGGTCGCGCCGCTCGCCGTCGAGGACGGGACGCTTGTCCTAGCCGCCGTCTCCCCTCCTGCCCACTCCGACTGGCAACGGCTCGGCGCCGAGCTGGCCCGCCCCCTCCGTCTGAAGATCGTCGACCCGGACACTTATGCTGAAGCCGTCGTTGCCCGCATGCGCGCAGAAGGAGTCACTGCGGCGAGCGCCGCAGCGGGAGACTAACGGCCGAACCTAGAGCCGCCCTCCGCAGTACTTGCAGTGCACGGCGTCGACGTCGTGGCCCTCAGCCGAGCAAACCGGGCAGCATTGAGTCGAGACCGCCTTGTCTTTCGCCGCCTGTACGATCTCGCTGGTCACGATTCCGGTCGGGACCGCGATAATCCCGTAGCCCATCACCATCAGGAGGGCGGCCAGTATCTGGCCGATCGGCGTCACCGGCGCGATGTCTCCGTATCCCACCGTCGTGACCGTCACAATCGCCCAATACATGCCGAGCGGAATGTTGGTGAAGCCGGCCTCTTCGCCCTCGATTAAGTACATCAGCGCGCCGGTAATCGCGGTAACATTCAGCACCGCGATCAGGAACACCGTAATCTTCGGCCGACTCGCTGACAGGGCCCGCGCCAACACGGTCGCTTCACCCACGAAGTGAGCCAACTTCAGCACGCGAAAGATGCGCAGCAACCGCAGCCCGCGAATAATCAGCAAAGACTGCGCGCCCTCAAAAATCAAGCTCATGAACGTCGGCAAGATGGAAAGCAAATCCACGAGCCCGAAGAAGCTTCCGGCGTAGCGAGCAGGGCGATCCACCGAGTAGATCCGAAGTGCGTATTCAATCGTAAAGACCGCGGTAAAGATCCACTCAATCACGCGCAGCGCCGTACCGTAGCGCAGTGCGATCGACTCCACGCTCTCGATCATCACCGTCAGCACGCTCAGCAGGATGAAGACGAGCAACGCCACGTCAAAGGCCTTGCCCATCGGCGTGTCGGCCTCAAATATGACTTCGTGGATTCGATCGCGGAGCCGCGAGTTCGGCCGATCGTTGCTGTGCCGCGAGGTCATGCGGCTATTGTAGGCGCGTCAAGCTCCCACCTTCTGCGCCCGACCGCGATCCCAAGCGGCAAACGTGCTCCCCGCCGCCGCCAACTCCTCGAGCAGCGGAGCGGGCTTCCACCCTTCGCCGTGCCGCGCTGCGAACTCCTTCACGCGCTCCAGCACGCGCGGCAACCCCACCGTGTCCGCAAACCACATCGGGCCGCCGCGATAGGCAGGGAACCCGTATCCGTTCATATAGACCACGTCGATGTCGCCGGCCCGCAGCGCGAATCCCTCGCCCAACAGATGCGCCCCCTCGTTCACCAGGGCGTAGAGGCACCGATCCAGAATCTCTGCATCGTCGACTTCGCGCTGTTCAATGCCCGCCTCGGCGGCCGTATCCGCGACGACCTTCAAGACCTCCGGGTCTTCTGAAGGCCGCCGCTTCTCGTCGTAGGAGTACCATCCGCCGCCGGTCTTCTGGCCGTAGCGCCCCATCTCGCAGAGCTTGTCCTCGCTCAGCGGATAGCGGACGCCCTCCGGAAAGTGCTCCGGATGCTCTTTCCGAATCCGCCACCCGACGTCGAGACCCGCCAGATCGCCGACCGCCATCGGCCCCATCGCCATCCCGAACTCATAGAGCACGCGGTCGACCTGAGCAATCCCGGCTCCCTCTTCCACCAAGAAGATCGCCTCCCGCCGGTAGGGACCGAACATCCGGTTGCCGATAAAGCCGAAGCAGTTCCCGGCCAACACGCCGACCTTGCGCAACCGCTTCGCCAATCCCATTGAGGTGGCGATCACGTCCTTCGCCGTCTCGCCGCCGCGCACAATCTCCATCAGGCGCATGACGTTTGCCGGCGAGAAGAAGTGATGTCCAATCACGTCCTGCGGCCGCCGGGTCGCCGAGGCGATCTCGTCGATCGAGAGCGTGGAGGTGTTCGAGGCCAAAATCGCTCCCGGCTTGGCGACCTCATCCAACTCGGCAAAGACCTTCTTCTTCAGCTCCATGCCCTCAAAGACGGCTTCGGTAATCACGTCCGCTTCTTGAAATCCGGCGTAGCTCAGGGTCGGCGTGATCAGGGCTAGCCGCTCTTCCACCCACTCTTCGCTAAACCGTCCGCGGGCGATCGAGCGCTGGTAGTTCTTCGCGATCATCGCCAGTCCGCGCTCCAGCGCCTCCGGCGTCGTCTCCTTCAGCAGGACCGGGATTCCGGCATTCACGTAGTTCATCGCGATGCCGCCGCCCATCGTTCCCGCGCCGACCACGGCCGCCTGCCGGATCTCTCGTACCGGCGTGTCTTTCGGAACACCGGGTATCTTACGCACCTCCCGCTCGCCGAAGAACGCATGGATCATCGCCTTGGACTGGTCCGAATACAAACAGCGCAGGAAGATCTCTTGCTCGCGCTTCAGCCCTGCGGCGAAGGGCAGCTTCGTAGCCGCCTCGACGGCCTCAATTGCCGCCAGCGGCGCCTCGTATCCACGGCGCTTCTTGGCCGCCGTCTCGCGGGCGGCCGCGAAAACGGCGGCGTTGCTCTCTTCATCCCCCAACTTCTCGTTGCGGTCTCGAGTCTTCGGGTGAGAACCGCCTTTCTCCGCGACCTCCTGCGCGAACGCCAGGGCGCCCGCCCGCAGATCATCCGGCGTCGAGCCCTCCACAATTCGGTCCAAGATTCCCGCTGTGTGTGCGGCCTGCGCCCTCACCGGGTTTCCCAGCGCGCACATTTCGGTCGCCAGTGCGACGCCGGCGAGTCGCGGCAAGCGCTGCGTGCCGGCCGCTCCGGGAATGATGCCCAGCTTCACTTCCGGTTGCCCCACCTGCGCGGAGGCCAGGGCCACTCGATAGTGACACCCCTGCGCAATCTCCAGGCCGCCGCCCAACGCCGTCCCGTGGATCGCGGCGATCGTCGGCTTGGAGGCGTCCTCCAGCGCGTCGATCACGGGAAACAAGTCGCCTCCTCGATCCTTCTCGCCGGACGTGATCTTGGCGAACTCCTTAATGTCCGCTCCGGCAATAAACGTCCGGCCGCCGCCGATCAGGACGATCGCTCGCGCACCCTCATCCGCCTCTGCTCGTGCGACCCCCTCGACGATCGCCTCCGGCACTCCCGGACTCATCGCGTTCACCGGCGGATTGTTCACGGTCAAAAAGGCGATTTCATTCTCGACCGTGTAGTCCAAAAAGTCAGGCATGTCGCGCCGAGCATAGCGGCGTTTCTCGACTACAATCAAGTCCGCAATGTCCCTTACTCGCCGCAGTGTGCTTGGAACCCTCGCAGCCGCCTTTGCCGGGCGTTCGTCAGCCGCAGACAATTGGTCGCAATTCCGGGGGCCCGGAGCGCGCGGCCTGGCGTCGGGTGAAGGCTCGCCGCCGTCGGTCTGGTCGGCAACGGAGAACATCGCCTGGCGCCGCGAACTCTCAGGGACCGGCTGGTCAAGCCCGGTGGTCTGGGGCGACCAGATCTTTCTGACCGCCGCCCGCTCCACCGGCGAAGTCGAGCCGATCAAGAAGGGACTGTACTTCGGAGGCAACCGTCTGGAGCCGCCCAAGGAAGAGCACGTCTGGACCGCCTCCTCCGTCGACCTGGCCTCGGGCGAGATCCAGTGGGAGCGCGAACTTCACCGAGGCGTCCCCGCCACGCCGCGCCATCTGAAAAACTCCTACGCCTCAGAAACTCCGGCAACCGACGGCAAGCTGCTTTTTGCACACTTTGGCCACCTGGGGACCTACGCCCTCGACTTCAACGGTGAAATGGTCTGGAGCAAATCCTGGCCTCCTCGTGAGATGCGATTCGGCTGGGGAACAGCAGCGTCGCCGGTTCTCCATGAAGGACGCCTCTATCTCGTCAACGACAGCGAGGACGCCTCCACGCTCACCGTCCTCGAAGCCGCAACGGGCCGCCGGATCTATGAGACCGCCCGGGACGAACCCTCCAATTGGGCCACGCCCTTCATTTGGAAGAACGACGAACGCACCGAGATCGTCATTCCCGGCCGCAACAAGATCCGGTCCTATGATCTCGACGGGAAGGTCCTGTGGGAGCTGGGCGGCATGTCCTCCATCGTGATCCCCACGCCCTTCACCGCTCACGGTCTGCTCTACGTCGCCTCCGGCTACGTCGGCGACGAGGTTCGCCCCGTCTTCTGCATACGGCCGGGCGCCGAGGGCGACATCTCGCTCAAGGAGGGCGAAACCAGCAACTCGGCCATCGCCTGGAGCCTTCCCCAAGGCGGCCCCTATAACCCGTCTCCGCTGGTTTACGGCGATTACTACTACACGCTCTACGACCGCGGGTTCTTGACCTGCCACGACGCCAAAACCGGAGATCTGATCTACGGCAAGAAACGCTTCCGGACCGGCGCGTCCGCCTTTACCGCATCCCCTTGGGCCTACGACGGCAAAATATTCTGCCTGAGTGAAGACGGCGACTGCTTCGTCGTCGAGGCCGGCCCCAAGTACAAGCTTCTCGGCGAGAACTCCATACCTGAACTCACCATGGCGACCCCGGCCGTCGTCGGCGACAGCCTGATTCTGCGCACCGACCCGGCGCTCTATCGCATCGGCGAGTAGGACGCCTAGTCGGGTTGGATTCCGTACGCGCGATGGACGTCGTCCAGCGTCAACGTTCCCAACAACCGTTGCTTGTTCACGCGCGAGATCACCGGCAGTACCGGGTACATGCCTAACAATCGCAAGGCCGAATCCAGCGCCATGTCCGGATAGAGCTGCACCACCGTCCTGAGTCGAACCGCCCGCAGCAAGTTCTTCTCGCCCTGGCCGTCTTCGAGCGCCTTCTCGACGTCCCGGCGCAGCACCCAGAACCATCCTTTTTGGTGGACGGAGACCAAGAAGCCAGTCTCTTCCAACTTGGCCGTTTCCTTGAGCGCATCGTCCACCCGCATCGTCGAGGGGATCACCCGCCGACCGCCCTCGCCTTTCATGGCGTCTTCCACGCTCAACGGAAGCGTCTCTCGCTGCTCCTCCACTGAAGGCAGGTCCAGTCCGTCCTGGCGTCCTACAACTTGGAACAGCGAATCGTGCTGCATACTGCGCGACACCAGGAACGAGATCGTGTTCGCAACCATCACCGGCAAGATAATCACGTAACTCGCCGACACCTCAAAGACCATGAAGATCGAGGTCATCGGGGCCCGAAACAGTCCAGCGAAAAACGTGCCGATCCCAACCAGGACGTAAGCGCCCGCGGAACTCGTCTCAAACGGCCAGTACTCGTGCGCCAAACCGCCCACGCCGCCGCCGATCATCGCGCCGATGAACAAGGTCGGCGCGAACATTCCGCCCGGCGTGCCGGCGGAGAAGCAAAGTCCGGCCGTCACCATCTTGAGCCCCCCCAGCAAGAGAAGGTACTCCCAGGGGAAGCGGTCATGCAAAGCGCTGTCGATCGCTTCGTACCCGGCGCCCAAAACCTCCGGCATCTGTACGCCGACCACACCCACCAGCAAGCCCGCGGCCACCGGTAGGGCCGCCTGGATCATGGCGGGGCGCTTGCTGATGTGCGCCCGGGTCGCCAGCGCGGCCTTCGTGAACCAAGCCGAGAGGGCGCCTCCTAGAACTCCGATCAACGCATAGACAAGCAGCTCCAGTGCCGTCGTCAACTCAAACTCAGGCACCTGGTACAGCGGATCATTGCCCAAGAACCAACGGCTGGTCACCACGGCCGCGACCGCGGCCAACACGATCGACCCCAACACCCCGGCGTTCCAGGCGGCCACCACCTCTTCCATGACGAACAACACCGCGGTGATCGGCGTATTGAACGCCGCGCCAATCCCGGCCGCCGCCCCCACGGGAGCGATTAGGCGCATGTGCTCGCGGGTGAGCCTAAAGACGCGCCCCAAGTACGAAGCGATCCCCGCGCCCATTTGCAGCGCAGGATCCTCCGGACCCATGGGATTACCGCAACCAATCGACAACGTACTGCCGACAAATTTTCCGGTGACGGCGCTAAAAGGCACATAGCCGTCCGATGCATACAACGCCGCCTTAGTCGAGTTGACTCCCGATCCCTTAGCCGCCGGAAAAACTCTGGCGACCAACTGGTAAGCGACCCCGGCGCCCAGCGCCGGCCAAAGGACGACAGCCCACCAAGCCGCATGGGGCATCGCGTAGACGGTGCTCCACGTGAAGAACTCGATGGCGATGTGAAAGCACACCACCACCAATCCGGCGAATATCCCGATGATGATCGACAGGAGGAGGAATCGCTGGGTATCGCCCATGGCGGGCGCTTGACGCGCCCTCCGCCACAACTTCTTGGCCTGGAGCCGCCAACGCCTGTAGCGTCGCCGCTCGGTCATCGCGTCAACCTCTGGACCACCAGCCCCAGCGCGTCGTCCTCATCCCACGTACCCGTGCAAGCTCGCCCCTTGAAGCCCCACAACTCCACCGCCGTCAGTCCGGCCTGCTCGGCGGCGTCGGCCCGGTCGCTGGGTCGCGCCTCGTTGAGCAGTTCCATGGCCCGAGCGCGCGCGGCGAAGACTTCGCCGAGCCCGTCCCGGCGCGGCCCGATAAAACCCGGCCCGCCGATTCCTAGGCAGGAATCGATCAACGCCACAGCCCGCCTCAGCGTTTCGCGGCTGCGCCGGAATCGCTCCGTCGTGCCGAGCCGCGGTCGGGTTGGATCCAGCGCAAACGCCTCGTCCAGCAGCTTCGACAGCTCGGCAAGCTCGGTCGACTCGCCCAGCTTGCGCGCCCGCTCCGCCGCTTGCCGGCCGCTCAGATAGTCGCCGGACCGATACCTAGCCTCGGCCAACGACGCTTCCACCTGAAACTCGCTGATCCCGCGCCGTCGCAACTCCACGTAGCTCTGTGCCGCCTGCTCGTAGGCGCCGTTCTCGAGGAGCCGATCGGCGACGCGCCGCACCAATTCGTCCGTCTGGGTCTCCTCCTGCAGCGCGGCCGACAGGTCGTTCACCGCGCGGCTTCCCGGCAGCCCTTCCAGCAACTCGATCAGTTCGAAGCGAGTCTCCACCCGGTTCCGCGCCGGATCCTCCGGCCAACGTCCGTAGATCGCGGAGCGGTAGTAGCCGACCGCCTGCTCAACACGGCCTTCCCGTGCGGCAATCCGAGCCAAGAGCCGGTGAGCGACCGCATCCGTGGGGTCGAGCGCCCTCAAGTCCAGCAACTGCGGCGTCGCTTCCTGATAACGCCCCGCCTCGTAGAGCGCTACCGCCATCCCGAGCCGGTAGCGCGGCTCGTCGCGCTCGTGCAGCAGCGCCTCCCGATAGTGCGTTACCGCCTGTCCATAGTCGCCCTCTCCGGCCAGGGCGACCGCCATATCGTAGTGCGCCCGGCCCCTCTCCAAACGCGTCTGGTCAAATGCTCGATCGAACTGGTGGGTCAGATAAAACAGCAGCGCCATCACGGCGAACACCGCCGCCAACAACCCCGGCGTCGCTCCCACCACAGCCGACAGTCGACTCCGGCAATGCGGACACTCCGCCCCCGAGTGAGGTATCGGGTTCCGACAAATCAAGCAGATATAACGCGAAGGAGTGGACGCCGCCACGACTTCTTCCAGCATACGTCGATCCGCGCTCGCACACCGAGTTCACCTGGCACTTACGGAATCGCCCCGTTCGTGAGACGATGTTCTTACCCCTAGGACAGTTCAAACCGTTCTGACCGCTGTATGCCTGCCGATCCAAATCACCTGGGGGATTTCGTCGTGTCCGAAGCTTCTGCTACGCACGATCCCCGTAAGCCCAACATTCTGGTCCTCAGTACCAATAAGCCTACGCGTACCGGCGGCGGAACGCCCATGCGCGCCGCCCAAACCATCTCGGCGCTGGCGGCGACGCACAACGTCTACTTTGTCGGCCTCACTTCCAAGACGGAACTCGCCTGGCAGAAGGCGTCCAGCGGAGTATGGAGTTATTGCGTTGAGGCCCGGATCATTCCGGTGGTTAACAGGCGCTCTCTCGAATTGGAACCCAGTTCCACGTTCCCCATCCAAACGCAAACGCGCCAGGCCGTCGTCGGCCCCGATTTTGACCCGCTCGCTCTGTTCGAGGGCGTCCGCTTCGACGCCTATCTGGTCCAGCGGATCTACATGGCGCCCTTCCTAGAAGGCGTCCTGCGGATGCCGGCGGACCAGCGCCCGCCCTGCATTCTCGATCTCGACGACTACGAGTCAAAAACCCGTCGCCGCATCGCAGGCGTCTACCTGGATTCCGGTCAGGACGAGCTCGCGCGAAAGGAACTCGTCCAGGAGACCTGCTGTCGATGGATGGAAGAGCAGTATCTCCATCTGTTCGACACGATTTGGATGTGCAGCGAGGGGGACTGTGAGGAGCTTCGCCGTGATCATCCGGGGCTTCGCGTGGCGGTCATGCCGAACACCATCGTCCCGCCCGAAGACCCGCCCGAGCAGCACGACCGCGACCCGTTCACCTTCGTTCTCGTGGGGACCCTCGGCTGGACGCCGAATCAAGACGGAGCCTTCTTCTTCGCCGAGAAAGTGCTTCCAATCCTGCGAGAACGATCCAGTCGCCCCATTCGCGTCGTCTTCGCGGGGAGACGGGCCCCTAACGAGCGCGATCGTATGGATCGCCTTGCGCATCTTCCGGAAGTCGAAATCACCGGCTGGTTCGATCACGTGCGGCCTTACTACGAGCAAGCGCATGTCGCCGTCGTTCCGCTCTTCGCGGGCGGCGGGACCCGCATCAAGATCCTGGAAGCCTTCGCCCACAACCGACCTGTCGTCGCAACCACCATCGGCGCCGAGGGTCTCGACGTCGAGCACGGAGAGCAAATCCTGATCGCGGACGATCCAGAGCAGTTCGCCGCTCATTGTTTGGCGCTCATGGACGACCCCAAGCGTCGCCGGGAACTCGCACAATCAGGGCGTGACTGGGTCCTCGCCAACCACACCGTCGTTCAAGTGCGCGAGGCCATCGAGCGAACGTTCAAACGGATTCCAGTTTCGGCAGGGCGCTCAACTTCGGCCACAGACGAGCGTGCTGATCGGTCAGCGTAGTGAATCGCTCCAGGTAGTACTCGCGAATCGTTGGGATCGGTTTCCGGACCGCCGGCGCTGGCCCAGCATAGACTTCCCCAGACTCCAGACGGGGAACTGCCGCGGCCGCAAGGGCCGACCACTTGATCGGGTTCGTCGTGCTGCGATGCATCAGTCCCGGATAGCGCAAGACCTGTCCGTGGTAGTGAAACAAAAGACTTTCCGTCTGCTGCGCGACAGTCGGAGGCGCCAGGCCCAGCTCTCTCAGAACCTTAGGGACCGCCTCGTAGTCGAACGGCATGCCGTAGCGGAAGTATAGATCGAACATCTCCGGCGAAGCGTGGCGTGCAAGCGTAGACAGTTCGGGTATTCTCGCTTCCGGACCGGGCAGGAGCACCCAACTCCAAGAACGCTCGGTCCGGCCGTGGACCTCCTGGGTCGTCGTCAGCGGCCGGAGCGGGGGCGCCACGACCTCGTGTAATCGTCCGGCCAACTCCAGCATGAACTGGACCGTTCGTTCCGCGTCGGTTGCGAACTCCTTGACCCAAGTGGGGTCCTCATGCTCTAGGCAGGCTGCCTCCATCTCCGGGCGGGTCAGCAGCGGCTCCTCCAGCAGCCCGATCGCGACGGCGTAGGCATTCCACATTTCGAGCGCGATCTTGCGAAGATTCCGCTGATTCTTTGCCTTCCAGGCCACATCAGCATGGTCTTTGAACCACAGCACGAACCGCCGAATCGCATGCGACTGCCGAACCGCATGCCGAGGACGCGGGGGCTGGGGCCCGTACATCCGAAGCGCCGAGCGACGCTCCATCGAACCGCGGTAGGAATCCACCTCGAACCACTCCAACCAGTCTTTCTCCAGATGCGTTTCCGCTTCGCCCAACGCGATATTGGCGCACTTGATCGTGCGAAACAGCCGGATGAGAGACAGCATCCTCTCGGGCGTAACCGCGCTCTCTCTCAGGAGGAGAATGAGGTCGATGTCGCTGCGCGCGAACAGGATCTCCCCAGTAGCCGTGCTCCGATGCGCCAGGACCCCGTCGACGGTGGGGTGCGCGCCGAGGATCCACGCCGTGCCCCGAGCAGCCAATCTGTAAAACTCAGTCGATAACGTCTGAATCAAACGGCTAGGATACGATGAACTTCTTTCTCGCCGCGCTTTGCTACGATTCAACCGCCCGGCCTTGCAACGATTCATCTGACGAGAGATCCAATGTCTGAAAACAATCGCGTCTGGCGACTGAGACGCCGCCCCGTCGGGGACATCACCGACGACGTCCTGAGCTTTGAGAACGAACCCGTTCCCCAACCCGGCGACGGCGAGTGTCTGTTCCGACTCAAGTACCTTTCGCTCGATCCGACCAACCGCATCTGGATGAGCGACATGCCGCAGTACATGCCGCCGGTGGAGCTGAACGATCCGATGCGCGGGGTCGTCTGCGGAGAAGTCATTCAGTCGAACTCCCCTGCTTTCAAGCAAGGCGACATCGTGAGCGGTATCGGCCATTGGGCCGACTATCAGGTCGGGACCCCTCAGACGCTCAACGTACTGGGCGACACCGGACCGGTTCCGCTCGTGGATGCCTTCGGCACGTTCGCCGTCGTGGGACCAACCGCCTACTTCGGGCTCCTCGACATCGGACGGCCCAAGGAAGGCGAGACTGTCGTGGTCTCCGGCGCCGCCGGAGCCGTGGGCTCCATCGTCGGCCAGATCGCAAAGATCAAAGGCTGCCGCGTCGTCGGCATCGCCGGCAGCGACGAGAAATGCGCCTGGATTCGCAACGACCTCGGCTTCGACGCCGCCGTCAACTACAAGACGGCGGATCTGGGACCCGCCCTCGACGAATCTTGTCCAAACGGCATCGACGTCTATTTCGACAACGTCGGCGGCCCCATCCTTGAGGCCTGCCTCCAGCGCATGAACCTCCACGGTCGCATCCCCACTTGCGGCCTGATCTCGCAATACAACGCCAGCGAACCGGTTCCCGGGCCCTCCAGCTATCCGATGATCGTGATGCATCGTCTGCGCGTCGAGGGGTTCGTGGTTCTGGACTACGCCGAACGCTTCCCCGAGGCAATCGGCGCTCTCGCCGGTTGGATGGCCGAAGGCCGTATCCAGGTCCGCCAGGATGTCGTCGACGGCCTGGAGAACGCCCTGGATGCGGTCAAGAAGTTGTTCGACGGATCCAACTCCGGCAAGCTCATCGTTCGCGTTTCCGACTAGAAGAACCATGTACCGCTTCGCACTCGTACTCCTCGCACTCCCTCTGGCCGCCCAACAGCCGGACTTCCGCGTCAACCTGCGCCAAGGCCTGGTGGCCGGCGAGACCTCGTCGACCAGCGTCATCCTGCAATCGCGACTGACCGATTCCAGCCCGCGTCAGAACCCCGTCTGGGAGGGAGTACGAGGCATCGGGGGCTGGGCTCGCTTCGAGGTCTCGCCGAACGCCGATTTCTCCGCCGCCGTGCTCACTGAGTGGATCGAGGCCGAGCCCAAACGCGACTTCATCGTCAAGACGCGAGTGACCAACCTCGCGCCCGCGACCCGCTATCACTACCGCCTGCACTACGGTCGATCCAAGGCCGAAACGCGTACCTCCGACGCCGCGACCTTTCGGACCCTCGCCGGATCCGAACGGTCCGAAAAGTACTCCCTCGCCATCGTGACCGGAATGAACTACTCGTTCTTCCACTACACCGGCAACGGCTCGTACCCGCCCTACTCCGGCCCGGACAAGGCCCTCGGCTACCCCGCCCTCGCCTCGATCCTCGAGTTCGGTCCGGACTTCTTCGTCGGTACCGGCGACAACGTCTACTACGACCATCCCGGCCACCGCGGTCGCGCCCAAACCCGCCACGAGATGCGCAAGAAGCACCACGAGCAGTACTCCCAGCAGCGCTTCATCGATCTCTTCAACAAAACGGCCACCTACTGGATGAAGGACGACCACGACCATCGCTTCGACGACTCCGACGCCGTCAACGCCGTCCGCATCCGCCAACCCAAACAAGAAACCTACTACCCGCGCACCAACATCCACGAGGGCGAATCCGGCTCCGGCTTCGCCCCTTCGCACGAACTCGGCATCGACGTCTTCAAGGAGCAAATGCCCGTCGTCGATCCCGACGACCGAGACCCGGTCACCTATCGCACGCACCGCGTCAGCCGTGATCTCCAAATCTGGTTCGTCGAAGGACGCGACTATCGCGACCCTCTCGACATGCCCGACAGCCCCCAAAAAACCATCTGGGGCGCCGAGCAAAAGGCCTGGCTCAAGCAGACTTTGCTCGATTCCGACGCCACGTTCAAGCTGCTCATCTCGCCGACGCCCATGGTCGGCCCCGACGACGCCTCCAAGCGCGACAACCACACCGACTTCAACGGCTACCGCTACGAGGGAGACGAGTTCTTCGAGTGGCTCCAAGCCAACGAAATCTCACCCAGCGAATTCTTCATCGCCTGCGGCGACCGCCACTGGCAGTACCACGCCGTCCACCCAGCAGGCTTTGAGGAGTTCTCCTCCGGCGCGCTCATCGACGAGAACTCGCGTCTCGGCGTCCACCCCGGCGACCCCGACTCCACCGACCCGGAGGGCAAGATCCGCCACGTCTATCAGTACGACGAACCCACCGGCGGATTTCTCACCGTCTCGCTCGATCCCGCCGACGACGGCGCAACGCTCACCTTCCGCTTCCACGATGAGACCGGCAATGTCCTCCATCGAGCGCGCCGAAGCGCACAACGGTAGGAATCCGGAAAATTTCCGATTCATTGCACGGGGTCCGCGGGAGCGGCTACTCTGTGCACGTTGTTCTTCTCAATTCCCATTGAAAAACGAATTCGCTGGAGCGTTTGGATCAGCTGGACGCTCTGGTTGATCTTGGCCGGCCTGGCGACCTGGCTGGTGACTTCGCCTGAAAGCGCATTGACGGCGCATGAGCAGGCGATGCGGGAGTTCCACTGGATTCCCTTCTTCGCGCCCTTCCACTCCGTCATTCTTCACTTCCCCATCGGGTTCATCGTCATCCTGGGAATCCTCGAACTGCACATGTTTCGGAAGGCCGACCGCACCTGGCGGCCGGTCATTCATCTGCTCGTGAGTTTGACGGCGTGGAGCGCGGTGACGGTCGCCTGCTTTGGCCTCCTGCGCGGCAGCGGAGGCGGCTACGACCAACAGATCCTGCACGCGCACTTCATCGCCGGCATCTTGGTCGCAACGTTCGCCGTGGTCGCGCTGACGCTCCATGCGCCGGTGACCCTAGGGGGCGAGAACGGCTGGAAACTCGCCGCCTATCGGTCGATCCTCGCGGTGCTGTCGGTAGCGGTCGTCTACGCGGGGCACCAGGGCGGATCGCTCACCCACGGCTCGCGCTACCTCGTGCGCAACGCGCCCGACTTCGTTCGCGAGTATTGGGAAGACGCTGCGCGGGCGCAAGCTTCCTCCAAAGTTTCCCTGGACGAGGGACGCAAGAAGTACATCCGGGAAGTTCTCCCCATCCTGGAACAGAAGTGCAAGAAGTGCCACGGCGAGAACGCCCAAGTCAACGGCTACCGCCTCGATGTGGAAGACGTCGCCTTCGCGGGAGGCAAAAGCGGCATACCCGCAATCGTCCCGGGCGACCCGGCCGCCAGCAATCTGGTCCGAGTCATCCTGCTCCCGGAAACGCACGCCGAACTCATGCCGCCGGCGGGGTTGTCGCCGCTGACGGCGGACGAGTTGATCCAGATCATCAGCTGGATCCGCGACGGCGCGCCCTACGTTCCCGACGATCTGGCCGTACTCCCGCCCATGAGCGGCGAGTAGATTCACGGGAGGGCGAGACCACGGCTCCCGACGGTCCTAGTCCCGGACCGTCCCCGCAAGATCCTCCCCAGCCGACGAAGCAGAGGCAGTACAGTAGATCGTAGGTCGCTCATTCGCGACCAACGGACCCGTAGCTCAGCTGGATAGAGCAGCCGCCTCCTAAGCGGCAGGTCGCGCGTTCGAATCGCGCCGGGTCCGCCACACCACACCGTCCGGACGGATCTGATTCGAAAAACGAACGCTAAAGTGGAAAAGTGGCAACAAGACGCCAAATAGGCAGGAAACTCGCCCTCCTTCTAACCCTCGTCGCCTCATCCTCCCTCCACGCCCAAACCGGCGACAACGTTCTGCTTGTCGTCAACTCCAGGTCGGAGATCTCCAAGCGCATCGGCTCTCTCTACGCCGAGCTTCGCGACGTGCCTGCCCGAAACGTTTGCTCGATCAAGACGCAACCCGAGGAGTCGATCGGGAGAGCCGCCTACGAGTCCGATATCGAAGACCGCGTCGCCAAATGCCTCAAGCAGGCGCACAACATTCTGTACGTCGCCACGACGAAAGGCGTCCCGCTCCGCATCCGAGGGACCCAAGGCCGCGCCGCCACCGCCTCCGCCGTCGACTCTGAACTCGCCCTTCTCGGTCGCGACGAGCGCCACCCGATCGATGGTTGGATAGAGAATCCGTACTTCCGTCAGCGCTACGCGGACTTCTCTCCGGAGAAGCACCAGTTCTATCCCGTCACCCGTCTCACCGGCTACAACTTCGAGGACGTCGAGGCCATGCTCCGCCGCTCGCTGCTGGCGAAGAACGAGGGCGTCGTCGTCCTGGACGTCGCCCCCATCCAACCTGCTTCCGGCAACGATTGGCTCAAGCGCGCCGCGCGTGCTCTGCCCCTGGATCGCGTGGAACTCGACCGCAACAACGCCGTCGTCTACGACCGTGAGAACGTGATCGCCTACGCCGGATGGGGACAGAACGACGTGCAACGCCGCGTCGACCGTCGTCGCTGGCTCGGTTTCACGTGGCTGCCGGGAGCCCTCGCCATCGAATACGTTTCCACCTCGGCCCGAACTTTCGCCGAGCCTCCCGAAGACTGGACTATCGGGACCTGGAAGGACGATCCCTCGACGTTCTTCTCCGGAAGCCCGCAGTCGATGACCGGCGACCTCATCCGCGAAGGGGCGAGCGCTGCCGTCGGCCACGTCTATGAACCCTACCTCGCCGCGATCCCGCGCCCGTTCTACGTGCTGCCGGCGTACCTCGAAGGAAAGCCGCTCGCGGAAGCCGTTTACGTCGGCATGCCCTACCTCTCTTGGATGAACGTCGTCGTCGGAGACCCGCTCATGCGGCTCACCCAGCCCGACTAGTCAACGATCCCCGAGTACGCCGACCACTCACTCCGCCTTACTTTCTCCGGATGAGCGCGGCCCAGTCCTGCGAAGGATGATGCGGAGGCTCAATGGTCACGTCGCCATGGTCCTGCATGCTGGCCTCGTGGACTGCAAGTTCACCCTGCTTGTCCTTCTGCAGAGCGCCGCCCTGGCGCGGATCGTACCACTCGATCGTGTACTCGCCCGCCGCCAAGTAGAGTCGTGTCTTGCCCCCGTTCGGCAAGTAGACCGCATAAAGGTCGCCTTCTTTCGCGAACACGTAGGCGTCGTCGTCCTCGACCACTTCGTTCGCCGGGCCCATCTCCCAATAGGGCAAATGGTTCTGGAAAAACTCCAGCGCGTAACGGGTCTGGTTCCACATCGTGTCTCGCGACCGCCAGTCCTCGCAGCTCAAATCCATGTGATCGTAGGCGTAGCCGAAGTACCACTCGACTCCGGCGCCCCCGCCCATCAGGTTGCCCCACAACTCCTCCGTCCGAGGCTTGTCATGGCGCGGGTCGTCTTTGTCCGGCATCACGCCCGTGGATGCCGGCGTCTGCTCATCGTGGAAGATCACCCAAGGGTTGCCCGCCGCCGCCGACCGCGCACGCAGCGAGATCGTCTCTGCATTGGCCTCCGACATCAGCCCCTGGATCGAGGTGGCTTGGAACTCCGGTAGCCCCATGATGCCCGTGTAGGACCGGCGCGCCCGCTTGTTGTGCGTATGCACCGTGACGGCATGCTTGCCCGGGTCTAAGTTCCCGATGTACTGAGCGATGTCCCGCCGGTCCGGCCGCGGCGTGTCGTTCTCCTCGCCTAGATTCCAAACAATCGCCAAGTGATGGCCGAACCGGGAGATCAACTCGCGCAAATAGAGCGTCCGCTCGACGTTCAGCTCCGGGCCTCCGCCCAAGTTCTCGTCGTTCTCCGTCTCCTGCAAGATCACGTGCATCATCACGCCCTTGCGCTCCATATGGTCGAAGACCACCTCCCACTGGGCCAGCTTGGAGACGTCGAAGCGATCCCGAACGTCCGGCGTGCTCCACATCCAAGTATCTTTCCCGTCCCCGCCGTCGAGGTTGTAGGTCAGGAAGTAAATGCTGTTCATTCCCTTCGACGCCAAGTAATTCACCGCACCGATGATGTTCTTACCCTTGCCGCCTTTCCACGTCGGGTCGCCCGCATTCCAGTCTCCGGCGTGCGGCTCGTACTTGTGGATGAACTTGCCCTTGTCCGTCTCAATGCGGCCGTGCGCCTCGGTGTCGTAGGTATCGTCGAACTCAAAGTAGCCGAGAAAATTCTCCGGCGAGTCCGCCCCGCCCTTCAGGAAACGGTCTCCATTGCTGAACCGCAGGTAGTGCGACCCGCTCGGCTGCAAGAAGCCCTTGGCCTGGAATCCCGGCGCATCTGCGGGAGCCGGCGCAACCGTCAGCGAACCCTCCTGCCCATTGAACGAGACGCCCTGTCCGGCCGATGAGTCGCTGCTCAGCGCCGCGTCCTCGCCTTGCCGGAACGAAGCCTTCCAGGTCCACGTTCCCGGACTCGGCGGAGTGAACCGCGCTCTCCACTGATCTCCCGACTTCGCCGAAGTCTCTCCGGCATCGCCGTCCGCGGCAAAAAATCCAGGCACAACCACCTCACGGCCCGATGCGGGCTGCGTGAAGGTCACCGCCATCCGATAGTCCCGGAACGGATTCGGCGTGGCGTCTTCGCTCGTCTCCGGGCCGTCGAAGGTCAGCGCCAAAGGCCGCCACTGCACGCCTTCGGTCGGCAAATCGGCCGCCGCCAAACAAGCGCCGAGCAGCAGAGCCAGGCTGAGAATCCGGATCTTCATAGCCAGCCATGCTAACAGGATGGACAAGCTCAGCGCGCTCTCAAATGGCCGAGATCAGATAAACGCCACCGACCCGTCCGCCCGGTAGCCCGTCGTTCTCTTCCACGGTCCCGGCGGATAGAACTCAAACGCCTCTTCGTTCAGCTCAACGCCCCAACCCGGCTTCGTCGGAATATCCAGGTAGCCGTCCTTCACCATCAGCGGCTCCTTCAGAACGTCCTTATAGAATCCCGCCACCGGCGCCTTGTACTCCAGCACCAAGAAGTTCGGCGTCGAGGCCGCGAAGTGGACGTTGACCGCCGTCGCCAACGGCGACATCGGATTGTGCGGCGCGACCATCATGTACTGCGCCTCCGCCATCGCGGCGATCTTCTTCATTTCCCAAATTCCGCCGCACACGCAGATGTCCGGCTGGACAATATCGACGGCTTGCAGCTGGATCAAGTCCCGGAACTCGTACTTCGAGTAGTTGCACTCTCCCGACGCCAACGGAATGTTGACGTGATCGGCGAGCTTCTTCATCGCATCCGGATTCTCCGGCCGAATCGGCTCCTCCAGCCAGAAAGGCAGAAACTCCTCAATCTCGTGCGCCACCCGTACCGCGCGCTGGACCTCGAAGTAGCGAGCGTGGATATCGACGGCGATATCCACCGACTCGCCCACCGCCTTACGCACCGCTCCGACGCGCTTGCCCGCAATCCGCGTCACGTCGTTGTAAGGCATCTGGTTGTCGCCCGGGTTGTGCGGCGACATCTTCACCGCCGTATACCCGTGCCGTCCAATCAACGCCTGTGCATTGTCCGCCGCCTCTTCCGGAGACCGTCCGCCGATCGACTGGTAGGTCCGAATCTTCTGCCGGCAACGTCCGCCGAGCAAGGCCCACACAGGCAGACCTGCCGCCTTTCCCGCCACGTCCCAAAGCGCATGTTCGATCCCGGAGATCGCTGACATCACAATCGACCCGCCCGGAAACCGAGTCGTGTTGTAGAGGTAGTCCCAAAGGAACTGTACGTTGCGGGGGTCCTGCCCAATCAACCAGCGCTTGTAATCCTCGATGACCTTGACCGTCGCCTCATCCGGACCGCAGGAGTAGGCCTCGCCAATACCAGAGATGCCTTGGTCGGTCAGCACCTTCACGTAGATGTAGTTCCGTGTGGAGATATTGCCGGAGTTGCCTTCTTCCTGCCGCGCGGAGCCGACCAGGAACGTCTGAATGTCAGTGATCTTGAGCGCGGGCTGATTGCCCATCGGCGCCGGGGCCTGGGCGGCGGCCGCCGCGGCCGCGCTCGCGCCCAAGGGAGCGGATGCAAGAAAGTGTCGTCGTCTCATGGCGTCAGCAGCATAACGTACTCGCCGGCTCTGCCGGAAAAAAGGAAAGCCCGGCCCGCCGCAAGGGCGAGGCCGGGCTTCCCCCGGGGTTCACTTCGTAAGGGGTTCTAGAAGATGAACTTCAGACCGAGTTGAAGGTTGCGCGGGTTGCCCGCGCCGGTGATGCGTCCGAAGTTCCGGTTGCCGACCGTGGTGTTCGGCGCATTGAACTGAGGAGTATTGGTGAAGTTGAAGGCCTCGAAGCGGAACTGCGCCGAGTACTTCTCAGAGAATCGGAAGCTCTTGTAAGCCGAGAAGTCCCACTGGTGACGACCCGGGATGCGCAGAATGCCCTTGCCCGAATTGCCGTAGGTGAGTGCTTCAGGTACGGCGAAAGCGGCGGGATTCCACCACTCTTCCGGCGTAGGATTGCTCTTCTGCCAGTCTTGTCCCGCCACGATGTCGGGACGATCGCCGCCGCCGACGTTCGCCGGGTTGCCTTGGACGCCGGGGGTCGACGGGGTACCGCCGACCAGCGTCACGATGCTGCCGACCGACCAGCCGCCGAGGATCGCGTTCGTGGCGCCGCCCCAGCTGCTACCGAACTTCTTACCCTTGCCCCAGGGCAACTCATAAACCAAGCTGCCCACGAAGCGGTGACGAATGTCCGTCGGAGACGGTCCGCGTTCACGGGTCATATCCAACGGGTTCAACACAAAGCGAGCATTCTCGCCGGGCGCGTTGCCGGATCCCGGGATACCCCGAATATCGCTGATGGCGTGCGACCAGTTGTAGGACAGAATGTAGGTCATGCCCTTTGAGTAGCGCTTCTCCAACTTGGTCTGGAGACCGTGATACAGCGAATTGAAGCGATTGGAGTGCGTGTTCTGTCGGCCCAACGTAATGAAGCCGCCGGGATTGGTTCCGTCAAAGCACAGGTCGCCGCGGCACGACGCCGGAATCTCCGTCGTGTACCAAGGCCGGCGCAGGTTCGGGTTCTCGCTGGGCTCGACCATGCGACCGAGCGTGGCGTTGTAGAACCGCTGGCCGGCGATCGGCGAGTTCTCGTCGAAGCGACCGATGATGTGATTCATCTTGTTGCCGAAATAGCCGATCTCCCACAACATGTCGCCCTTGAGCGAGAACTGCAGGTTAAGGTTCCAGTTCTGAGCCATCGGCCAGGGCGGATCGCGATCGAACGACGACATTTCGACTCCAGCCGCGTTCTGGGGTGAGATCGTGCCGGGCGGCAAGCCTACGCGCATGAACAACTCAGGCGTCACACGGCCGGTCGTCAACGACGACTTAATGTGGAACGGAGGCATCGTCTCCATGAACTCGCCGCCGCCCGTGTTGCTGATGTTGCCGTAGAAGATGCCGTACGCACCGCGCACGACGATCTTGTCTTTAGCCTGGTAGGCGAAGCCGAACCGGGGGGCCCAGTTATTCTTGTCCGGATCTACCAACCCACGATTCGCAACGCTACCGCCGTTCATTCCCGCGACTTCGATAAAGCCCTGCGAGCCCCGTGGTCCGTTGCGATCGAAGTTTGCAATACCGTCCTGCGTCTCGACCCACGGTTGGTTGTACTCGTAGCGAACGCCCATGTTGAGGGTGAGCTTCTGCGTGACCTTGTAGTCGTCCTGAATGTAGTAATGCAGGAACGGCGCACGCAGATTCATGTAGATGATGCTGGACCCTTGCATCTCGCGAGGCGTGCCTAGGAGGAAGTCCGCCATCGCGTCGCCGGTCGCTCCGCCGTCACGTGAGATCCCACCAGACGCATTCTGCATCACGTTTTCTGAGAATCGACCGTCGAAGGTGATCGTGCCCATCGCGCGCTGGTTGTTGTCGATGAAGCTCTGGAGCCAATACATCTGAGCGCCGAACTTGATCGCGTGCTTGTTCTTTGTCCAGGTGTTGTCCGCGGAGAACTGGCGAGTCTGCGATTGAATGAGGTTCGGTCGGAACGTGTTGTTGCCGATCCGTCGCCAGGGCGCCATGTTCATTTCTGCCAGACCCCGGAATGTGGTGGCGAAGCCCTGTAGTCCGATCGCCGAGTTGACGTTCTCGCTGACGTCGAACGGTACTTCGACGTCAGTGTCGATGTAGTTCCAACCGAGCCGGAAGCTGGACACCAAATTGGCGCTCCAAACTTTGTTGAGGCCCAGCACGGCGTTGTTGCTCGTCACATCGTTCTCAGCCGCGCGCGTCAACGTACCGAAGCGTGTGGCAGGCAGTTCGCCGACAGCCGACCGCAGCTGTTGTTGACTGCTCCAACGCGCAAAGAAGTTCGTCGACGGCGTAAAGCCGTGATCGACGCGAATATCCCACTTATGGAAGTCCTGGTTGCGCGGCGGCAAGAAGGTGAAGTTGTTGGTGAGGCCGGGAGCATCGGGCTCCGGCCAGAACTCACGCATTGCGGAGGTCACGGGGTCAAACCGGGACTGCGGAATGGTGTTGTTGGCAAACGGCTGGCGCTCGGTGCCGTTCCACGAATCAGGATCGTACATCGTCTGCCCGAGCTCGTTAAAGTCGCCGTTCAAGATGCCGGCCGTCGGAACGTTGCTGACGATCGACGCGGTCTCACGAACGTCCGTCCACTCGGCGTCGCCGAAGATGAACGTCTTGTTCTTGATGATCGGGCCGCCAACAGCAAATCCGTACTGCTTGCGCCCAAACTGGGGCTTGTCGCGATCAGCCGGCGTGAAGTAGTTCTTCGCGTCCATCACCTCGTCACGAAGGAAGTAGAAGCCAGTTCCATGTAGGTCGTTCGTTCCCGACTTGAGCGACAGGATCACCAAACCCGCAGAGGACCGTCCGTATTCAGCCGAGAAGCCGTTGGTGACGACCTTGAACTCCTGCAGCGCATCAACGGAAGGCTTGACGACCTCTTTCTGGTTGCCCTGGGAAGCAATCGCCTGGTTGTTGTTGTCCATGCCGTCCAATGTGAAAGCGACTTCCGTGCCGCGTTGGCCGCCGATTGAGACGCCCTGGCCGCGCGAAGGCGTCGTGCCGGACGAGATCGCCGCCAACTGGAGGTAGTCACGACCGTTCAACGGCAGATCGACGATCTGGCGATTCTCAATCACCTGTCCAGCCGATGCTTCCGACGTTTGCAGCAGCGGCGCCGAAGCCTCGACCTCGATCACCTCTGTCACGGCGCCGACTTCAAGAACGACGTCGAGCTGACGCACGTCGCCGATCGAAAGACTGATGCCTGACCCCGAGTACGACTTGAAGCCTTCGGACTCGGCAACAACCAAGTACTCTCCGATCCTCAGCGGCGACGATCGAAAGTTCCCGCTCTCATTCGTGGTCGCCGTGTACTCCGTGCCAGTCGCAAGGTGAGCGAAAGTCACCCGGGACCCTGGAATCACAGCTCCTGAAGCATCGGACACCGTGCCGACGATCAGTGCAGTATCTTGTTGCGCGGACATCGTGCCCACGAACAGAAGAGCCGACAAAAGCGCTATCGAAGCGCTTAGACGCAAGTGCATACCTGCTGCCTCCTAACTCTGTTTTTCAAACGGAGGCGCAGTCTCTTTACAAAGATGGACGCCCCTAACCCGGAGGAATTTATAGCAAATTGAAAAGCAAAGAAAACACCACCACTGGACCGTGCTGACGATATTTATCGTTAACAATTCGAGCGAGCGGTAACCTCACAAGCGAACTAGCCGCCGATCGATTCTCGATAGGCTGGCTTGGATACAATCGTGGCCATGCGCGTGCTCACCTGGATTGTTCTAGGCTGCCTCTCTGCGGCAGCGGCGGATTGGCCTCAGTGGCGCGGCGCGGACCGGCTCGGCGTCTGGTCCGAGTCCGGCATCCTCGACGCCTTCCCCCCCGAGGGCCTCTCCGAATCCTGGCGGCTCCCCATCCAGCGCGGCTACTCCGGTCCGTCCGTCGCCGATGGCCGCGTCTTCATCACCCAGTACGAACCCAACAACGAGGGGCGCGGCGGCCGCGAGAGCGCCGTCGCGCTGGATGAGCAAACCGGAAAGGAACTCTGGCGCGGATCCTGGGACGTGGATTACGCTGGCCTCCAGTACGATCTCGGCCCGCGCGCGACTCCGACCGTCGACGGAGACCGCGTCTACATCCTCGGCGCCGTGGGGGACCTGTTCTGCCTCGACGTCAGCGACGGCGCAGTCCTCTGGAGCCTCGACTATCGCGACGACTTCTCCGCCGAACTGCCCGCCTGGGGCTTCGTCGGCGCACCGCTCGTCGACGGCCCGCGCCTCATCACCCTGGTCGGCGGCTCCCCCAACGCCAAAGTCGTCGCCTTCGACAAGCTCACAGGCAAGGAGCTCTGGCGCGCGCTCGATTCAGACTCCGAGCCGGGCTACGCGCCGCCCTTCCTCATCGAGAGCGGCTCGCAGCCGCAGCTGATCCAGTGGACCCCCCAAGCCGTCCACGCTCTGGAGCCGCAAACCGGCCGTGTCTTGTGGTCGCAGCCTTTCAAGCTACAGGCCGGATTGAGCGTCGCAACCCCGGTCCTAAGTGAGCACGGCTTGCTGGTCTCGTCGTTCTACAACGGCTCGCGCATGTACCGCCTCGACCCGGACAAGCCCGCCGCTGAGCTGATCTGGAAGGGCGCCTCCGACAGCGAGATCCAAACCGACGGCCTGCACTCTCTCGTCACCACCCCCGTCGTCGTCGGCGACTATGTCTACGGGATCGGGAGCTACGGTCACCTGCGTTGCCTCGACGCGCGAACGGGCAAGCGCATCTGGGAGACCACGGAGCTGACGGGCGAGAACGCCCGCTGGGCGTCGGGCCAGATCGTGCGCCACGGCGATCGCTTCTTCATCAACAACGATCGCGGCGAGCTCATCCTCGCCCGGCTGACTCCCGAGGGCTACCAAGAACTCGACCGCACCCAGCTCCTCGAACCGACCAACCCGTCGCGCCGACGCCGCGCCCTCGGAGCGGTCCTGTGGACCCATCCCGCCTACGCCAATCGCCACCTCATCATCCGCAACGATCACGAGATCGTCCGCTACTCTCTCGCTGCACCATGACCCACGCGCGAAGCGACGACCCCCTGGAGGACGCAATCGAGGACCCCATGGCAACGGTGCAGGCCGCCGCCCTGCTCCGCCAATCCGGCAGTCATCAGACGGCAATCGACCGACTCCGTCGATTCCTCGACGGTCGCCAAGTCACCGCGTCCGCGCGCGTCGAAGGCTACTTCGAACTAGGACGTTGTCTCGACGAGCTCGGCCGGCGCCGCGACGCACAGGCCTGCTTCCGCCGCATTCTCGCCCTGAGCGACGATTGGAACCACCGCGAACGCGCCCGCCGACTCTACCGCTTGGGCGCCGCCTAGTTCTCCGCCACGATCCAGCCCTTCGGCGCGATGCCCAAGTCCGTCGTCAACACGCCCCGGAACCAATAACGCGGCACGATGGTCATTTCCGGGTCGCCCAAATACGCCGCCCACCAGCTGAACGTACTGTTGGTCGCCACCAGGCCTCTTGATTCGCGCATCAAGACGAACTCCTCCAAGGGGCCGTTGAGAAAGTCCGCCGCCAGGACGCTCTCGGTGTCCAGCAGTCCCGACTCCTCGCGCAACCATTTCGGGTCATCCGTCGCATAGACCGTGTTCATCTCGTTCAGCTCGCTGCGCAAACGCACCAGGCTCTCACGGAAGTAGTCAAGCGGCGTCACGCCGTGTAGCTCGACCCCGGCAGGTCTCAAATAGTCGCCGCGGCGAATGTGGACGGCGAGAAACTCCCCCCAATCCGGCCGGACCCGACGCAACGCCGCGCGGACGTCGAACGGTTGTTTGAACTCGAACTGCCGCCGCAACTCGTCGCGATATTCGTCAAAGTACCGCGGCGACTGCCAATAGCCGTGATAGAACCGTCTTGGATCCGCAAGGTACTCCGCCCGGTAGCGCGCCATGGCCGATTCTCGATGCACGCTCAGTAGCTTCCCGGCCCGGTCGGGAAAGCGGCGCAACAACCATCTGGCCGGAGCGCTGTCCATTCGCACCGGCCTCCGCTCGGCGGAAAGCGGCAGTTCAATCTGAAGACGGTCAAGCTCAAGAGCCCGCGTATCGGGCAAGCGATAGTGCCACGTATTGAGCGCGACCTCAGATTGAGTACGTTGCTTGAGAGCCCAGGCAAAAGCGTACTGAAACAGTTGATTTCCAAAGCCCCCACGGACAGTCACCAGTCTCTGCTCGCCCGCCATCTATACCTCCAGTATCCCCGTGATCCCGCCGCGCTGGGAAGATCCTCGCCGCTACAATAGCTACATGCCTTTGCCCCCCAAACTCAGCACCGAGGAGATCGCGTCGGCGATTGCGGGACTCGAAGGCTGGGACCTCCAAGACGGCAAGCTACACCGCGAGTATGCCTTCGCCGATTTCACTCATGCGTTCGGGTTTATGGCGGCTGCCGCAACACGAATCGAGGCGGCGAACCATCACCCCGAGTGGTTCAACGTCTACGGCAAGATCGTCGTCGATCTCGCCACTCACGACGCCGGCGGCGTCACCCAATACGACGTCGACCTAGCCCGTACGCTGGAGTCGATCGCCGGCAAACTGCTCTAGCCCATGCGCAAAACTAAAATCCTCTGCACGCTCGGCCCCGCGTCGAGTTCGGCGGAGACCATTCATGCCCTCGTCGATGCGGGCATGAACGCCGTCCGCCTCAACTTCTCGCACGGCGCCCACGCCGAACAAGCCCAGCGCGTGCGGCTCGTCCGCGAGGCCGCGCGCGACGCCGATCGCATGGCGCCCATCGTCGCCGACCTGCAAGGGCCCAAGGTGCGCACCGGCAAACTGGAAGGCGGAGGCCCCGTCCCCCTCGCCGCCGGCGAGCAACTGCGCCTCACCCCCCGCGAGATCGTCGGCGACTCCGGCATCGTCTCCATCGACTATCACTCGCTCGCCTTGGACGTGAAGCCCGGCGACGCTGTTCTGCTCGCCGACGGCGCCGTTCGACTGGAAGTAAGCCGCGTCGACGGTGAAGACGTGGTTTGCGAAATTCTCAACTCGGGCGCACTCGGCGAGCGCAAGGGAGTCAACGTCCCCGGCGCCGAGATGCGCATTCCCTCGGTCACTCAAAAGGATCTACGCGACCTTCAATTCGCCGCTTCGCTCAACGTCGACTACATCGCGCAGTCGTTCGTGCGCACCGCCGAAGACGTGCGCCGCGCCAAGCAACTCATCGCCCGCGAGGGGTCGACCGCCCACCTGATCGCAAAGATTGAAAAGCCGCAGGCGCTGGAGAATCTCGACGAGATCCTAGCCGTCGCCGACGGCCTCATGATCGCCCGCGGCGACCTCGGCGTCGAACTGAGTCCCTGGCAAGTGCCGGTCGAGCAGAAACGAATGATCGAAGAGGCGGCTCGCTGGCGCAAACCCGTTATCACCGCCACCCAGATGCTTGAGAGCATGATCCACAACCCCCTGCCGACCCGCGCCGAGGCGTCCGACGTCGCCAACGCGGTGTTCGACGGGACGGACGCCGTCATGCTTTCGGCTGAGACCGCCGCCGGCGACTACCCGGTAGAGGCGGTCGCCATGATGGCCAAGATCATTGAGGCGGCGGAGACGCGCGCCTCGCACCCCAACCTCGATCTCGGTCCCGCACCGTGGCAGCAAGACGACTTCTCAGTCGGCGTCGCCCACTCCGCCGCCCGGTTGGCCGAGAGTCTGGGCGCGAAATACATCGTCGTCTACACCGAGACCGGCTACTCGGCGCAGCTCATCTCCAAGCACCACCCGACTTGCTCGACCTTAGCGCTGTCTCCTCACCCGGAGGTCTGCCACCGGGCCAAGCTTCTGTGGGGAGTTCGCTCCAAGATCATCGCGGCGCCGTCCAATCTCGACGCTCTCGTCGATTGCGTCGATGCGCTGTTGCGCGATCTCAACTGGGTCGATCCAGGCGACCTGATCGTCTTGGTCGCCGGCACCCCGTTCGAGGTCCGCGGCCGTACCGACCTGATCAAGCTGCACCGGATCGGCGGCGGCTAACCGAGCTCGAAATCGACGATGACCGGCAAGTGGTCACTCGCCGCCTTCGACGCCATCAGACGACAGGTACGTGCTTCCAGCGCACGCAGCGGTCCGCGATAGTAGATGCGGTCCAGCGCCCCGCGCGGCGAAAACGAGGGGAAGGTGCGCATCCCTCCCTGGTAGTCGTCGCGCTTCTGAGTCGCACACCGGAAATCCAAAATCTCCCAGAAAATCGGATGCAGCAGCGACCTCCAATCGTTGAAGTCGCCGCCCACGATCGTCGCTTCATCCACGCCCAACTCAGTGAATTCAGGGGACCGAGTCAACTCCCCGATCTGGCGAGCGCGCTCTTGCGCTGAAAGTCCCAAGTGCAGATTGAACAGCTCCAGCCGGTGCGGGTGCCCGGCGACCTTCTCCGCCTCGATCGTCGTGTGCTGGCAACCACGTCTCTTGCGCGTGTCGATCGTGAGGTCGATGTTGCGCTCCCGCAAGATCGGGTAGCGGCTCAACGTCGCGTTGCCGTATCGTCCCTTGCGTAGGGATACGTTGTGCCCTACGGCATAGTGCTCGAAATCGAGCATCACGGCCAACTCACGGGCCAAGTCCAGCTCGCGCGAACGCGGCGCCCCCTCATCCACCTCCTGCAGCAACACAATGTCCGCCGCGTGGTGCGCAATAATCTCGGCGATGCGGCCCGGCCGAAACCGGCGATCGACTCCAATCGCTCGATGGATGTTGTAAGTGAGCAGGCGCAGCCGCAAAGGGACGACCTCGTCGCCTACTATTGTTTCACCGCCGCTCGCATTGTGGCGCGTCGTCCATGGACTTCTACGGTTGGATTCTTCTGGCGGTCCTCGCCGCCGTCGAGGCGGGCAGACTGCTTGCCGCTCTGTTGCGACCGGATCCGGGCGTCGTCGTCAACGCCGGCGAGCCGGCTGCGTCCGATTCCCCGGAGTTCCTCCAAGTCCTCGGCGCGCATACCGACTCGCCGGCGGACCGCTGCGCCGCCGTGACAATGCACGTCGACGGCGAAGCCTTCTACCAAGCCCAGCTCGACGTCGTCGGTGAAGCCAAGCGGTCCATTCACTGGGCCGCCTACATCTTCCGCCCAGGTCCGACGAGCACTCGCTTCATCCAAGCCCTGGCGGACAAGGCCCGAGAGGGCGTCGAGGTTCGCGTTTTGCTGGACGCCTTCGGCAGCCTCCGCAGCCGCCGCGCAGATTTCAAGGCCCTCCTCGACTCCGGCGGCAGAGTCGAGTGGTACCACCCGCTGCGCTGGCACACCTGGCCGCGCATCAACCACCGCAGCCACCAAAACGTCCTGGTCATCGACGGAGTGCGCGGATTCCTGGGCGGCGCCGGCGTCGCCGAGTGCTGGACTCCCAGGCCGTCCAAGCCAGCGTGGCGCGACTCGGTTTTCGAACTCCAGGGCGGCGCCGTCGCCGGGCTCCAGGCCGCCTTCGCGGAGAATTGGCTGGAAGCGAGCGGAGAGTTGCTTGCCCGCCGCGCCGACTATCCCCCGCCTCCCGCCGAGTCGGGTCCGCAGACCCTCATCGTCAACTCTTCACCCACCCGCGGCGGCTCCACGCGCGCACGAACCTTGTTTCAATCCCTGATCCACGCCGCGCGGGATCGCATCTGGATCGCGACTCCCTACTTCCTGCCCGACGCCTCCGCCCGGCGCGAAATGGTCCAAGCCGTCGAGCGCGGCGTCGAGCTTCGCGTCCTCGTTCCCGGACGCCACGCCGTTCCCTTGATGACTCGGCGCTGCAGCCGTCGCCACTACGGCGAGCTACTCGCCGCCGGCGCGCGTATCGACGAATATCAGCCGACGATGATGCATGCTAAGACCATGGTCGTCGACGGCTGCTGGTCCGTTTTCGGGTCCACCAATTTCGATCCGCGATCCTTCGGCATCAACGACGAGATCAACGCCGCCGTGTTCTCCACCGAGACCGCCGCGCAACTCGAAGAACAGTTCCGCCGCGACCTCGCCGCCGCACAACCCATACTCTACGACGATTGGAAAAGACGCCCCCTGTGGGAACGCGCCAGCGAGCGCCTGAGCGCGATCTTCGAGCGCCAGCAATGACTCGTTCAGCCGCTGAGCCCCGTCACGCGACCCGCGCCGTCGTACTCGATGGCAATCGCCGCTCCGTCCGCGTCGAGGCTCCGCCGTCCGGCGTCAAGGACCGCCGTCGTCCAAACCGTCTCTTGGACCGTCGCCAACCGACCTAAGTAGTCGGACGGAGCCGCTTCCCCAGCACCGATCGCGCGCGCCGCATCAATAAAGTCTTCGAAGGAGCGGTACCCGTACCCCGCCTGCCCGGCAAAACGGCCTTGCGCGTCGGGCGCGTATTTCATGAACAGCGGATTCGCCGACCGATACCCCTCCGCGTCGGTCGCCAACGTGTAGCCGCGATGGGCCTGGTCCACCGTCACTTCGCCGCCGTGACCCATGTAGAAGAACCTCTGCTGCGAATGCACGTCGCTCTTGGGCGCGATCCACGACGACGTGTAGACGCCGGATCCACGGTTGCCCGAATCATTCAACCAGTCGACCAGAAGCGTAATCGTATCCTCGGCGGGGATCCCCTTCGCTTCCGCCGCTCCGGTCGCCGCCGACGCTCTCACCGAGACCGGCCGCGCGAAACCGGCCGCAGCCCAGCAGTGGAAGTCTACGTGGTGTGCGTTCAGGTAGTAGCTGATGTCGGACGACTTTCCCGCCCATGCACGAAACGTATCCAACTGCGACTTTGGTTGCGACATATAGGACTGGAAGAAGCTGAAGTCGCCCAGCTCGCGGATACGATCCCGCGCATCGACGTAAATCGGGTCCCAGCGCTTGTGCACCTCCATCGCGACCAACACGTTCCGAGCCTCGGCCGCTCGCAGCAGTTCCAGGTGCTCGTCCAACTTCTGCACGATCGGCTTTGCGACCAGGACGTGACAACCACGCTGGACGGCCGCCGCCGCGATCTCAAAGTGCGTATCGTCAGGCGTAAATACGACCACCGCGTCGCCCGGCGAGAGTTCGCCAAGCGCCTGCAGGTAGGCTTTCGGATCGCGCTCCGTGGAATCAGACGGATATGTTTGAAAATGCGTGTCGAGGCCGCCGTAGACGTCTCCTATGCCGCGCTGAACGTGTGCTCGAATTCCAGGAAACTTGGTCCCGTTCGACCCCGCCATCAGCAGTCGTCCAACCTTGCCGCGCCGCCGCAGGTCAAACATCGTCAACGCTACGACGCCGGCCCCTTTATCGGAGTCGGCCGCCGAACCATGCACGTACCCGGTCGTGTACTCGCCCGTCCCCGCCATCAGGACGTCCACCGTCGTATTCGCCATTAACGGCTACGTTACCGCAGGGCTTGTCGGGATCGCTCCGGCGACGGGATGCTAGCCTCAACCTGTGCGCGTCATCCTTCCCGGCGGCAGCGGCCAAGTGGGGTCAATGCTCGCCCGATGGTTCCGATCCCGCGGCGATGAAGTCGTGATCCTCAGTCGACGGGCCGTCCCTGAGCACGGAGTGCTGGCCTGGGACGGCCGGACCCTCGGCGACTGGGTGCAGGCAATCGACGGCGCCGACCTCGTCCTCAACCTAGCCGGACGCAGCGTCGACTGCCGCTATACCCGATCGAACCTCGACCAGATGATGCGGTCGCGAGTCGATTCCACCCGCATCGTCGGCCAAGCCATCGCACAGGCGACCCAACCCCCGCCCCTCTGGCTGCAGATGAGCACCGCGACCATCTACGCGCATCGATTCGACGCGCCCAACGACGAACAGACCGGGGTCATCGGCGGGGCCGAGCCCGACGCTCCGGAGTACTGGGGATTCTCCATCGAGATCGCCAAGGCTTGGGAGCTCGAACAGGAGCGTGCGGATACGCCGGACACACGCAAGGTCGCCCTGCGCGCCGCCATGGTCATGAGTCCCGACCGCGGCGGCATCTTCCACGTCCTCTCGCGCATGACTCGCCTCGGCCTGGGAGGCCCGATCGCAGGCGGCCGCCAATACGTTTCCTGGATCCACGAGCAGGACTTTGTGCGCGCGGTCGACTTCCTGATCGACCACAAGGACATCACCGGACCTGTCAATTTGGCTGCGCCGAATCCCCTGCCGCAGCGTGACTTCATGGTGGCGCTGCGGCGAGCCTGGAGAACGCCCATCGGACTCCCGGCCGCTGCGTGGATGGCCGAAATCGGCGCCTTCTTCCTGCGGACCGACACCGAACTGCTGCTCAAGAGCCGCCGAGTCGTGCCCGGCCGTCTCCTGGCTGAAGGCTTCACCTTCGACCACCCGCAGTGGCCCGAAGCCGCCGCCAATCTAGTCGAATCGCTCAGCGCCCGGTGACCCAGATCGGCGAACTCCACGCGATCTGCTCGTCCCGGTCCGCCTGCCGAACTCGAACGTAGTAGAAGCTCGCCTCGTCGCTGTCCGGCGCCTCGTTGTCGCGATAGGTAAATTCCACCGTCTTCGTGCCCGGCTGCTGCGTGTAGACGCGCTCGTTGTTCTTCACAATCTCCACGTCCCCCAGCACGTCAGTACCCTCAATTCGCACCTTGAACCGGGGCGCTCCGGCGACCGTCGCATCCGACCCCATCATGTACTCGTCGTCGCCGTCCACCAGGCGAAAGTCGACGATGATGTTGTCCGTCGCTCCGTAGGTCCGCCGTGCCCGGATCGCATCGACGAGCGCCTCGCGCGTGTTCTCCTCGGCCAGGATCATCGAGTACGCAGTGTGCACGCCCAGGTGATCCGAACTCGCTTGCACGCCGAGCCGGAATCCCTTTTCCCAGGCCACGTTCACGTAGCCCTCCGGTTTGTAGCCGCCGAACTGCTTGGGGACGTCGTCGGGGGGAGCCGCCCGCCAGCAGTCGGTGCACTCGTAGCTCGTCCGGTCCGATTGATAGATCTCCACAACCGGCTCGACCTCGGGATCATAGTCCGCCCAGTCGGTTCCCATCGAGGTCCCCGACGTATGCGGCATGGCGATCGCCTTGTACTTCCGCAGATAGGCGAAGAACCGCTCCGGTCCTTGGCGCGTGTACGCGAAGCCCTCTTCACCCGAGTTCCACTCGTAGTGTTGGTAGTCCAAAATCGGCGCGCCGCGATAGGGGAAGATCACGTTGCGGTGACCGTTCGGGTACTTGATCGAGCGCTCGTATCCGACCAGCGGCACAAAGGCGCTGCCGACCCGATAGACGTCGGTGAACTTCTGGCTGCGCCACCAGTCGTACTCGTCCGCCACGCCAAAGTTGTGCTCGGTGATCGCCAGGAAATCGAGCGACGCCGCATCGAGCGCGTAGCGATAGGTGTCTTCCGGCGGGCCGTCGTTGTAGCCGTCCCAGGAGATATCGGTGTGCCGGTGCATGTCGCCGCGGAAAATCTGGTACTTCTTCCCGCCTGCCTCATATGCATACTCTCGAATCCTTCGCACGTCTTCGGCCTCGTTGGGATGGACGGCTTCATCGGCGGCCATTTCACGAGCCGGACGATTCGGGGGCTGCCGCGCCGCCTCCACCGGAGGGAGACGAAACTCCCCGAGGCTCACGCCGCGCGCAGTCCCGGCGATCTGCGGGATTCGCGCCGCGAACACGTCCGGCATCATGTTCACGAAGTCCCGAAAGTTTCGGCGGTCCGTGGGCCACGCCGCCGTCAACCGTCCGTCGGCGTCGCGAGCAAAGTCGACCCGCATGTCCGTCCGCCCGGTGGAATAGGGGAGCAACACCGGCGTCGACCACTGCTCTCCATCCAGATACGAGGCTTGGAGTTCCCACAGCGCATGGTGCGCCGGAGTGCGCCAATAGACGTTGTGCTGGGCGGGCCGACGATGCCGGAAGAAGCACCAAACGCGCCCCTCGCCATCGACCGCCAACCGCGGGTACTCAAAGAAGTTGTTGCCGGGACCAGGATCGGGCAACGCCTCGGCCAACGATGCCGGCGCGCGCAACCTGCCGCCGTCTAACACGGCCATGCGGATCTCACGCGAGTTGTAGAGTCCGGTTGCGTTCGCCCGGATGTGGAACGGGTAGCCCCAGTCCTTGCCCCAGTTCACTCCTGACTCGTGCCACGCCAGCCAGAGACGATCCTGCTCGTCCACCGCCAACGATACGTACGCTTCAAACCGAGCTGTATCGGCAACCGCGCGCTCGGTCTGCCACTCGCCGTCGACGCGGCCCCGCAACCGAATGTCGTAACCGTTGTCGCCGTACTGGTCCCAGCCCACCCACACGTTGTCTTTGGAATCGATCGCAATCGCCGGCTCCCACGCGTTGCCGCCCTCGCCGCTCACCCGCCGTTCGGCGCTCCAACCCTCTTCCGGCTGATAGCTCTTGTGGAAGATGCCTGCGCGGCTGTTCCGGAAACCTTGCCACGTCACGTGAAGCCGGCCTTCGGAATCGGTAGCGACCCGGTGCTGCGTATCCGGCTGGGACGCCTTCGTGAGCCGTTCGGTGCGCGACCAGCTCTCGCCGTCAAAGCTGCGCGCGAACAGATCCCAGTTGTCGTTGACGCGCTCGGACCACACCACCCAGACCTTCCCCTCTGAATCCTCCGCGACCGCCGAGCGATACACGTCGCCGCCCTCCGGGCTCACCGCATACGGACGCGCCGTCGAGGCTCGAAGCGTTCCCGGCGCCAACTTCTCAGCGAAGATCCGGTCCCCGCCCTCTCCGTCGAATCCTTGCCAAGCGACCCAGGTCGCGCCGTCTTTCGTCACGGCGATCGACGGGTAGTCGTTGTCCGTCAGCCGTTCGCTCGGCCCGCCCGTATCGCCTCGCCCGACCAACGTCGCGATCGCCGAATCAGACACCTGCGCCCGCCCCCCCAGAAACGCCTTGGCGCCTGCAGCCGGAATCTCCCCCAGCCGGAACGTGAACTCGCCCTGCTCGGTCGATACCGTCGCCTCCGTCGCGGCGGAGCCCCTGAGGTAAAGATGAAATCGCGGCGTCAGGTACGTCCCTTCTTCCAAATCGACCAGGATGTCGACGTCGTGATTGCGCCGGTTGAAGGGGAACGCCGGACGCGTCGCCATCGCCCACGAGCCGGACGGATTCGTGCGGTCTCCGGCGCCCATCTCATAGCCGATCAGCCGGACCAGTTCTCCGTTCCGCACGTTGATCGAGCCGCTCCAATCCATCTCCGCTCGGTCGCCGAGCCCCAGCGTGACGAGCAGGGCGCGGTTCGACTCGGCGGGTGGATTCTGGAGGGTCGTCTGCGTGGAGGACTGCGCAAACATCAACCCTGTGGTGAACAGAGCAAGGACGGCAAACTTCATGGCGACACCAGTATAGAGGCGCTAACCTATCCGGTGATGTCGCTCTCCCGCCGCTCGTTCCTCTCGGCCGTGGCCGCCCCGGCCCTGCTGCCCGCCCAAAGCCGCAAGCCCAACATCATCTTCATCCTCGCCGACGACCTCGGCTACGGCGACCTCGGCTGCTTCGGCCAACAGCGTATCGCCACTCCGCATCTAGACCGCATGGCCGCCGAAGGAGTCCGCTTCACCGACGCTTACGCCGGGTCCACCGTCTGCGCCCCGTCCCGCTGCTGCTTGATGACCGGCTTCCACACCGGCCATGCACTCGTGCGCGGCAACGGCAACCGCCCGCCGCTCGACGAGGACGTCACCGTCGCTGAACTTCTCCGCGACGCCGGGTACCGTACCGGCTGCTTCGGCAAGTGGGCGCTGGGCGAAGCGCACACGCCCGGCCTCCCCACGCGCCAAGGCTTCGAGCGCTTCTACGGCTTCTTGAGCCAAACCCACGCCCACACCTACTACCCGACCCACCTGTGGGACGACGAGCGCTACGCCCTCATCCGAGAAAACCGCGGCGCACGCAAAGACGCCTACTCGCACGACATCGTCATGGATCGCTGCCTCGAATGGATCGACGACGTCGCCGGCGACGACGACCCGTTCTTCTGCTATCTGGCCCCCACGATCCCGCACGCCGACAACGAGCTGGGACGCGACACCGGCGACGGCCAACCTGTCCCCGACTACGGCCAATACGCGACCGAGCCGTGGCCCAACCCCGAAAAGGGTTTCGCTGCCATGATCACGCGCATGGACCGCGACGTCGGTCGACTCTTCGACCTGCTGCGCGAGAAGGGAGCGGATTCGGACACGTTGGTCCTATTCACCTCCGACAACGGCCCTCATCGCGAAGGCGGCCATCGCCCAACCTATTTCGAGAGCCAGGGCGGGCTGCGGGGGATCAAGCGAGATTTCTACGAAGGCGGCATTCGCGTCCCGGCCATTGCGCGTTGGCCGGGCAAGATCGCCCCGAATCGCGTTTCCGATCACACCTGGGCGAATTGGGACTTCCTCGCCACAGCCTGCGACGCCGCCCAGATCCGTGCGCCGAAGAGCGACGGCCTCTCGTTTCTCCCCGAGATGCTCGGGCGAGATCAAGACCAGCACGAGTACCTCTACTGGGAAATCACCATCAGCGGCAAGGCCATGCAGGCGGCCCGCCTCGGTCGATGGAAAGGCGTGCGCTACGGCGCCGATGCTCCCATCGAAATCTACGACTTAGAGAGCGATCTATCGGAAAGGAACGATCTCGCCGGATCGAAGCCCGAGCTGGTCGAACAAGTAAAGCGCGTATTTAGCGAGGCGCATGTGGACTCGCCGCACTTTCCGCTTGAGGTTCGCGGCTGAGCCCTTGATATCCGAGGGCCAGCACGGCTAAGTAGGCCGCCAGCACTTCGCTGTCGCCGAGCGTCAGGTCGAAGCAGCCGACCACCAGCACGGCCAGCGTACAAGCCGCCAGTCCGTGCAATAGAAACCGCTCCTCCGACCGCCCTGCCGATACCGACTGCAGCCCTCGTCCGGCATCCCAGAGCACTCGCCCCAGCCACCACAGCAGCGCCAGCAGCGCCGGCAGTCCCCGCTCGGCCGCAAAGTGGATGTAGATGTTGTGGAGATGCCCGTAGTAAGCCGGCGGCAGCGCTTCCATCCCTGGAATCTCTTCCGGCATATACTGCTCGAACAGAGGCCCGACCCGCTGGGGACCGACGCCGAAAACGGGTCTGGCTTCAATCATGCTCGCGCCTGTTCGCCACATGATCAGGCGCGCCTGGTTCTGGCTCAAATCGCCGATTGAATCCACTCTCCTGCGCATCGACTCCGGACTGCTCCAGTAGAGCAGCGCCGCCGCGACCGGCACGAGCCACAGCAGTCGGGGCTTCCAGACCGATGTCAGGTACAACCCGACGACGATCATCGCCAGCCAAACACTGCGCGTATAACTCAAGGCCAAACCAACGGCCAACACGGCGGCTAAAGCGACCCAGAGTACCCGCCCCCTCTTCGCCGCCGGGCAGAACAGCAGGAAGCACAGAAGCATCACCCAGATCAGCAGCGCCGCCTGACTGAACGTCATCCAGTGACTAAAGAATCCCGTGATTCGATCCGGCGCATAGGACAGCAAGAAGTCTTCGCCGGCCGCGCTCGCCTCGTACCATTTCTGCAGGAACTGCGCGATCCCCAGCGTTGCCAAGACGCCGCCCGCCACAAACCAAGCTTCCAGCAGCCGACGCGCCTCGCGAACGCCCGGAAGCAGCGTGTAAAGGAGCGGCAGGAACAAGAATACGTAGAACTTCTTGAGCTGCGGCCAGGCCGCGGCCGGTTCCTCGGAAGCTGCCGCGGAAACCAACGTCCAACCCAGAAACGCGGCGATCGGAACGGCGGCGGGCGGAACACGCCAGCGCACTCGAGACACGAGCGCGAGCAGCAGCGTCGCGCCCAACAGAATGTGCGAAACGGCGATCGAGAAGAATCCCGTCAGGGACGCCGAAAACGCCGCTACGCGCGCCCAATTACCTTGGCTTCGGGGAGCACCCACGGCCCCCTAGTATTACGCAGCCGCGAGCAAGGAACTCAAGAAGGCGTTGGGTTACGCCCCGACCGGCTCGGCCTTCGCCTGCGACCTACCGGCCCGGCGCATCGGCTTGAGCTTGAAGTAGCCCTTAGCAAGCTGCGGCTTGATCTCAATCGCCTTCTCGAAGTGGCCGACGGCGGCCTCCTCGTCGCCTATCGCCTGGAGAGCCACCGCTAGGTTGAGCTGGGCCTCGGCCAGGTCGGCACGGACCGCAACGGCTTTCTTGTAGAGCTCAATAGCTCCTTCATGGTTCTCCGCCTTTTGCTCCAGCAATCCGGCGTTGAACAGCACTTCAGCCGAATCCGGCTTGAGTTCGGCGAGCTTCGAGTACAGCGAGCGGGCTTCGTCGTACTTCTTGCTGACGATCGAGACGGACGCCAATCCGAGCATCGCCTCGCTGTCGTCAGCCTTCAGTTCCAGCACCTTGCGGAAAGCCTCCTCGGCCCCCTCGTGCTCCTTCATCCGCAGCCGGGCGATGCCGCAATTCAGCCACGCCTCAGACCAGTCCGGTCGATGTTTCACGCAGCGTTCATAGAGCATGACGGCCTGCTTGAACTGACCGTTCTTGTGCAAGGTCGTCCCCAGACGGAACAGGGGCTCAGGCGAACTCGTCGCTTCAGCGACCCGGTCGTAATAGCCGGCCGCATCTTCCCACTCCTCGCTGCGCTCGTGCATCACCGCCAAGCTGTAGAGGGCCGGGAGCGAATCCTCGTCGAAGGTCAGGACCTTCTTGTAGAGTTCCTGGGCGCGATCGTTGTCGCCGTTCTCCTGGTGGCAAGCCGCCAGGTTCAGGTGCGCTTCGATAGATTCTGGACTGCGATCCACGGCCTTTTGATAGGCCTTGGCGGCATCCTTGAAGTCCTCTTGACGTTGAGAGGTGAGGCCCAGGTTGTACCAGCCTTCGTAGGATTCGGGAGAGAGCTCGGTCATGCGTGCGTAGTGCTCTCCCGCTTCGCTGAGCTTGTCTTGACGATAGAGGACATAGGCCAAGCCTTCGTGCGCCTGCGGGTTCTCCGAGTCCAAGGCGAGGAGTTTCTGAAAGCAATCCTCCGCTTCGCTGAAGCTGGCGCGCTTGACGTAGACGCCGGATAGATTGGTGAGAGCTTCCAGCGATTCCGGATTCTGCTCGAGGGCCTTTACGTAGAGTTCGATCGCTCGGTCAAAATCGTCGGATAGCTGGTAGGCGACGCCGAGCCCAAAGATCGTCGGATAGGAGTCGGGCTCGCTCTCCAGATGCTTCTCGTAGGCTGCGCGCGCTCCGTCGGCGTCCTTGAGCTTGAGGCAAACGCCTCCCAGTCCAAGGTAGGCCTCCGCCATCTCCGGCGACGCATCCACGGCTGCTTGGAAGGCGGCTTTCGCTTCCTCGAATCGCTCTGAGGCTTCCAGCGAGAGGCCGTAATTGAATTGAGCGGCGGCGTTCTCCGGATCTCCCTCCAGCAACTCGCGGTAGGAATCGATCGCCTGGTCGTACTCGCGCCGCTCCAGATAGATCTGGGCCATCGCGGTCGACACTTCCACGGCGTCTTCGCCCGCAGCCTTCGCTTTCGCGAGCCTTTCCAGCGCTTCGTCGAAGTCGCCCTGAAGGTAGGCGCGCACCGCGGACGCGTAGAGCGGCGCCCCTTCGCCCGGTTGCTCGTCGAGCTCCGCGCCCAAGAGGTCTTCACCCTCGAATGGCTCGACCGGCGCCTCGGCCGGCGTCTCTTTGTCCTTGATGTTTAGGTCGCCCAAGATATTCATGGTGTTTCTCTCGTTAGAGCGATTCGAATCCCTCGATGTCGGCGAACCAGTCGCCCTCGTCGTCCGTTGTGGTTTCTGGACGCTCGTCTACTACAACGTCCAAGAACAAGCCTGCCGGCTCAGCGGGTTCGCCGGGCGCCGCACTTGGAATCTCGTCTTGTCCCTGCGCTTCGATCAGAACCGGATCGGTCGCCTGAAGGCGGTAGCGCCCCTGGAATGTCGGGACCTGATGCTCGACGTCGGCCAGTCTCCCGTCCGGCAACCAGCCAGTGAAGGAAGGCGTTGGCGCAACGACGTCCGGCTGAGTCGCCGGGAAGCTCTGCTGTTCGGAGCCGCTGCCCGCAAGAACCGCCGCCGGGAACATCTCGCGCGCTGGGCCGTCCACGGCGGACTGCGCCTGAGGGCGCAACGGCTGGAGGCCGCTTCCATTGAGCAACGGAGATCCGCCCTCCAGACCCGCATGGACGGAAGTCAGGAGGTCTGCGGGCGACGCGTCTACGACAACACGTTTCCACTGTTCGAGATCGCCGTCCGCACCGTCCAGAAGGGCGTTTGGCCGTATTCCGGCCAGCACCATCGCAGGCTTCAGCTTCGGCGCCTTGCGTCCGCCTCGACCCTTACGCCGCTTCGGGCGGGAGCCGTTGAGCTTTGGCGGCGCTCCCGCGTCCTCGGCCGACTCCGCGCCGCCGGGCTTCACCTGGACGGGAGAGTCCGACAGCGACTGCTCAATTGCTTCGCGCGTCAACTCGCTCGACGCGCTGTCCGGGTCGTCGGCTGCCGGGAAAGCGACCACGTCCGCAGGCGTTTCGCCCGCCTCTTCCGAGACGGTCTCTACCGCCGCCAGCATGCTTTCCACAAACTCGTCATCGGTCGGAACGGCATCCTCGCTGGGCGGCTGGACCGCGGCTTGCACCGCTTCCTCAAAGTCGTCGTCCGTCGGGGCGTCCGGAGCGTCTGTTTCGGACTCGGCGTTGGCGGCGCTCAGTTCTCCCAGCTGCGCCTCGATTTCTGCGTCCACCTGGGACTCCAGGTCCGATTGAATCTCCGCATTCCAGTCGCTCTCGCTGACGAGGCGATCCAGGATGTCGGCTTCAATCGCCTCCCCGCTGAGATCGGCCGCAGGCTCGTCTGTCGATGGGGCAGTCTGGGCGAGTTCGCCGAGAAGCGCCTGCTCGTCCTCGAAGGTCGGCTCGGGAGGGGCCAGCATGGCTTCCTCCAACTCAAGCTCCTCCGCCGAAATGGCCGGTTCCTCCTGCTGAGCGTCTTCTCGCGCGCGCAAGAAGTCTTCGAGCGATCCAGGATCGCCCGCCGAGTCGGACGCATCGATCGCCGAGGGCATCTCGGGCTCGGCCGCCGCCTCCGGCTCCGGCGAAGGGCCCGCGCCCTTCGATGCAATCGCACGCAGCGCCGCCAACGCCGCCTCGGCGCTCTGGGTCTCCAGTTGATCCGCCGGAGGTCCGTCGTACCCGCCGAGGTCGTGGTCGCTGCGCGCCGGAAAGGCCGGGTCGTCGTTACTCTCGTCGCCGAAGAGCGCGGACAGGTCCTCGCTCGGACCCGATTCCGCCAGTTCGCCCATGTCTCCGAAGATATCCATCTCAGAGTCCGAACTCGCTCCTTCCACGCCGACAAGGTCCGCCACGGCGTCCATGTCGTCAAAAGATGGTGCGTCGATCGGCAATGGTACAGAGCCGCTGTTCTCGTCCGCTTCCTCGGTCAGCAGCCGGTCCAGGGTCTGCTTCTTGTACTGTGCGGCATGCTCATCCGAGCAAAATTCGCTCTTGGTGCGCCATGTCCGCAAGCGGGGGATCTTCTCTTTGCACAGCAGGCAGTACATGTTGCGATGGCGCATCCTGAGGGTGGACGCACTCTGGGTCGCAGCCTCCTAGGAGGAGTCGGCCCATTCGCATTCTGTGCCAGCGGGGGTGGCATTGCGATCCGCCCCAAACCCTAGTCAAGGGAGTAAGAATACGTAGAACCGCTTCGCCATACGGCGCACAAAATTCTCTAACCGACTGAAATGAATAGTCTTCGGAGCAACACTCGGAAACCGCCAAGAGCCGCGACCTGCGACCAGATCGGCCGACAAAGTACTATTGCCAAGACATAGGACGCAGAGAGCGGCGGTCCCTGGCTTGGCCAGGTCCGCCGCTCGTTCAAATTCTCAGCTGTTTCCGGTCCCGTTTACTGGACGCGGTCGGCAGGTAGATCCCGCAGAAAATCGTCGACCAGGCGCCGTTGCTGGGCCTCGTCCATCTGCGACTCCACGAGCTTGGAAGCGGCCTGGATGGCGATCCCGACGGTCTCTCGCCGGATCTCCTCGAACGCATGGCGCTGTTCGACTTCCAGTTGCTTCAAACCTTCGGCGACGATCTTCTGGCGCTCCGCCTTGGCTTCGTCCAAGATTTTTTCGCGCAGCTTCTCGCCTTCGAGCTTGGCCTGCTTCACCATCTCGTCGGAACGCCGGAGCGCTTCCTTCGATTCCTCTTTGGCCTGCGTGATGGCCTTCTCCGCCTCCTGCTGAGCGCGGTCGGCACGGGACAGGGCATCGTCGATGCGCTGTTCGCGATCGTCGAGCGAACCCAAAAGGGGCTTCCAGGCAATGCGGTGCAGGACGAGCAAGGTGATGACGAAGACGACGACCGTCCAGATCATCAACCCCGGCTCGAATTGCAGTAAAGGGTTTTCCATGACGCCCTGCTTAGGTCGTGAAGATGATGACGAAGCAGACCGCGAGAGCGATCACGGCTACGCCTTCCAGCAAGAACAGCGGCAGTTGGAATGCGGCCGTGATGTCCTTCGCCGCCTGAGGTTGACGTGCGATCGATTCGGTCGCCGCCGCCGTCAGCTTGCCGATGCCGATCCCGGCTCCGATCGTGGCGATTCCGGCGCCCAATCCGGCGCCCATGTAGTGCAGCGTGCTCCCGCCGCCGTCTTGCGCCATCGCCATCATCGGCGTGGCCAGCAAAATGGCCGTCAGCAGCAGCAATTTAGTCGTGGCTTGCATCTTGAGAAGCTCTCCTTACGTTCCTACGTTCAACTCGGATCTCAATGGTCGGTATGGAGGCCCATACCGATGAAAATCGCGGACAAAAGGGTGAAGACGTACGCCTGGATAAAGGCGACGATGATCTCAAGGATCGTAATCGCCACCGCCAACGGGACCGACAACAGCCCCATCCAAACGCTCTTGAAAACAAAAATGAAGCTCAGCATGACCAGGATCACGATGTGTCCCGCCGTCATGTTGGCCCCCAGTCGAATCATCAGCGCGATAGGCTTGACGAAGAGACTCAAAACTTCGATTAGGAAGACCAGCGGCACAATTGCCGTCGGGGTGCCCGGGGGGCCCGCCATGTGCCCAATGTAGCCGCCGAGCCCCTGGCCGATGACGCCGCCGATGATGATCATCGCCAACGTGATCAGAGCCAACGTGGCCGTGACGTTGAGGTTGCTCGTCGCCGTATACGAACCGGGAATCATCCCCATCAGGTTGCAGGTAAGGATGAAGAAGAACAGCGTGCAAAGGAACGGCGTCAACTTACGGCCCCAACGCTTGCCCATGGCCGGGTAGGCGACCTCGTCGCGAATATAGACGACCAACGCCTCAAGCGCGTTCGTGACTCCTTTCGGCGCGCCGGTCAGCCGCGACGATCGCATCGCCATGCCGAACAGCAGAATCAGCGCCGCAGCCGAGATCAGCATCATCAGGACGGCCTTGCTGATGCCCCACTGTCGAGCGAATTCGTTTTCGAGGGGGGCGTTGACGATGTGATGCATGATCACGCTGGAGAACGATTCGTCGTGCTCGCCGCCATGTTCCTCGCCATGCGCTTCGCCGTGTTCTTCACCGTGGTCGCCGTCTTCGGCGTGCGACTCTTCCACATGCGCGGCCTCCGGCGCAGGGGTCTCCGCGCCGTGCTCTTGGGCGAAGCCCAGGCCCACCGCCAATAGAAGGCTCAGTAGAATGCGCGCCGTCATTTCTTGCGCCGTTACCTCTTGTCCATGAATCGCTTGTAGCGAAACCCTTCAAACACCTGCGCCGCCAGATAGGTGCCCAACAGAGCCGCTACATACGGCTTCGTCTCCACCCACCCGCTCGCCGCACCCACAATCAGAGCCGCCAGCATCCAGACCGTGCGCAACGCCATGCCGACGAAAATCACCTGCAACGCTTCGACCTTCGGTCTGTTCGACCACCAGCCAAGCAACGCCTCGGAAATCCCCGCTCCGCACAAACCCGCTGCGAGGCCCGTCAAGACCGCGCTCATCACCCGATGATCCTCATCACCTTCGCCAGGTTGTAAAACCCAACGACCAGCCCGACGATCAAACCCGTCACCGCCGCCCCGGGATTCCAGCCGAAGTACTCGCCTACCAGATACCCGATCAGCAAACAGCCGATTACGCTCCCGCTTAGCGTCCAACCCGCATCCGCCGCGCGTCCGCCGGCTCGAAAGCGCGCAATCGGGTTGCTCTTCGAGCGTTCCGACTCAGTTCGGTCGGCGTGGCTCACCAGAGAGTTCCTCCTGCGGGATCGAGATCGGTTCGGGGCGTGTTCGGCGGGGCGCGCCGGGCGGCTAAACCCGAGCAAAACCGTAACTTTGACGATAGCAGAGCCCGGCCGGACGGTTCAATACTTACTTGTTTCTCCAGAAGCCGCAGGGACGCCTCACCTGCGAGCAACCGCTCGCTCGACGGGGTGCCCGGTCCAAACCTGTACAACTTCTTGACAATACCTGGGCGGCGTTTTGCATTCTGCGTTCAACGGATCACAGAGCGCGTCCGCCCCTCGGCGCCGCCTAGTTGAGACCCAAAGAAGAAGTTGTAGAGGTTTCCATGTTTTCAAAGACTGTTCTGAACTACGCCGCGGTCGCACTGGCCGCATTCTCCTTCGTGGCTACTGCGCAAGCGCAGGACGCAAGCGTCCGCATTATCCACGGCATCCCCGGGCAGGACGTCAGCCCCGGCGTCGACCCCGCCCTGCCTGTCGACATCCTCGTTAACGACGCCGTCTGCCTGCTGTCCGGCTTCACCTTCGGTTCGATCTCCGGACCGTACACCCTTCCGGCCGGTACCTACGACGTCAAAATCTCGCTCGCGAACAGTCTGGACCCCTGCAGCAACTCTGCCGTCGTCGCTGCTCCGGTTCCGATTGAGGCGGGAGAGAACGTCAGCATCATCGCGCACCTCACCGAGTCCGGCATGCCCACCGCAGCCAAGTTCGTCAATGATCTGACCCCGACGGCCGACGGCGCCGGTCGCTTGATCGCGCACCACACCGCAGCCGCCCCGACCGTGGACGCGCTCGTGTCTTTCGGATTTCCGCGCCAAGTGGCGACCGTCCCGGGCGTATCTAACGGCGGGCAAGCCGCGGCCGACCTGCCCGCCGGCAATATCAACATCGGCATCGCCCCGGCGGGTGCGACTCGGCCCATCTTCATTCGTACCATCCGGCTCAAGCCCGGTCTGACGACCGTAGCCTACGCCGTGGGCTCGTTGGCCAACGGGACCTTCACGATCATCGTCGAGTCGATCGGAGGACTCCAAGGGCGTTCGATCGTCCTCTAGGCCCATCGATTCCTAGACCCCCAAAAAGCGGCGGCTGTCTCGTACTGGGGCGGCCGCCGTTCTCTTTTCTGCTAGTGAAAGCGGACGTCGAGTCCGAGCGCATCGTGGTCTGAAAGAGGCGGCGTCCTCCCTTCCCGGAACTCGTGCATCACCAGCGGTTTCATCGGATGCAGGCCGCGGACCGCGCACCAATCGATCTTGAGCGGGCACTTTCCGTCGTGATTGCGCAGGGACCAGCGGATGAACTGGAAGCACCACTCCGGCAGCCACTCCTTCAGAATCTTGTCCGCCTTCACATCCTCCACGTCGTAGGAGGTCGTGCGCACGTCGAGAGCATTGGAGTTGCGCCAGTCGAAGCCGCGGCTCTCCAGAAGCTCGAACAGCTCGCGCTCGAACTTCGTGTACGGCCGCAAGTAGTGGTTGCGAATCACGTTGTCGGCGCCCATGAAGACGCGCCGCCAAAACCCCAGGATGGCCGGAGTCGGCCCGGACGTATCAAAGGTGGAGGTATTCCAGTCGCCTCCCACAATGGCGGGCATCTCCGGATCCACAGCGTCCAAGACGTCGCGCATCTGGTCATGGCGATGCCGCTGTGTGGAATTGGCGTCCAGGTGCACGGAAGCCAGCGTTACCGGGCCCTGGGGCAGGTCCACATCGGCCAGCACGGCCGCCTGTCGGCCGAGCCGTTTCTCCCGGCCCCGCATCTTGTCCTTGCCGTTCTTCAGGGCGACCGGCCGCACGTTGGACAGCGGGTAGCGACTGAGGATCGCGTTGCCGTGCAGCGCCACGTCGTTTTCGCCGGCCATATCGTATTCAATGCCCGAACCCTTGACGAGGTTGATGTAGCAGGGCGCGAAGGCATAGTGCATCCCCAGCGCCTGAGCGAACTCCTGCGCAACGGCGTGGTTTCCCGAGCGCGCCATGCCGACGTCCGTCTCCGTCAACAGCAGCAAATCGGCGGACGATGCATAGGGGTGGGCCCTGAGGACCTCCAGCTGCTCGTCGAAGTAGACGCCGCGCTCAATGTTCCAGGCAAGGACGCGGTAGGCGTCTTTCTCTTCGGTCGGCCCGGACGAGTAGTCGCCCTGCTCGGGCGTATCGAGGACGAAGCGCACATCCTCGCGGATCTCCTGGTACTTCGGGTGGGCCTCGAGTTCGGCGGTTGACGACAGGCTCAAGAAATCGGGAAATCGAGGCTTAAGCCGCGTCCTTACACGCTCATAGATCTCTTCGGAGGTTACGCCGACATCTGCGGAAGTCTTCAAACCACCAGTCTATCGAGGCGCGCTCGCCCGCGGCTGAGACACCTCAAGTACTACCAGGGGGTACCGCAGGACTAGTCCTGTAGGGACGATCGATGTGCCGCAGAATCGTGACTCCCGCTCCATAGCCGAAACAGTCGATTTCAGTGCATTCTTGCCTTGAGAAAACGAGAGCGGGCAGACGCTCGCCGCCATCAGAGAAGGGAGACTTCAGTGCTTAACGTTACTTTCAAAAAACTTATCGCTAGGATTCATAAAGACGAGCGAGGCCAAGACATGGTGGAGTACGCCTTGCTGGCCGGCTTCATCGCCGTTGCAGCGGGCGCTACCCTACCGGGTATCGAGAACCAGCTCAGCATCATCTTCAGCAAGATGGCCAGCGTGGTCACCTTGGCATCCACCGCGTAGGCGCGCGTAGCGACTACCCCACCCAAGCAAGCCCGCGTAGCGGCCGCCACGGCCTGCGCGGGCTTGCGCTGTTCTGGGTTGCAATCGGCCCGACCGGTCGCACTCCAGCCGGGCTCCGCGCCTCACTTCGTTTATCAGTATTCATCCATTCGGGCATGACGCTCGCCGGGACCACGCTCAACGCCGACCGGTTCCGAGAGCGTCGGCAGATTCCCGACGCCGGCTCGACAAGCGATAGAATCTCTGCACGGTCCTACTGGAGCCGCCCGTTTTGCCGCTGCCATTGAAGGCTCCCGGCCGGACCCTTTCAGGACCCAGCGCGAGTTCAGACTAACGATGACCGAGGAACCGTCTGCGGACTTCTTTCGCGGGGCGGACGTCAAGCCCGCGATGGTCTTGGCGTTTGCGGCCATGCTGCGCTTCGCCGGATCACGCCGACTGCGCCGGTTCGCATCCCTGAGTCTAGGACGGCTCGCCCGACGGTTCTCGCGGGCGAAACGGGAGTCGGCCGAAGAGGCGATCCGGGGCGCGTTCGGCAGTTCCGTCGGCATCGACGAGATGGAGCCGATCCTACTCGGATCGATGACCGGCGTGTGGACCGAGTTGTTTGCGTTGGCAGGCGCTAAGTCGGCTCGTGCAGACTTTGAACCCTCCGAGATCATCGGCCTGGAAAGACTGCAATCCTCCCTGGCGCTGGGACGCGGAGCCATCCTTTGGGAGTCCAACGGGTTCGGACGCCGCTGGATCTGGAAGCGCATCCTGAAGGAGCAGGGATACCCCGTCGTCCAGGTTCACGGCCCTCTCAACCTGGGAGGACTCAGTTTGGCTGGCCCTAACCTCTCCCGCTTCGGCGCGAGTTGGCTGCGCCCGCTCGTCTACCGTTGGGAGGGCTACTTCGTCGGAGGCGTGATCCAGCTTGCGGGTGAGAGTTCCTTGGAGCCGCTGAAGCAGATGCGGCGACGCCTCCGCGACAACCAGATTGTTTGCGTATCCGCCGACGGGGAACTGGGCGACCGGCGACTTGACGTGGACCTGCTTGGCCGCAAAGCATCGCTCGCAACTGGGTTGACGACCTTGGCCCGCAACTCCAAAGCCCCGATTCATCCCGTCTTCTGTATTCCTCAAGCGGAGGGCGGCTGCAAAATACTCATCGAGGACAGTATCGATCCCGGCCTCACCGGCGACCGGGCTATTGATGCGGAGAGAGCGCTTTCCCAATTCGCCGCGCGCCTCGACTCGCAAGTGCGAGCCCGGCCGAGCCTCTACCGCAACTGGCATCAGATCGCCCGTCATCCAAGAATCCCCTGAACCGCGTCTGGTGCGCGCGGTCAGAGATATTACGGGAATTGAGGCTCAGGAGCACATTGCTGGTACGCAAGTACCGAGGTCCTAGGTACCCCTAGGTGCAAGCCCCAATTATGCAGAAAACGAGTCCATATAAAGCTTCTTTATATGATCGAAAGAGTCGCTGTCGGCAGATGCCGGAAAGCCTTCACCATGGCTATGCTGCTGGGCGCCGCATGGATCGGACAGGGTTCCGCGCGCGCTATGTTGATCGAGGTAGACGGGGTCCCCCTGGAGGAAATCTCGGTGCCCGGCACGCGCGGCAACGCCATCGCGGACGGCTACGATCTGTTGAATGACGCGATTCCGAGCAGCTTCAGCAGCAACTTCCTCGTGCTGGGCGACGAGACGAAGTCGAGCGACCCGATCCAGATCTCGGACATCCCGTATACCAGCATCGGCGGGCTACTCTATTTCGCCTTTGTCTACGATCTACAGGAGACCAAAAGGAACGAATCCGTCATTATCGACGACGTCACGATATCGGTCCCCAACGGGACAGAGATCTGGAGCACCACCGAGCCGATCCTGCTGAACTTTGAGAACGGAGGCGTTACGACCAATCTCACGCTGAAACCGCTGGGCAACGGTGCGGATATGGCGCTCTTCATTCCCGTAAGCGCCTTCGCGGGCTTTGGGCTCAAGGGCAGCGATTCGATCATCTTTACCTCCACGCAATCCCTCTCTCACAACGGCAACGACGAGTGGATTCTGACCGACGGCGGAGTCGTCCGGCCCGGCTGCGACGGGACGCAGGAGGAAGGGACCGAGTGCGCTCCGCTGGAGAAATTTGATCCCGAAGACGACGTGACGGCTCCGACCCCGCCGGTGCCGGAGCCGTCCACCGTCTTCCTGCTGGGAGCAGGCTGCCTCTTCCTCGCAGTGACGCGCTCGAGACGCTAGAACAGCGACGTTTGCGGCGCGCGTCGCAGACAACCGCTAGTCGTTGCGGATCGGATCTGCGGGGTTCCATTCAGGATGGTAGGCGTAGCCCTTACGCTCCTTGGCCCGGGCGGGGTCGTAGTCGGGATTCGGCAGGGCGGGCGTGGCCTGGACGCTTTGGCGCCATTGGGCTAGTTGCCGGCGGAGTTCCTCCGCTTTTTCCGGCATTTCTGAGGCTCGATCTTCCGATTCAGCCGGATCCTCGGCGAGGTTGTAGAGTTCGATGTGATCGTCCTCAAAGAACTCCATCAGCTTCCAGTCTCCCTGGCGAATCGTACCGGTCGGCGTCGAACCGGCGTTGGCGTAGTGCGGGTAGTGCCAATAGAGCGTATCGCGCGTCCACGTTTCCGACTCGCCGCGCAAGAGCGGCATCAGGGATTCGCCGTCCGTCGTGTGACCTTCGGAGTCCGAGGCTTGGGCGGCCTCCAAGAGAGTTGGGTAGAAGTCAATGCTTTGGACCGGCCTGCGTTCCACCGCTCCCGCCTCCACCACGGCGGGCCATTTGATGATCAGCGGCTCGCGCACGCCGCCCTCCCACAGGTAGCCCTTGCCTGAACGGAGGCCGCCGTTGAACGCCAAGCTGGGCACGCCGCCGTTGTCGGAGAAGAAGACGATCATGGTGTTCTCCGTGAGGCCCAGCTCGTCGAGCTTAGCCACGAGAGCGCCCACCGATCGGTCGACGCCTTCCGTCATCGCGGCGTACTCCGCATTGTTGCGCCCGGTCGGGTCTTCGCGGTCCTCGTAGCCGTCGATCAGATCCTGCTTGGCCTGGATCGGGGTGTGGATGGCGTAGTACGGCAGATAGAGGAAGAACGGGTTCTCTTGGTTCTCCTCAATGAACGTCACGGCTTCCTGAGTCAGTCGATCGGTCAGGTAGTCGCCGTCCGTCGCGCCGGGAACTTTCACAAAAGGGTGCGGCGCGAACATCGACCTGTGAGCATTCCAATGGCCTCCGGCGAAGCTGACGTCGAAGCCGCGGTTCTCGGGAGCATAGTCGCCGCCGCCCAGATGCCATTTACCGATTGAGGCGGTGGCGTACCCGGCGGCCTGGAGCGGTTCTGCGATGACCGCTTCGTCCAAAGGAAGGCCGAGCGGCAGTTCGGCTTGGAGCAACTGGGCGTAGGGCAAGACGTTGCCGGGCAGGTACTGCGTCACCCCGGTCCGCGCGGGCCAACGACCGGTTAGGATACTGCCGCGAGTCGGCGAGCAATTGGGCGCGGCGGCGTAGGCGTCGGTGAAGCGCATGCCGGCGGCGGCAAGTCGATCGATGTTCGGAGTCTTGTGATAGGCGTTGCCGTAGGCGCCGACGTCGGCGTAGCCCATGTCGTCGAGCAGCAGGAAGATGATGTTGGGCCGCTCCGCCGACGGCTCAACCGCAGGCTGTGAACAGGCCGCCAGTAGGAAGGCTGTACAAAGTAGAACTCCGCGCCACATGGCGCGGAGTCTACCAAAGCCACCGTAATCCCGGTTTAGGCGAGTCCGTGCTTCGAGAGCGGAAGATCACGAATGCGCTTGCCGGTGGCGGCGAAGATCGCGTTGCACAACGCCGGCGCGAATGGCGGCACGCCGGGCTCGCCGATCCCGGCGGGCGGATGGTCGTTGCTGCCGATCATGAACACGTCCACTTGCTGTGGGGCCTGCTTGATGCGGGCGACCGGATAGTCGTGGAAGTTCGATTGGTCGATCTTTCCGTCCGTAGCCGTGATCTCGCCCATCATCGCCAGGCTGGCGCCGAAGACGGCTGCGCCCTCGAACTGCGACTGGCAGCGCTCAGGGTGCACGGTCAGCCCGGCGTCGGCGGCCACCCAGACTTTGGGGATGGTCACCTTGCCCTTGTCGTCCACCGCGACCTCCACCACGTTGGCGACGTAGCTCAGGAACGAGCGATGCCCCGCGATGCCGAGGGCGTGACCTTCCGGCAGTTCGCGCTTGCCCCAGCCGGACTCGTCGATCACTTTTTGGATCACCGCTCGTAGGCGACCGGTGTCGACCGGATAGTCCTCGATGGGGCCGCCCATGTTGGGATAGTCCACGCCTTGGGCGGCGAGATCGATGTGACGGTCTTCGCCCAGGACCTCCAGCAAATACTCGGCCGGATCGCGCCCGGCTGCGTGCGCCATCTCGTCGACGAATGAGTGGATGGCGAAGGCGTGATAGATGTTCGCCACCGAGCGCATCCAACCGATGCGTACGTGCGCGGGAGCGGGTCCGTTTTCAGCGCGGTGGTTGGGGATATCGAACGGAACGTCCGAAAAGCCCATGCCCATCTCGCCTGAACTGGCATACTCGGTCCCCTCGGCAAAGGTGGACCCGATGGGCGGGAAGACCGAGCGCTGCAGCAGGGCCGAAGGTTTTCCGTCCGAGCCCAGGCGACCCTTCATGTGGACCGCGGCGACGGCGTGATAGTAGTCGAACTGGATGTCGTCCTCACGGCTCCAGGCGACTTTGACCGGCTTGCCGAGTTCGCGGGAGAGCAGGGCGGCTTCGCAACAGTAGTCGGGTTTGGACTTGCGCCCGAATCCGCCGCCGAGGAGCGTGACATGGCAAATGACGTCGGCCTCTTCGATGCCCAATGTGGCGGACACGGCTTGCTGCACGGCTTGCGGGTTTTGGGTCGTCGCCCAAAGCGTGACCTTGCCGTCTTTGAAGTCGGCGACGGCTGCGGGCGGCTCCATGGCGGCGTGCGCCAAATGCGGGACGTAGTATTCGGCTTCAAGCACCTTGCCGCCCTTGCGGAATTCGGCGTCGACGTTGCCGACGTTGCGAACGATTTTCCCTTTCTTGCGCGCGGTGGCCTGCAGGTCGCGTTTGTAGGCGTCCGACGAGTAAGCGGCATTGGGGCCCAGGTCCCACTCGATCTTGAGCTTCTTGCGGCCCTCGAACGCCGACCAGGTGTTGTTGGCGATGACGGCCACGCCGCCGAGCGATTGGAAGCCGTGCGGCGGGGTGAAGGCGGCCAACTCGACCGTCTGTTCCACGCCCCAGTGCGCGAGGGCCTCGGAATCGTCGACGCTGACGAGCTTGCCGCCTAAGACGGGCGAGTGTTCGACGGAGGCGTACACCATCCCCTCGAGCTTGGCGTCCTGACCGAAGACGCCGGAGCCGTCGAGAATGTCGTCCAAGTCGTCGACCGGCACCGCATGACCGACATAGCGATACGTAGCCGGGTCCTTCATCCGCAGGGCGTCTTTGGCGGGAACCTCCAGCTTGGCGGCGTCGGTTGCGAGTTCGCCGAAGCCGAGGGATTTGCCGTCGTGCGTGACCTCGTGGATACCGGTTTCGACTTCGTCAACGGGCACGCCCCAACGGTCGGCCGCGGCTTGCTCCAACATCATGCGGGCGGCGGCGCCGGTTTCGCGCATGACGTGGTAGAACCAGCGAATCGAGCGAGAGCCGTCGGTGTTCTGATCGCCGTACTTCTTGTCGCCGATCGCTTGCTGCAGGACGCACTTGTCCCAATCCGCGCCGAGTTCATCAGCGACGACCATGGGAAGCGAAGTCTTGGAGCCGGTACCCATCTCGGAGCGGTGGGCCACGATGTAGACGGCGCCGTCGGGCTCGATCCCAACCCAAACATCCGGGCTGAAGGTCGCTGACTCGGCGGGAATATCCTTGGGATTGAAAGCCTCCTCCGATCCGCCGCAGCGGACGCCGAGCACCAGTGCGCCGGCGGAGAACATCGTGCCGAGGAAGCCTCGACGGCTGACGTTTTGAATGCGTTCAGACATCAGGCGATCTCCTTGGCGGCCGAGTGGATGGAGGCGCGGATGCGCTGGTAAGTTCCGCAGCGGCAAATGTTGCCTTCCATCGCGGCGTCGATGTCGTCGTCGGAGGGCGAGGAATTTTCAGCCAGCAGGGCGGCGGCTTGCATCATCTGACCGCACTGGCAGTAGCCGCACTGAGGCGTGTTGTGTTCGCGCCAAGCGTTCTGGACCGGGTGGTCGCCGTTCTCAGAGAGCCCCTCAATCGTCAAGACTTCCTTGCCTTCGAGGCCCTCGACCGGGGTGATGCAGGCTCGCGTGGCCGTGCCGTCCAGGTGCACGGTGCAAGCGCCGCACAGGCCCATGCCGCAACCAAACTTGGAGCCGGTCAGGCCCAAGATGTCGCGCAGATACCAGAGCAAAGGAATTTGGGGGTCGCCGTCAAACGTATGTTCGACGCCGTTCACTTTCAAAGTAACCATGTGGGAGTGCTCCTCGAACGTCTCTCGGCTACGACCGTTGATTCTGGAGGAAAGGCGTTCACGCTGCCGAGCGCAAGTCTAGGGTAGCCGAGAACAGAAGTAAAGCGGATGTAAACGATGTTTAACTCAGGCTTGACGCCGGGACCGCAACTCAAAGCGGTCGGGAGGAGTTTCAACCTGTAACGCGGCAAGCACCGCGCATTTTTAGAAACGAGGCCAAAGGAAACTCTCCCATGAAAAAGATCGTATTGACAGGAATCCTAGCGTTGGCGACGGCCGCCCTCCTACCCGCACAAGTGGACGGCGACCGCGAGCGCCCTGAGCCGAATTTGGACGACGTGATTGCGCACCTGGGTCTGACCGAGACGCAAGTGGCGTGCTTGGAGTCCAACCAGGAATCGGCCCGCGAGTCGGCCGCTCCGTTTGTGGAGGAAGGTCGCGACTTGCGCAGTCAGTTGCGAGCCGCAACGCGCGCCGGTGAAGATACGGCTGCCATCCAGGCCGCCTTGGCCGCGGTCGGCGAGAGCCTTCAGGCAGTCCGCTCGAGTCACGTAGCAACCGCTCAGTCCTGCTTGGACGCCGGTCAGGCGGGAGCGTTGGCGGAACTCGTCGCAGCGGAAACGCTCCGCAGTGAAGTCCAGCAAGGCACGCGCCTGTTGCTGATTGAGCCGACCGAAGAACGCTCCGGCGCCGGACAGGCCGGACCGAGCCGACGCAACAACGGTCGCCGCGGCGGAGGCGGGCGGTAGGTCGTCGATCGCGACGGAAGGATTGAGAAGGGGGCGTCCGCAGCATGCGGGCGCCCTCGCTTGTTCCTAAGGCGCCGCGACCGCTGGCGCGTCGGTGCGCGAGGATTGTCTGGCGAGTTTGCGTTCTTCGGCCGTCTGAATCAGGTTGGCCGCGTCGGAAAGCAAAGATACGGCCTGGAGCACGTCGGGATCGAGCGTAGCGTTGACCCGCGCGCCTTGATCGACGTCGAAGGCAGCGGTGTAAGCGGCGGTGCGCAACATGCGTCGAATGAATCCGCGTTGGCGCGTGAACTCGCCCTCCTCGACCGTGAGGCTGCCAGCTTGGACGAAGCGCTCGAAGCGCTCAAAGACGTCGTCGTCAGGATCCCAGCCGGGCAGGATCTCATCAATGATCGTGGCGGCGAAGCGCTCAAAGGTCCTTGAGCCCACCAGGTTGGTTTGGAAGGCATCCAGCTTGGAGCCGACGAGCGGAACGTCGGGGGTGATGCCGGCGCCGCCGTAGACCCGGCGTCCGGAATCGGTCAACTTGACCTCGTTGGGTTCCGGCGTATAGCCGTCGCTGCACGGATCCGCGTAGTAGCGGACGAGATCGGCGTCCTCATAAGAGCGCTGAATCAGGCGGCCGCTGGGAGTGTAATAGCGGGCGGTGGTGAGCACCATGCCGGTATCCTGCGGCATCTCAAAGACGCTCTGGACGAGGCCCTTGCCGAAAGTCCCGGCGCCGGCGACGAGGGCGCGGTCGTGGTCTTGGAGGGCTCCGGCGACAATCTCGGACGCTGACGCCGAGCGACAATTGACCAGTACGGTCATCGGATAGAGCGGGCCGCGTCGGCCTTCCTGGGCGCTGTATTTGCGCTCGCTCGATCGGCGGCCCCGATGGGAAACGACGGTAGCGCCTTGATCCAAGAAACGGCCCGCGACATGAACGCCCGCGGTGAGCAACCCGCCGCTGTTGTCGCGCAGGTCGAGGATCATTCCCGAAAGACGTTCCTCATCGAGGGAATCCAAGGCGAGGTCGAGTTCGTTGGAGGTCGTTTCGCCGAATGAGGTGATCTTGACGTAGCCGATGCCTGGCTCGATCTCAAAAGCAAGAGGGATGGTCGGGCGCGGAATGTTCGCTCGCACGAGGTCGACCTCGATGGAACTTTCCAAGTTCTGCCGGGTCAGGGTGAGATGAACGGTACTTCCTTCCGGCCCTCGGACCGCGTCGGCAACCTGCTCGACGCTGAGATCTTCGGTCGTTTGGTCGTCGATTCGCTCGATGACGTCGCCGGGCCGGATTCCGCGCTGAAAAGCCGGGGTGTTCGGGAAGGGGAAATCGACGATGGTTTGTTCGCGGAAGCTGCGGATCTGCATGCCGACCCCGGCGTAGCTGCCGCGTTGCTCCTCGCGCAGGGCGGTGAAGTCCTTGGGATCGAAGAACTGCGAGTGCGGGTCGAGGACGGTGAGCATACCGGGCACCGCGCCCTCGTAGACGCTGTCGGCCCGGTCTACCGGATCGGACAGATTCTCCGCGATGATGTCCAGCGTGCGTTGAAAACGCTCGGCTTCGGTGTAGGCGGCGGGACCAATGGATACCCCGCCGAAGCGCCCGAGTTGTTCTCCGAAGCGGTCGCCGACAGCAGCGCCGAGTCCGATGACGAGGACCGCCGTGAGGCCGGAGATGGAGCGGGATGAGGACACGGGGAGAGGGAGGCTTTCACAGTATAACGACGCAGGCAAGCGGCTGGGACCCGGGGGATCGCCTGAGGAGCGTCGTAGGGTCAGATGGATCTTGACCATGACTGGTCATATCGGCTGCGAGGGAGGGGGCGTCGGGCGATGTCAGGTTTTTGTCATGGTACTGACATATTTCGGGGTTTCAGGGGGCGTAAGTTGTTGAAAACGCCGTCGGGATGTCGCGGGCCTGACGCGGTTTCTGGCGTAAGTGGTTTGTTTTCAGTGCCGGGTCAGGTTGGCAGAGGGAGACGTTGATCCGCTGACCGTTGATCTGGGAAGAAGAGCGGTGGAAGTTGTGGATATTGAGGTACTTGAGGGCGAGTTGGTTTGAGCTGTCCGCTGACGGTCGCTCGGCTGTCCGGAAGAGAAGGCGGCGCGGTGGGTGTTGGGACGGAGTTGTCCTGGTGACAGTCCACACGCGCTGGGTTGTTGCCGTGGTGGAACTGGCCTTGATGGGACAGTCACCGGGGTCGGCTGTGGTGGGGCAAGAGAGGAAGAACCTTCGAGCGGAACTCGAAGGCGGCACGGCGGAGCCGTGCGCTACGGGGGAAGAAGAAGGAGCATGCGGACCGGTCTGCGTTGCCCGTGCCCTTGTCTCAACGATCGATGGGATGGGGCCGGACATGCTCTTACACAGGTGACCTGATTTTCGGATCTTGCGATCCGTCGGGCTCTGAAGGTCGTTGCCGCTGGGGAGTCGATTCTGATCTTCGAAGACGCTCCGGGGCTCACGTCTCCATTCGGCCCTCGGAACTTGCTCTCAGGGTAGAATGCCGGTGCAAGAGAAGAAGGGAGTGAGAAGGGGAAGTTGTTGTAGGAGAACGGGTTGCAGGCGTGTGACTGGCTGTTTTGAAGTTCGTCTGTGGAGCCATGGGCTCCCGTGCACGCCGGGGGCGTGCGCCACGTCAGCGGTCGCGGAACTCTTCGTACCAGTTTTCGGTGACGTGAATGGCCGGCGGGAGGGTCGGCTGGTCGTCGTCTTCGATGCGCTCGCGGGCCAGAATGCGGCCGTCGGGGGCGATGTCGTACGGTACGCCCCTCCCTCGGAGCGTAGGGTTCGCGGAAACGACACGAGCCCCGCCAATCTGGATCTCGTCCTCCGCTTCGATCTCTACCGCCGTTAGCGTGCCGCGACTCTTATAGAACAGCTCTTTGCCGTCGGGACTCCATTCAGGCCGGCAGCCACTGTCGAGAGAGACCTGCCGCCGGTCGACGCCGGACGGGAAGCGCCGGAGGTAGACTTCGTAGTTGCCGGATTGGTCCGAGCAGTAGGCTAGGTAGTCGCCGCTAGGAGAGATCTTGGGGAGGTGCTCTTGGCCTGGAGTCTCGACCAGCGGCTGAACGGAGTCTTCCCTGAGGTCCCGGAGCCACAAGTCCGGGGAGCCGCCTGGCGGCGTCATACGAAAGACGACGTATCGGCCGTCCGGGGACCAATCGGGCTGGTCCGCCGCACCCGGCAATGACACGAGTACTTCGGGCTCGCCGTCAGCGGTAGCGTCGCGCACAAAGAGCTCGCGATTGGTCTGTTTATTCGCGCTGTAAACAATCCGCCGGCCGTCTGGGGACCAAGCAGGATCCTGCGGGACCCAATTTTCGAACGTGAGGCGCTGTGCGGCGGGGCGGTCGACCTCCTGCAGCCACAAAGCAATCGTGTTGTTGTGCTCCATAGTCGCGATGATCCAGTCGCCGGACGGGGATAGGGCAAAATCGCCGATGAAATCTCTGGCTCTCCCTGCGGATTCAAGTCTCGTTCCTGCCCGATCCAACCAGACGAGACCATACTTCGTTTGGTCGTCGAGCAGGTCGACAAACACTAATGTTCCATCAGTCGAGACGGTGGGACCGGAACCGTCCTCCGCAATGGGGAACGGCTCGCCTGTGATTTCTAGCGATTCGAGCGAGAAGGGAGCGGCCCGCAGTCCTGGCTGCGTGGTCACCGGCTGGTAGACGAGGAATCCCTCTTTCGTATACTGCGGGCCGCATCCTTCCACCAGAAAGCGCGTCTCGTTGGTTTCCTGATTCCAAACGTAGATATTCTGTTCGTCCGGCGTTCCCACGCAGAACAGGACCGCGGGAGGACCGGAGCCGCGGGGCAGGTAGCGAGGTTGAGCGTTCCCCGGCCCTTTGGGGTCCTCAACACGATCCAGAGCAACCACCGCCTCGCCTCCGGAGGCGGGAACCTCGTGCAGTAGGGGCGATAGGTTCGAGCCCGTGCTCAGAAGAATCGTTTCTCCATCGGGACTCCAGGCGCCGCCGCCATAGTAGAAGCCTGGGAGTTCGGCCACGACGGTAGGCGGTCCCCCGTCGATACGGATCTTCTTGAGCTGGTCGCCCGTATAGAACCCGACGTACTGGCTGTCGGGCGACCAAAACGCGTGTCTCGCTGCTCCCTGGGTTCCGGGCAGCATCCGTGCTCGCTCGGAATCCATCGGCCGGAGCCAGAGCGATTGGGAGCCGTCCTCCGTTGCCCTGTAGACGATCCAGCGTCCGTTGGGCGATACAGCGGCACGGCCGGGCAACCGAGCGCCAAGGCCGTCGGGCGTGACAGAAAACCGGCGGACTGGCCGCTCGGGCTCTTCTGCGGTGAAGTGCACGTAGGAGATGCCGAGAAACGCCAAGGCGGTAAGAGCAAAAGCGACCATCCATGGGGTCGCTGTCCGAGTTGGCGCCGCGCTCGCCGGGGGAGTCGCCACCGTGGACATCACGCGGGAGGAGCCGGACACTTTCGTCTTGCTCACGGCTCGCAGGTCGATCAGGAAGTCAGCTAGCGATTGATAGCGTTCGTCGGGTTGCTTGGCCAGGGCCTTGTTGACGGCGACCTCGAGTTCCATCGGAACGCCGGTGCGTAGAGACGTGATGGGTTCTGGTTGCTCGTTGAGAATCGAGTAGAGGATCGCCGAGTCGTACTCGCCCTTGAAGGGGCGCTCGCCGACGAGCATTTCGTAGAGCACGACGCCTAAGGCCCAGACATCGGTGCGGTGGTCGACCTCCGCGCCTTGTGCTTGCTCGGGGGACATGTAGGTCGTGGTGCCTAATGTCTGATCGGCTTTGGTGAGGCGGCTGGCTTGCTGAAGCTGGGCCAGACCAAAATCCATGATCGTGACGTGGCCCTTCTTGTCGACGAGGATGTTTTCCGGCTTCACGTCGCGGTGGATGACGCCGCGGTCATGGGCGGCTTGGAGGCCTTCGGCGATCTGTTGGGCGATGGCTAAGGCTTCGTCGAGGGGGAGCGGGCCGCGGGCGATCTTCTCGTCGAGGGTTTCGCCCTCGATGAGTTCCATCGCGATGAAGGTTTGGTTGTCGGCCTCGTCGATTTCGAAGACGGTGCAGACGTTGGGGTGGGAGAGGGCGGCGGCGGACTTGGCTTCGCGGTGGAAGCGTTTGCGGACCTCTTCGTTGCCGAGGAGGTGGGCGGGGAGAAATTTGAGGGCGACTGGGCGGTCGAGCTTGGTGTCTTGGGCTTTGTAGACAACGCCCATGCCGCCCTCGCCGAGCTTGGCGAGGATCTTGTATCGGCTGATAGTGCTGCCGATCATCGTTGGGAAGAGTGTAGCGTCCCAGCCGCTATCGTTCGGGCAGAAACTTCTCCTCCCAGTTCACGATCGTTCGGACGGCAAAAACCGACGCCTTCATCGTTCGGCCTGTTCCGCCGGGGGCTTCCGTAAACAGGAAGCGGTCGCGGTCCAGCGTGACGTCGTAGTTGACTCCCAGCGGGCCGGGGGAAACTCGAAACAGGATCTCGGAGGCCCCCATCGAGAACTCCCCCTCGGTCGACACTTCCACGGCGGTGAAGGCGCCGCCCGGGCCGACGTAGTACAGCTCTTTCCCGTCTCGGCTCCAGCGCGGCTTTTCACCGCCTCCGGATGAGATCGTTGTCTTGCGGCCTCCATTCGGGAAAGGCTGGACGTAGATCTCTATTTGGCCCGACTCGTCGGACTCGTAAGCGATGTATCGGCTGTCTAGAGAGAGCCGGGCTCCGGTCTCGCCCACTCCTGGGGTGTCAGTGAACTTGTGAGGTTCCCCGGAGTCTCCGTCTGCCCGACGCTCGAGGAACTCTATGTCATGAGAGAGTTCCCCTTCTCGGGACGTATACACAATGAACTTGCCGTCGTGAGACCAGGCATAAGGCGTTTCCTCTCCCAGCCCCGATATAAGTGCTACAGGAGGGCGCGATCCGTCCGCCTGAGCAAGGACAATGTTTCCAGACGTGCCAGCTTGCGCGGATCGGAAGGCAACCTGGCTGCCGTCTGGAGACCAGATCGGCTTGTACTCAGATCCCGGTTGTTGGCTTAGCCGGGTACGCGTCTTGCGGACGAGGTCGAAGACCCAAACATCGGGATAGCCGTCCTCTTCGGCGGCATAAGCAACCTGCTTGCCGTCAGGGGAGAGCGCCATCGAGACGCCTCCGACGTCTACGCCGGTTCTCTCCACGACGTTCCCCGACCGGTCGACCCTTACGAGCTGACGGTCGTTACTACCGGCGGTCACATAGCTCAGCACGCCCGCATCCGAGACGGAGAACCCGAAAAAGCCGCTGTTGCCCCCCCACGGAGGAGATATGGGAAGCGCCACGGGGCCGCCCGAGAGCTCGAGCGTAGACAGGTCGAGCGGCTGCGCCATCAAAGTCCCTTCACGGACGAACAAGATGGATCCAGCCGACCCTCCGAAGCGTCTCGGCGAAAAGACGGCGTTGGATCTGTCCGGAAGCAGCCTGCGATGGACCTCCCCGTCGAGCGAGCCCAGGCGGATTCCACCTATTTCCTCTGAGGCGCGGCCAGCGTGATAGAGGAATCGGCGCCCGTCCGGGAGGAAAGACGGGAAACGGTGCAATCCATTGCCCTCTTCCAGTTTCGTGATCGGGACCGGGTCGCCGCCGCGGGCCGAGACGCTGTAGATGGCTCCGGTGGGAACGGGACTGAACAGGATCGTATCTTCGCTGTTCCATGACCCGCCGCGACCGTCCACGGCTTCCGCGATCGTTTGCGGCGGGCCGCCGGCCAGTGCGACTCTCCGCAGCTTTTCATCCGCGAAGTACCCGATTTGGGCGCTATCGGGAGACCAGAACGGATAACGGGCGCCGCGAGTACCTTCCAGTTCTCGCCATTCCGCTGAGTCGAGCGACCGGACCCATAACGACCCGGGCGGAGCCTCCGCCGCCGCGAGGTGTCGGCCGTCCGGCGAGACGCTGAGCTGGCCCGGGCGGCCGCCATTCGGCAGAGGTCCGGTGGAAAGCTCGACCACAGGCAGGTCGGGCGGCGGCGTCTGGTTGAAGTAGGCGAACGAAACTGCCAGCAATGCCAGCGTGACGGCTGCTAGTACCCCAAGCAGCGGGTGTTGGTTGGAACGAAGTGTGGGGCTGGTGGAGGTATCGGGTGCTGACGGCGCCGAGGCCGAGGGAATGATCGTCGAGCGGCCAGACTTGAGTTTGACCGAAAGCGTACGCAGATCGACGATCAAATCGCTGGCGTTCTGGTAACGATCCGCGGCGCCTTTCGCTAAACACTTCCCGACGCAGATTTCCAACTCCATCGGGACGCCGGTGCGAAGGGCGGTGATCGGCTCGGGTTGCTCGTTGAGGACCGAGTAGAGGATGGCCGAATCGTACTCGCCTTTGAAGGGGCGCTCGCCGACGAGCATTTCGTAGAGCACGACGCCTAAGGCCCAGACATCGGTGCGGTGGTCGACCTCCGCGCCTTGTGCTTGCTCGGGCGACATGTAGGTCGTGGTGCCTAGCGTCTGGTCGGCCTTGGTGAGGCGGCTGGCTTGCTGGAGCTGCGCCAGCCCAAAATCCATGATCGTGACGTGGCCTTTGGGGTCGACGAGGATGTTTTCGGGTTTGACGTCGCGGTGGATGACGCCGCGGTCGTGGGCGGCTTGGAGGCCTTCGGCGATTTGTTGAGCGATGGCAAGGGCTTCGTCGAGCGGCAGGGGGCCGCGGGCGATCTTCTCGTCGAGGGACTCGCCCTCGATGAGCTCCATGGCGATGAAGGTTTGGTCGTCGGCTTCGTCGATTTCAAAGACGGTGCAGACGTTGGGGTGCGAAAGGGCCGCGGCGGACTTGGCTTCGCGGTGGAAGCGTTTGCGGACTTCCTCGTTGCCGAGTAGATGGGCGGGGAGGAACTTGAGGGCTACGGGACGGTCGAGCTTGGTGTCTTGGGCCTTGTAGACGACGCCCATGCCGCCCTCGCCGAGCTTGGCGAGGATCTTGTATCGGCTGATAGTGCTGCCGAT
>Ga0070727_10000168_pt1 | contig 103558 bp, 97 predicted proteins | sample tdAd472_FD_66722 | JGI IMG/M metagenome (GOLD analysis project Ga0070727, IMG submission 66722) | Marine sediment microbial communities from the Atlantic coast under amendment with organic carbon and nitrate - tdAd47.2 | ecosystem: Environmental > Aquatic > Marine > Coastal > Sediment | place... | reverse complement strand
AAAGATACGCTGGCACCACGCTTCAGGCTTTCGGTATAAATCAATGTCACGATCAAGCCCACCAGCAAACCGCACAGGACCCAGTGATTAATAATGAATTCTAAAATTTGGTTCATATAAGGATTTCTTAGCTGTCTAAAAAAATGAAGCTGGCAGTATACACGGCAATAGCTCACGACTGAACACAGGGAGGAAAGATAATAAAGCTCTCCAACAACGACAAAATCTTTCCATTATTTTTCAACGCATCCAATTATGAGCTGCTAAAATAATTGCTTACAATTCACGCCAATCAATAGGCATTCTCATCTGGAGCGGTTAGAATTGCCCCAATTTAGTGGGCCTGTGACTTTATCTCTAAACGAAGTGAGTGTCAGAGGCGCAAACGAACGGCACACGACCTGAGTTAACGCGACGTATGCAACTAGTACCAAAACCCATTGTTCTTGTTATTCTTGATGGCTGGGGACACAGTGAAACCACTGCATCCAACGCCATTAAAGCCGCTCAAACCCCGGTTTGGGATACACTTTGGGCTAATAGCCCGCACACACTTTTAAACGCTTCCGAAAAAAGTGCTGGCCTGCCAGTCGGTCAAATGGGCAACTCTGAAGTTGGCCACATGATCATGGGCGCTGGGCGCATCATTGCGCAAAACAGTACCCGCATCGATAACGCCATTGCCGATGGCAGCTTCTTCAAAAACAAAATCCTCTGCTCCGCCATTGATAAGGCCAACGCCGCTGGTGGCGATGTTCATATTCAAGGCTTGCTCTCGGATGGCGGCGTACACAGCCATGAAAACCAAATCCACGCTATGGTCGAGCTGGCCGCACAGCGCGGCGCAAAGAATATTTATGTCCACGCTTTTCTGGATGGACGTGACACCCCTCCACGTAGTGCCGCAGATTCGCTGCGTAAAATGGCCGACAAGTTAAAAGAAACCGGCCGAGGCAAAATCGCCTCTATGATGGGTCGTTATTTCGCTATGGATCGGGATAACCGCTGGGATCGCGTACAACTGGCCTACGACACCATGACTCTCGGCAAAGCCATGTTTCGCGCCGACGACCCCTTAGCAGGCCTGGAACAAGCCTACGCTCGAGGTGAAGACGACGAGTTTGTACAAACCACTATCCTGCACAAAGAAAACGAAGAACCGGCCATCATTAAAAATGGCGACGCGGTCATCTGTATGAATCATCGCGCCGACCGCAGCCGCGAACTAACGCGCGCTTTCGTTGACATGAGCTTTGACAGCTTCGTACGCTCAGCTCGCCCCATTCTTTCTGAATTTGTGATGCTGTCTGAATACGCCGAAGATCTTGATGCCAGCTGCGCATTTCCCACGACACAACCCAAGCAAGTACTCGGCGAGTACATTTCCGGGCTCGGCAAAAGCCAACTACGCATGGCGGAAACCGAAAAGTACGGCCATGTCACCTTCTTCTTTAATGGTGGCAGTGAAGACCCATTCCCAAATGAAGAGCGGGTATTAATCCCTTCACCAGACGTGCCGACCTACGATTTACAGCCCGAAATGAGCGCCCCGCAACTAACAGACGAGCTGGTTAAAGCGATTGAAAGTAAACGTTTTGACCTGATTGTTTGTAATTACGCCAATGGCGATATGGTGGGGCACACCGGTAATTTTGGCGCCGCCATCAAAGCCGTCGAAACACTGGATCAATGCCTGGCTCGAATTGTCACCGCCATTGGCGAAGCTGGCGGCGAGTGCGTTATCACCGCAGACCATGGCAATGTTGAGCAAATGAGCGACCAGTCCTCTGGCCAGCCACACACGGCCCATACCTGTGAACTGGTGCCCTTTGTACTACTGAGTCCCCGAGACTGCATGGTTGAGAACCGCGAGGGTGGTCTTGCCGATATTGCACCAACGCTGTTACACCTGATGGGCCTTGAGCAACCGGAAGAAATGACCGGCGAATCGTTGGTATGGTTTCTCTAATAAAGGCCTGAAGCAGCGATGCGCCGACAGGCACCGGCTTTACAAAAACTATCCGTCCTTTTGCTGGCATGGTGCCTGGTGCTTCAGGCACCACTGGCACATAGCGACAATGCCAGCGAAGCCCAGCTGGAGAGACTGAAAAGCCGTATCGGCAAGCTTGAAAGCTGGCTTAATTCGGCCAAAGGCCAACAATCCAAACTACAAAAAGAGCTGCGTAGCGCCGAACGTAAAATCGGCGCAACTGCCAGCCAGCTGCGCACCCTGACCAAGCAACTGCAAAACACTCAGTCCCGTATCAAAACATTGCGCCAACAGCGCCGGCATCTGCAAGCTGAAACCAAAAAACAAGCGTCCCAGATAGCAGAACAAATCCGTGCTGCTTACAGCATTGGTCATAGTGAATACCTCAAGGTTCTGCTCAACCTGGAACAACCGGCTGAGCTAGCTCGCACACTGCGCTATTACGACTATTTCAACCGCGCACGCGCCGAACAAATTGAGCAATACAGCCAAACCGTGCGCCAGCTGGAGCAAAACGAAAGCGAAATTAATGAGCAACTGATCAGCCAGCAAAACGCTCAACAACAACTCGAAAAGCAACATCAGGCATTAAAGATCAGCAAGCAAAAGCGTCACACCGTTCTCATCCGCCTACAAAAAGAGATCGGTAGTAAGGATCATGAACTCGGCAAAATGCTCGCCGACCGGGAGCGTCTGGAAGAGCTGTTAAGCTCGGTAGAAGAAGCCATCGCAGACCTGGATCTACCCGATGCCACCACCCCCATTAACGCTAAAAAAGGCAAGTTACCCTGGCCGGCATCGGGGAAAATCATTCGCAGCTTTGGCTCACGAGACCAGGAGTCCGGCAGCCGCTGGAACGGCGTGTTAATCCGTGCCAATGCGGGTAGCGATGTGCGCGCCATACACTATGGCCGTGTCGTGTTTGCAGACTGGCTGCGCGGTTTTGGCTTATTGCTCATCGTTGATCATGGCAACGGTTATATGAGCCTGTATGGGCATAATGAATCTCTCTATAAGGAAACCGGCGACTGGGTGAGCAGCAACGATGTGATCGCCAGCGTTGGTAACAGTGGCGGCGTCAGCAGCAGTGGCCTGTATTTTGAAATTCGCCGTAACGGTAAACCACAAAACCCGAAGCAGTGGATTTTGGCTCAAAACTAACCCTTACACCCCGTTGCCATAAAGAAATTCAATACAAGCCCGACACATCATATTAGAATCAACTAAAACCACGCTCAGCGGGACTAACAAAACCATGATCAATCTGAAAAGCTGCAAAAAACCATTCGCGATTGCACTGCTGTCCTGCCTGCTTAATCCCGCTCCGCTTACCGCAGAGGAAAAAGCCAGCGACAAGGGTCCGCTACCACTCAAGGAGTTGCGTACCTTTACGGAAATTTATGACCGCATCAAACAGGCCTACGTGGAACCCGTTGACGATACCACGTTACTCAACAACGCCATCGACGGCATGCTCAACGGCCTCGACCCTCACTCCGCTTATTTACGCGATGACGCCCTCGATGATCTCCAGGAAAATACCCGCGGTGAATTTGGCGGCCTGGGCATTGAGATCGAAATGCAGAATGGTTTTGTGCGTGTAATTACCCCAATTGACGACACCCCTGCACTTAAGGCGGGCATTGAAGCAGGCGATCTGATTATCAAAATTGACGATCAAACCGTTAATGGCTTAAGCCTACAGGAAGCCGTTGACTTGATGCGCGGCAAACCTGGTACCGATGTCGTGCTGACCGTTGCTCGCGAACACCAACCCAAACCGCTGGAAATCACCATCACGCGCGCGGCAATCAAAATCACTAGCGTCAAACACCGCAGCCTGGAGCCCGGCTTTGGCTACATCCGTATCACTCAATTCCAGGTAAATACCGGCGACAGCCTGCTGAAAGCCATTAAAAAGCTGCAAAAACAACAACCTTTAAAAGGGCTGGTGCTGGACATGCGCAACAACCCCGGAGGGGTTTTAAATGCGGCCGTGGAAGTCAGTGATGCCTTTTTAAGTGGCGGTTTGATTGTCTATACCAATGGCCGCTTGCCAAATTCTGAATTACGCTTCAATGCTACCAACACAGACCCCAGTCAGGGCGTACCACTTGTTGTACTCATCAATGGTGGCTCAGCCTCTGCCTCAGAAATTGTTGCCGGTGCACTACAGGATCATCACCGAGCGGTTATTCTCGGCAGCCAAAGTTTCGGCAAAGGTTCGGTGCAAACCGTCTTACCCCTGACCAATGACAGCGCACTGAAATTAACCACCGCCCGCTATTACACGCCCAGCGGACGCTCCATCCAAGCCGAGGGCATTACCCCCGACATTCAGGTTGAAACGACTCGTATCACCTCCACCACGGACCAACCCCTGCGCATTAAAGAAGCTGACCTTAAGGGCCACTTAAGCAACGGCAACGAAAAGAAAAAGATTGATAACGGTAGCCCAGACAAAATTGCCTTAGCCGAGCAGGATTTCCAACTCTACGAGGCCCTCAACCTGCTGAAAGGACTGCATATTATTAGTCAGGCGAAACCCTCAACGAAGGCCACTAATTAAATATGTTTCGCCTGTTACTAGTGATCAGCGGCCTGCTGTTTATGTTGCCCAGTGGGCTAATACAAGCAGCCAGCAACTCACCACAAATCACGATTATTATTGATGACCTGGGCAACAACCTGCGCAATGGTCAACGTGCTATTGCGCTGCCCGGCGCAGTCACTTATTCAGTGTTGCCCTTTACTCCTTTTGGAAAGCAGCTTGCTAAACAGGCACACCAACAGGATAAGGAAGTGATGCTGCACATGCCAATGGATAACAGCCATGGACACCCGTTGGGGCCAGGCGGTTTAACCTTTAAGCAGGATCGCCCTCTATTTGAGCAACAGCTGGCTGCGGCAATTACAGCAACGCCTTTTGTCAGCGGCATCAACAACCATATGGGTAGCGGACTGACCACCAGTACCGAGCGTATGCAGTGGCTGATGCAGTCCCTCAAAAACTACCCCCTCTACTTTGTTGATAGCCGAACCAGTGCCAACTCCGTCGCAGGCCGCACCGCGTTGGCACTAAAGATCCCCACTCTTAAACGGGATATTTTTCTTGATCATGAAACCACACCCGCCTTTATCGATAAGCAATTCAAGCGCCTGTTGAAAAAGGCTCATAGCAAAGGCCACGCCGTTGCTATCGGCCACCCCTACCCGAGCACGCTCGATTATTTGGAAAAGGCCCTGTCTCAGCTTGATAAGCTTGGTGTTGAACTGGTGCCACCTTCTCAGCTGCTGGCGCTCAAACGCACGCCTCAGCTGGTTGCCAACAAAATCACAACCACACCACAGGCCAACACCGCTCAACCCATGACTGAAGACATTAAGCGCGTCACCAAGGCGTTACTGGTTAATAACACGCCTGACAGTGAGCCTGAACAATGCCGTATCACCGAACAACTGAATGTTACCCGTATTACCTGCAGCTAACTAAATGAGTGGAACAGCAACTATGATTGAGCAAGAACTCGAACAGTTTGAGAACATTTACAACCTGATCGTTGAGTTTTTAGTGACCTACAGTTTTCAGCTGGTCGGCGCTATTGTCATTTTCCTGATTGGCTTGCTAGTTGCAAAAAAAGTCGCCAAAGTCACCGTCAAATTATGCGCAAAGCATAATGTGGATGTCACACTGGGCAACTTTATTGCCAATACGCTGCGCATTATCGTCATCATCATGGCGGCAATCATTGCGCTCGGCAAAGTGGGCATCAGTGTCACCCCCATGGTTGCAGCAATCGGTGCCTTATCCCTCGGCGCTGGCTTAGCCGTACAGGGCTTACTGTCCAATTACGGTGCGGGCTTCACCATTATTCTCACGCGCCCCTTTGTCATTGGCAACACCATCAACGTACAAGGAGTCAGCGGTCTGGTCACCGACATCAGCCTCGGCTACACCACGCTCACCAATGAAGACGGCGTTGAAATCACCATTCCTAACAAGCATATTATTGGCGAGATTCTACATAACTCCTTTGCCAATACGCTGGTCGATAGCAGCATCGGTATCAGTTACGACTCCAACCCAGAACACGCTATAGAGGTCATTCGCCAGTGCCTGCGCGAAATGAATTTCGTCTGTCACGAGCCCGAGCCTCAAGTGGGTATCAATAACTTTGCTGATAGCGCCATTGAGATCGGCGTACGCTACTGGGTGCCCACAGACACCTATTTCAACAACAAATATCAAACCAACCTGAAAATTTTTAATGCCTTGAAACAGGCCAACATCACCATCCCCTTCCCACAGCGCGAAGTGCGCTTACTTAACGACAACGCTGATGTATAAACTTACCGAGATTTTTGGCTGGTTAAACCTCTTAGCAGCAGCCATTGGACTGGCAGCCTCTCCCTTTGTGACGTTGCCAGAACCGCTAAAGGCTGGTGCATGGGTTTTTATTCTAGTCTTGATGGCCATTGTCGCCGCCGCTATTATTTTTGCCTCAAAACAAAAAGCGGCGGGCTCTGATATTGGCGAAAAGGCTTATCCTGCAACCTTAGCCGCCTACATCCTCTGGGCGGTGATGGCATTTAACTGGTTTGGCTAAATCAACGCTAACTGGTCAATCGTTTTTATAACATCAAGATTATGTACTTTGACGGCATCCCTGCCTGCCGTTTTCACCTCGTACATCACCTGATCTGCGGCACGCAACAAACGCTCTAACAACTCGCCCGCGGGCTGCTTGACATCACCAAGTCTGTCCGCACAGACTAAGCCGAAGCTGGCGGTAATGCTTATCGTCTCGCCACTGCCACTTTCAACGGCAATATTGTTAATCGCCTCTCTCAACCGAGCGGCCAGCGTATGAGCCTGGGTTGAGTCGGTGGCATGCAATAACACAACAAACTCCTCCCCCCCATAACGACAAACCAGATCACTTTCACGGCAGGTATGCTTGGTTACACTGGCTACCGCTTTCAACACTCGGTCGCCGGTGCTATGCCCATAGCAATCATTGATATCCTTAAAGTGATCAATATCAAACAAAAGCAGTGACAATGGTCGCTGCTGCCGGATGGCGCTCGACAATTCAGTAATTGCCTGCTCGGAGAAAGCGCGGCGATTCAGCAATGAAGTAAGGAAGTCTTCCCGTGCCATTTGCTGTAGCTTGATTTGGCTTAACTTTAATTCCTGAGTACGTGCCTGCACTTCTGTTTCAAGATGCTGTGTCAACTTATGCAATTCTTTTTGCTGCTGCCAGTCTTTCAATAGATAAATACTCAGCGACGTCAGCGCAAAAGTAATCAACCCCCACTGTCCCATGCGACCAATCCAGTCAATAACACCGTGAGCGCTCATCATATCCAGCAGCAGCGATACAAATAAGGCAAACACACCAAGCGACATCAATAGGCCGCGCAACCCTTGCCTGGGTAACTTACGCAAGCAACTGGCCAACAGCGACAAAACCATGATCACGAATAAAAGATCAAAGTAAGGATAGGCAAAGATGAGGTTGAAGGAGCTAAACACCGCCAACAACGATACCGCAACCACAAAAAGCAAACTGGTTATTAGCACCAAGCGACTAGTCCGCGACTTTTCACGGTGCCAACTTTGCACAACAATAGCTAAAAATGCCGGCACTAAAAAGTAACAGACCGCAGCAAGATAACGCCAACTGAGCGGACTCAGCCAAAGCAGCTGACTCAACTCATTTTCGGCAAACATCATGAGCGCCAAGTCTAACGACAACAGCCCCGTAGAAACCGCCACATAGCCATCTCGTTTAATGGCGCCAATAACAGTACTGATTATGCCCACCACGACCAGTACGACAATAAACAGTAGCCCAGTAAAGCCCTGCTTATAGACTTTACTCAATAACTCAAAACGCTCGCCAATAATGACATCACCCGACAAGCCAATATCGGAGTAGTCAGAAAAAACTCGAAAATAGAACGCTTGCTTTGAATAGTCGACGGGCAGACGGATAATGTGCCAGGGCCAGCCCTGGAAACGGCTATTGCCCTCATCGTCAATCACCCCAAATTGATAAATCAGCTTATCGGCATGAAAAACCTGTAACGTCAGGTCAACGCTACTAATAAAAAGATGGGGGTCATGCCAGGAACGATCTGGCAGATTGACCTTAAGCCATAGGATTTTTTCACCTTGTCGGCCAGGCACTGAAGAAGCCGTGTCGGTTACTTGCCAATTACCAGCAGCAACATCCCAGTCCGCCGTTCCAGACTTTTTGGGCAAGTCACCCCAGTGATAAAACCAACCACTGTCAACACTCTCCTCTGCGGCCCCATAAACCTGTAGCGAGGTTATGCCACCAAGTAAAGCGAGTAAACAAGTGATTATTACTCGTAACGCAGAGTGATTTTTTATACATGCGTAACAGGACAATAGAAAGACCACCGATGAGTTGCAGTAAATATCAGTATAGATGCCTGAGCCTGTTACAGCGCACAATCCACCAGGAAATATTAATTATTACTACCGCTAATGTTGCATGGCCTTAATGAATTGATCGGACTCTTTGATTGATCGCTGCATATCAACCACCAGGCGATCAATATCCGCTTTAATACCGGCGAACTCACCTTTCAGCGACCCAATAGCGCGGGCATTGAGGTTATGTTTGAGGTACAGGGTATTATCCAGCAACGCTGATAACACGGGCTGCATACGCGATTCGGCACGTGTCAGGCTGGCCCGCAACTGCTTATAACGGCTTTTGGTATCAGCTAATGCGCGCGCACTTTCGCGACGCAACCCCTGGCTGGTGTACTGTTCAAGCTCATCTTCCCACTCATCGAATAATGCCTGCGCAACGTGCTCAACTTTTTCGATATGCTCACGAACTTCATTGGCAGCAGCTTCGCTACGATCATATTCCTTTTGCAGCTTATTGTAGGCCGCTTCCAGGTCACCGCCATCGAAGTTAACCACCGAGCGGAATTGCTCCAGCGCATTTACAAACTGCTCCTGCGCCTCATCCTGTGCATCACGAGTATCCTCCACCCGGTCAACAAGAATGTCACGCTTATGCACCCCGACCTTTTCCATCGCCGAGTAGTAAGCACTTTGACAACCGGAGATTAGCAGCGGCGTTAAACCAAGAACACAGACCAACAGTAAACGTTTCATGAGATTTTCCTTATCATCATCCAGCAACGCTCTAGAAAGTAATTTCTCATCCAGCAAGGCCAGAGGAAGCGTAGTGTAGTTCAACTACATCAGCGACCGATAACGCCGCTGGGTGGTAAATTTAAAAGTCTTCGCGAACCTCAATGCCTTTAGAGGCCATATAGGCTTTCGCCTCTGGTACCGTGTGTTGTCCAAAATGGAAAATACTGGCCGCCAGAACCGCATCCGCTTTGCCCTTAGTGACACCTTCCACAAGATGATCAAGGTTTCCTACACCACCAGAGGCAATAATCGGCACGTGAACTGCGTCACTGATGGCACTGGTTAACTCATTATCAAAACCAATTTTAGTGCCATCACGATCCATGCTGGTCAGCAAAATTTCACCGGCGCCATAATCCACCATTTTCTTAGCCCACTCAATAGCATCCAGACCGGTAGGTTTACGGCCACCGTGGGTGAAGATTTCCCAACGATTAGGCTCACCTTCAGCACTCACTTTTTTGGCATCAATCGCAACAACGATACATTGGGCACCAAATTTTTGGGACGCTTCTTTTACGAACTCAGGGTTCACCACCGCAGCGGTGTTAATGCCCACCTTATCAGCACCGGCGTTAAGCATGCGACGGATGTCATCAACGGTACGAATACCGCCGCCGACGGTCAGCGGGATAAACACCTGGCTGGCGATATCTTCCACCACATGCACCATGGTCTCACGGTCTTCATGACTGGCGGTGATATCCAGAAAGGTGATTTCATCAGCACCCTGCTCGTCATAACGTTTGGCAACTTCCACGGGATCACCCGCATCACGGATTTCAACAAACTGCACGCCTTTTACGACACGACCGTTATCCACGTCCAAACAGGGAATAATTCGTTTTGCCAAACCCATGATATTGCCTCTAGCTAGGTTTATTTATTACCAAAATTAGGAAGTGAGCTCATCGCTCAACTGCTGTGCTTCTGCTAAATCCAACGTGCCCTCATAGATTGCACGGCCAGTAATAGCACCACAGATACCCGAATCAGCGACGTTAGCCAATGCTCGCACATCCTCGATGTTGGTTACGCCACCGGAGGCAATCACCTCAATACCGCACTCCTGCGCCAGGCGTGCTGTCGCCTCGACATTCACACCCTGCATCATGCCGTCGCGGCTGATGTCGGTATAAACAATAGCGCTCACACCCGCTTCTTTAAACTGCTTGGCCAGATCAACCACATCAACATCGGTCACTTCAGCCCAACCATCAATGGCCACTTTACCGTCTTTTGCATCCAGGCCAACAATGATGTGACCAGGGAAACGCTTGCAGGCTTCAAAAACAAATTCCGGCTCTTTTACCGCCTTGGTGCCAATAATCACATACTGAACGCCGGCATCCAGATAAGCCTGAATGGTTTCGAAGGAGCGAATGCCACCACCAATTTGAATAGGCAGATCGGGATAGGCTTCAGCAATTGCTTTCACGATACCACCATTCACTGGCTCACCGGCAAAGGCGCCATTCAAATCAACCAGGTGCAAACGACGCGCTCCGGCATTAACCCAGTCTGCCGCCATGGCAACAGGGTTATCGGAAAAGACCGTAGAGTCTTCCATACGGCCCTGCAACAGGCGAACACATTCGCCGTCTTTTAAATCAATTGCTGGAATAATTAACACTAAACTTCCCCGTTCCAGTTAACAAAATTACGTAATAATTGCAGACCCGCACGCTGGCTTTTTTCCGGGTGGAACTGCACAGCAAACACATTATCGCGATACATGGCAGCGGCAAACTTTTCACCATACTCACCTTCACCCGCCACTTCGTTTTGATTGGCAGCGCGCACAAAATAACTGTGTACAAAGTAGAAGCGTGAATCGTTTGGTATATCGGACCAAAGCGGGTGATCAACTGTTTGGTGGACTCGGTTCCAGCCCATGTGCGGCACCTTCAGCTTATTGCCATCGGCATCTTTAAGGTCATCACCAAAGAAATAACTGTTGCCTTCAAACAAGCCCAGGCAATCAACCCCACCATTTTCTTCGCTGTGGTTCATCAACGACTGAATACCAATGCAAATTGCCAATAGCGGCTTTTGCGTTGCCACTTCGGCCACCAGCTGATCAAAACCCAAACGACGAATTTCCGCCATACAGTCGCGAATTGCGCCAACACCCGGCAGCAAAATTCGATCCGTTTGACGAATCACATCCGGGTCGGAGCTAACCACCACTTCGTCACCATCGGCCACATGCTCAAGGGCCTTCGCCGCTGAGTGCAAATTTCCCATGCCATAATCAATCACGCCAATACGACTGGTCGCCATTTGATTTTCTACCCCGCCTGAATTAAATCTGAAATAACAAATGAAAACGGCGAGCCAGGCTCGCCGTAAAACTAATGATTAAAGAGAGCCCTTCGTAGACGGCATCTTGCCAGCCATCCGCGGGTCTTCTTCCAATGCCATACGCACCGCACGACCGAAGGCTTTGAAAATCGTCTCCGCCTGGTGATGTGTGTTTTTACCCGTCAGGTTGTCGATGTGCAACGTCACCATCGCGTGGTTGGTAAAGCCCTGGAAAAACTCAAAAAACAGCTCGCAGTCAAAGCCACCCACGCTGGCGCGGGTAAAATCAACATTCATAAACAAACCTGGACGGCCAGAGAAATCGATCACAACGCGAGACAATGCCTCATCCAGCGGCACGTAGGCGTGACCATAGCGGCGCAGGCCTTTTTTATCACCAACCGCCTGCGCAAACGCCTGTCCCAGCGTAATGCCCAAGTCTTCAGCTGTGTGGTGATCATCAATATGACGGTCGCCCACCGCTTTGATTTTCATATCAATCATGCCGTGACGAGCAATCTGATCCAGCATATGCTCAAGAAAGTGCAGCCCGGTATCAAAATCCGATACCCCTTCACCATCAAGGTTTATCGCCACTTCAATCTGAGTTTCAAGGGTGTCGCGTTTTACGCTGGCCTTACGTTCAGCCATGATATTCTCCAGTTGCGCACTAACCATCATCGTTAGAGCCGTCTAAAAGCGCGTATTATAAGGTTTCAGCGCACTTGTTGGAATCCTTTATTAGCAGCTGGCTTGGGTGCCTCACCAGAATAGAAAGCTGTCCTTTGTGCCAACTGAGCCAGCTACGCACTTCCATCTGGCAACCCAGATAGTTTTTCAATACCGGAAAGTAGCTCAGATTGGCCTTTCGAATACGAATATCGGCCTCTAAGCCCAGAACCAACCGCCGATATTTACGACTGTCACTGACATTTTGCGGCTTCACTAATACCCGTTGCCAGCCCCGCCGTTTTTCCTTTATCGCCTGCTTTAAAGAAACGAGCTGATACTCAGGCAAACTCCAGAGGCCGCGGCGCTGCCTTTGTGCCTGAGACTGGGCGGCCTGCAAACGCACTAAATATTTCAGGTTCGGCGGATGAATGCTTAACACCGCCAGCCCCTTCGCCAGCAACTGCTCATTGACTAACTGGCCCTGTGAATCAAACAGGTAAAATAGCGAGCGTCCATATTTATCCCTGCTCTGCTCGTCGCCAACTAACTGCACCCTTTCTCCTTCAACACGCCGCTTTAACCATTGTTTGGCGGCCTCTCCTCCCGGTTCAGCACGACGTTTTCCCTCGACTTCAGGCGCGTTAATTGCCAACAAACGTACATGACGCTTATCATCAAGAATGACCGTATCACCATCAATGACATAGTTTACGCGCGCCGATTCAGCCTGGGCAGGAACAACCAGTAAGCAGTAGCAACTTAACAGCAACAATGTCAGCTTTAATAGGCGCAAGAGGCCTCCCAGCGATAAGGCAAAGCGATCACTTGATCAACCGTTGCCGCAGATAAACGGGAAATCTAGGCAGCCCGCTATCGGTAAAGCCCTGATGACGAAAAGTAATCATACTGCCCAGCGGTGGTGGATTGGCGCGCAAGTCATCCGTCAACCCGCTTCCCACATAAAACACCTTGCCATTATCCATCCGCAATTTAAGCGAGCCAACCATGCCCGTGTATTTACCTTTGCCGTTTTTATAACCCACGACAACGGCCTCGGCATCATCAAATTTTTTCAATTTTAATAAATGAGTCGATCGCCCATTCATATAGAACGAATCTTTGTGGTGCAGCATTAAACCTTCGCCGCCAGCACCAACCACAGCATCTAACCACGCCATTAATTGGTCATGGCTGGTGATACGCTGCTGCTCAATCACGCCAAGATAAACGCTCGCAGACTGCTCAACAAGGCGCTGCATTTCACTATAGCGTCCAAAAAATGGTTGCTTGTTCTTGGGCAGATCAAACAGCATATAGCGGACGTCTCTCCATCCCTGGTGGGGTTGCTGCCGACTGACCACTGACACCGTCTGTTGATATTGACCGCGTCCTAGCCATAGCTCGCCATCTAGTACCAAGTTTGGGAAACCCGCTGTAAACCACTCAGGTGCTGCAAACACCTTACCGTTACGCGAAAGCAGCTGCTTACCGTCCCAGCGCGCCCTCACACCATCGAGTTTTTCACTGACAAAATAATCCGCAACAACAATATCCGTGGCGTACTTCTTGGCTTGCATAATGGCTGATTTTTCATCAGCAAGCAGCGTAGCGCAAAAAACTAAAGCAAAGAAAAAACAAAACGTATTAAGCATCGACAACATTCCTTGTCTGTCGGAGCTGGACACAATTCAAACAGTCACAGCCCCGTCTCCATCGGGGAAAACCTATTGCCCTTAAGGTTCCTGCCTGCTCGTTCGGGGGGGGCCAATAAGGTCTAAAAGCTCGGATTAAAATAGTCCGGTCTTGCCAATGCAGGCAGATCACCACTTAATCCCATGGCATTGGCGGCAACTCGGTTTTTCAATGGTTCCAGGTCATTAAGGCAGCTCATACCAGTATTACGCAACCAGCGTACCGGTAACGCGCCCTCGCCAAACAACAGCTTAAAGCCTCGCATAGTGCCCATCATTAGCGCATTATCTCCTCGGCGGCGACGTTGATAACGCTTTAGAATACTGAGATGTCCGGCAGGTAACTCCCGTTGCTGCGCACGCTTCAACTCTTCAGTGAGGACAGCAACATCCAGCATTCCCAGATTGACCCCCTGCCCGGCAAGCGGGTGAATCGTGTGCGCCGCATCGCCAACTAGCGCCAAACCCTCTTTGACATAACACTCGGCATGGCGCTGACGCAGCGGAAACTTAAAACGGGGGTCGACCTGTTCGACTGTGCCCAGCGTTGACTCAAAGGCGCGCTCCAGCGCAATTTTAAACGCGCCATCGTCCAGCGCCATGATGTCATCAACCTGTTCATCATCCAGCGACCAGACAATGGAACAAAAGTGGTCATCGCCTGCGGTCGTTCTCAATGGCAGAAACGCCAGCGGACCGCTATTCAGAAATCGCTGCCAAGCGGTATGCTGGTGGGGCTTTTCAGTTTTTACCGTGGTGACGATCGCACTCTGCCCGTAGGCTTTTTCCTGCAGCTCAATAGCCGCCAGATCTCGCACTTTAGACATCGCACCATCGGCACCCACCACCAGCGAAGTCCTTAGTTGTCGCCCGTTATCCAATGCTACCAGTCGAGAGCCATCAGCCTGTGGCGCTGATAGCTCAGCAACGCTCGCCGGCGTAATCAGTTCAATGTTGGAAAAGTCTTTAAGGCGCGCAAAGAGGCAGGCAACCGTAATGCGATTTTCAACAATAAACCCAAGCTCCGACTGGCCAAGGTCTTCGCCATGAAACTGGATGCGTCCGGTGCCATCGGCATCCCACACGCACATAGTTTTCATCAAGCCAAAGCGTTGCTGCATCATTTTCGGCCACACACCGATATTGGTGAGCAGCTGCCGGGAGGCCTGAGTCAGCGCACTCACGCGCGGCTCAAAAATGGTACTTTCATCTATTTTGGGTAACGGCGAAGGTTCTCGCGCCTCAATAACCGCAATGCGATACTCCTCACCCAGTTCAACGGCTAGCGCACAGGCCAAGGTAGTACCGACTAAACCGCCACCAACAATCACCACATCATAATGTTGCACTTCATGTTGTACTTCCGCAGACTGACTCATGAGTGGTCTCCACCCGCCATGCGCGGTAACGCATCGCCCAACCCCATGGCCTGGCGGGCAAACAATTGTTTAGCGGGGTTAAAAAACTCCAGCGCCAACAGGCCGCGGCCACGGGCTTTTTTCATTAACGCGCTGTCACTGCCAAATACTTTTAACAGCTGGTCAGTGAAGGCAATGGTTTTATCCTGATCTCGTTGCTGCTCGGAGAAATAGGCCTGTAAACGCGCAAAGTCACCCGGATTATCATTCGTCGCGGCGGCATTATTAATGCTTTCGCCCAGCGCCATTAAACCACGCAATGCCAAGTTAAAACCCTGCCCGGCCACTGGGTGCAGCGTATGCGCGGCATTACCAACCACCGCCAGCCCGGGCCGAACCTGCTCTTTGATGCGTTGTAGCGTCAGCGGATAACTGTCGCGCTTACCCAGATGAGTAAACTGCCCAAGACGATAACCAAAGCGTAGCTGAAGCGCTTCTAAAAATGCCTGCTCACTCATTTCCATCAGTCCAACCACCTCCTCTGCAGCGGCGGTAAACACCAGTGCTGAGCGATTTTGTTGAGGAGCGTCCTGCTCATGCAGGGGAAGCAACGCCACTGGGCCGTCAGGTGTAAAGCGCTCATAGGCCACATTGTCATGACCTCGCTCAGCACTGACATTGGCAACTATCGCATATTGCTGATAATCGCTTTTATGCACATCCAGACCGAGTTGCTGACACACCGGTGAACGACCACCATCGGCCACGACCGCCAACCGCGCAAGCAGTTGCTGCTCTTCATCACCCTGTTGCAGCTTAATTTGCTGACAGGTCGCACCGCCATCCCCAGCAATTTGTACGATGTCGGACACCGAGGCAGGCGCAAAACAGTCAACGGCCTGGCTATCGATCAACTGTTGCAGCAACACGCGCCCCAGCCAGGCGTTTTCCACCACATAACCGAGCGCATCAATACCATGCTCGCTGGCATGCAAGCGCGCCGCGCCAAAACGACCTTTGTCAGACACATGAATATGTTCGATGGGTGTAACATGCTCACTGAGTTTTTGCCACACCCCCAGCTGTTGCAACAGGCAGCGACTACCGTAGGACAGGGCCGTGGAGCGATCATCATAACTGGGCTGATATAGCGCTTGCTGAGAATTTTCCGGCAGCGGGTAGGTTTCCACCAGCGCAACTGTCAACCCATGATCGCGAATCGCGGGCAGCAATGCACAGGCAAGGCTGGCTCCCACCATGCCACCACCAATAATGACGACATCATACTGTGATTGATTTGCCGGCTGCTGTTCTGTCATGTTTTATCTTCGTTTGTATAAAGTCTAAATTACGAAGCCATCAACGCTTCAATTTCATCGGCCTGTTTAGGCACTTTATCAGTCAACACGTCACAACCGTCCTTAGTGACCAGCACGTCATCCTCAATACGAATACCAATCCCTCGCCATTTTTTAGCCACACCCTTGGCGTTTGGCGCGATATACAGGCCTGGCTCAACGGTCAGCACCATGCCCGGCTCCAGCTCGCGCCACACATCGCCGATTTTATATTCGCCAACATCATGTACATCCAACCCCAGCCAGTGCCCGGTTTTATGCATATAGAAAGGCTTATAGGCTTCCTCTTCGATGAGCTGTTCGACCTCACCCTTAAGAATTCCCAACTCCACCAAGCCCGCGGTTAATACACGCACGGCCGCCTCATGCGGTTGGTTCCAATGGTTGCCGGGTTTTACCGCATCAATGCCCGCCAACTGCGCATTCAGCACCACATCGTAGAGGGCGCGCTGCTCTTTACTAAACTTGCCGTTAACCGGGAAGGTACGGGTAATATCACCGGCATAGAGTTCATATTCTGCACCAGCATCCACCAACACCAAGTCACCGTCCTGCAGCTCTTTGTCGTTATTGGTGTAGTGCAGAATACAGGCGTTTTCGCCACCACCCACAATGCTTGGGTAAGCCTGCAGGCGACAACCTTCGTTCATAAAATGGTTCACGTAAACCGCTTCCAGCTGATATTCCATCATACCGGGCTTACAGGTTTTCATCGCCGCCACATGACCTTCCGCCGAAATTCGACCGGACTTAGCCATCAACTGCGCTTCTTTTTTACTTTTAAACAGGCGCATTTCATGTAGCAGGTGATCCAGCACCAGGAACTCATTGGGCGGCTGAGCACCATTACGCGCCTGGGCGCGAATGGTTTTTACCCATTCCATCACCTGGCGATCAAATTCCGGATTCGTACCGATGGAGGAATAAACCTTGTCACACCCTTCCAGCAGGCCGGGCAAAATGTCATTAATGTCACTGATCGGAAACGCGTCATCGGCGCCGTAGTTTTCACAAACCCCTTCCGGCCCCGTGATATATCCTGTCCACAGCTCCTTCTCCGGATCACGTTCGCGGCAGAACATGACAAACTCGCCATGTTCACGACCGGGCTTTAGAACAATCACCGCTTCCGGCTCATCAAAGCCACTCAAGTAGTGGAAATCACTATCCTGTCGAAAAGCATGCTCAACATCACGATTACGAGTTAACAGCGGAGCCGCTGTAAGCAGTGCGATGGAGTTTTCGCCCATCTGCGCCATCAGATCATCACGACGGCGCTTATATTCGCGCTGGGTAATTTGCATGGAACCTCAATAATTAATGAAGGGAAGGTTTAGGCGATTCAGAAGCTGGCTGAGCATCGGTATGCGTTTCACTGTAAAGCATAATCGCTGCCATGCGTGCATACTCAACCAGCTGCATCAAGTTTTGTTCGCTCTCTTGATCATCGTCGATATTTTCATCATCGATCTGCGCAATCTGTTCAAGATCTTCCACGGTCTCACGCGCCTCTTCAGACACACCAGTGCGCGCTGCACCAAAGCCCGTAATAAAGCCCTGACACCAACGCCCTAAACTTTCCGCACGCTCGGCAATAGCGGCATCATCTTCTGGCAACAGCATCAACAGTTCAAAACCATCAGCCATAAACTGCTGCTGCGTCGTTGCATACATTTCGAGTAGCAGGGTTTTTGCTTCATCCGTTTCAAAGCGCTCCTGCTCAAGAAAAGTTGCCGCCCCCTGCAACCAGACATTTTCATCGAAACTTTTTCCACCTGCCAGCTGTCCACATAGCAGCCCGTGTAACTCAGATGGCGAAGAATACACCTTGAGCTCCACAAACAGGTCGGCTAATTCATCAAATTCGACCGGATCAAGGTCCAGTTCATCGAGGTTACTCATAGATTTCCTTTATGTATTGAGGACTTGCAGCCCATTTATTAAGGTCTTTGTAATTGACCGTTTGGGGCGACGCAACTATAGTAATATATCATTATCAGTTTGGTGGATTAAGAATAATATTGTCATGAGCGAAATGGACTACAAAGCACTGGAACTCAAGGTTAACCAACTGATTGATCTGTGCAGAAAACTCGACGCACAAAACAAAACCCTGATGCAGGAAAAATCCAACTGGAAAGCTGAGCGCGCTCAAATTCTGCAACAAAAGGAAGAAGCGCGCAGCAAAGTCGAAGCCATGATAACCCGCCTCAAAGCCATGGAGAATTAACCAATGGCCGACACCACCAAAGTACTTATCCTCGATAAAGATTACATGATCGCCTGCCCTGAAGGCGAGCAAGCAGCCCTGCGCCAATCGGCTAATTATCTCGACGAAAAAATGCGCGAAATTCGCGCCTCCGGGAAAATTCACGGTCTGGAACGCATCGCGGTAATGGCGGCGCTGAATATCGCGCACGAGTTTTTACAGAAGGATAGCGCCAATAGTACCGGACAGGATGTTGCTCTGCGTCTGGCAAGCAAAGTGGACGAAGTTTTACAAGAGTTGTCTTAAACCGATTTTAATTATTAGCCCACCAGATCAAACCAAAACAATCTAAATATTCTACCAGTCAAGTCCTGACAAAATATAAATGTTCGATATACTTAGCACTATGACTCTCTGCTGAGTTTGCCAGTTGATAACGTCCTCGAGCCTATAAGTTTTACCCCGGGGACTGCATTGAAATAATAGTGTGCAAGTCCGCTCGACCGGAAAGCCTTAATTGTTTCAGAAGTCCCCACCTTGAACCTTCGGTTCAAGGCCAGCATCAACAGCGGCCTAGCGGAGAGTTCTTATTTTTACCTCACCGCTTTTCCCTTATAATCCGCGCAGTCTCTTTTAATCTTTAACCTGACGATGCTGATTATGGAATCAAAAACCGAAATTCGCCGCGCTATCCGCGCCAAACGCCGAAAATTAAGCGAGCAAGCTCAGCAGTCTGCCGCACAAGCTATTTTTAAATTTGTAAGCCCTCTCCCTGTTTTTGGTGACAGCCAGCATATTGGCGTTTATCTTGCCAGCGACGGGGAAATCAGCCCGCACCACCTTGTCGAACTAGCCTGGCAACAGGGCAAATCCTGCTATCTGCCAATCATCGACAGCAAGGGCGAAAACACCATGAAATTTGTCCACTACACACCGGACACCGAGTTCTTCATGAACCGTTACGATATTCCCGAACCCGTGCACGACCCCGAAGATTTACAGGACGCCAATATTCTTGACCTGGTGCTAACCCCTCTGGTGGGCTTTGATGAACAGGGTAACCGTATGGGCATGGGGAAAGGCTTTTATGACCGCACCTTTGAGTTTGTACGTAACACACAAAAGCCCTTCCTAATGGGCCTGGCACACAGCTGCCAACGTATGGACAACCTTGAGCCTGCGTCTTGGGATATCCCGCTCAATGGATTGGCAACCGAGCAGCAATTACTGCTGTTTTAACCCCTGGCGAGCAAAACCAAAAGAACCCCTATCGTCACCGAGGTGCCAACTGCATTAGTGGCACCTCATAATAAGCAGCCCTGTCAGTGTTAGCCCAAAAAGGTCTGATAGGCTGGGTTATCGGTCTCTTCCTTATAGGGATAACCAATTTTTTCAAAAAACTCATGAGCGAGTTTTTTCTCTTTAGCGTCCACCTGAAAACCCACCATCACTCGACCATAGGCGGCACCATGATTGCGATAATGGAATAATGAGATATTCCAGCGCTGCCCCAGCGTTTGCAAAAATTTCATCAGCGCCCCGGGGCGCTCAGGAAACTCAAAACGGAAGATAATTTCATTATTTGTTGCCGGCGCATGGCCACCCATCAAATGGCGCACATGCAGTTTAGCCATTTCATTATCGGTCATATCCACCACCGGGTATTCCTGTGCGATCAACCCGTCAATAATTTCGCGGCGCTCGGCATCTCCTTCTCGCAGCTGCACACCAACAAAAACATGGGCATCGTTATCGTCGGCATAACGGTAGTTAAACTCGGTAATATTACGTTTGCCTAATGCCGCACAGAACTGCTTGAAGCTGCCAGGTTTTTCCGGAATAGTGACAGCCAAAATTGCTTCACCCTTTTCACCTAGCTCAGCCCGCTCAGCGATATGTCGCAAACGATCAAAGTTGACGTTAGCACCACTATCTATCGAGATTAGCGTTTGATCCTTTATACCCTCGCGCTCAACGTATTTCTTCAAACCCGCTGTAGACAATGCCCCCGCTGGCTCAGCAATAGAGCGTGTATCATTGAAAATATCTTTAATCGCCGCACAGATTTCATCGGTGCTGACGGTGACAATTTCATCAACACACTCACGAATCACCTTAAAGGTTTCCTTACCCGCCTGCGCTACAGCGACACCATCGGCAAAAATCCCCACTTCCGGCAACGTGATACGGCGATTCTTCTCCAGCGCCCACTTCATACAGGCCGACTCTTCAGACTCAACACCTATGATTTTAACGTCCGGGCGAACATAACGAATGTAGGCCGCGATACCCGCTAACAAACCGCCGCCACCCACTGGCACAAATACCGCATCCAACGGGCCATTAACCTGGCGCAGAATTTCCATGCCCACGGTTCCCTGCCCGGCGATCACGTCTGGGTCATCGAAGGGGTGAACGTAGACCATGTTTTTTTCCTTGGCCAACTTTTTGGAGTGCGCACTGGCTTCATCAAAGGTGTCGCCATGCAGCACCACTTTGCCACCCCTTGCTTTTACCGAATTCACTTTAATGGGCGGCGTAGTGCGCGGCATCACAATGATCGGCTGAATGCCGAGCTTTTTACCCGTCAGCGCAACACCCTGCGCGTGGTTGCCCGCCGAGGCCGTAATCACACCACGCTTGAGCTGCTCTTCGGAAAGCTGGGATATTTTGTTATAGGCTCCGCGCAGTTTGAAGGAAAATACCGGTTGCAAATCCTCACGCTTTAATAAAATACGGTTACCAAAGCGCTCAGACAGCGCTGGCATTTCGTCGACCGGCGTTTCAATAGCAACATCGTAAACACGAGCCTTGAGAATTTTTTTAACGTAAGTATGCAACATAATGAAGTTCAGTTCTGGTTGGTGTAACCGCCTGAAAGTGCGGCTATTTATAGTGCCGGCTATGATAAAGACTTATGCCTGATATTTCACGCGCCTGCCCGGTTTTACAATCATTTGTTGGCCATTTTTCTACAAAGCCTGCAGCGATAAACGTATAATTCAATATTCACTTATTGCCAGACCTTAATCGCCATGACCCAAGATGAATTGAAACAGGCTGTTGCCAAAGCCGCCATTGAACATATTAAAGACAAATTAAAGAACGACACCATTGTCGGTATCGGCACGGGATCAACTACAAACTTCTTCATCGACGAGCTGGCAAAAATTAAAGGTAGTTTTGATGGCACCGTGGCCAGCTCCGAAGCGTCCGCGCAGCGTTTGAAAAACCATGGCATCCCCGTTTATGAACTGAACGCTGTGGATCGCGTCACGGTTTATGTTGATGGCGCCGATGAAAGCAACGACCATCTGGAGCTGATCAAAGGCGGCGGCGGCGCATTAACCCGCGAAAAAATTATCGCCGCAGTAGCCGATGAGTTTGTGTGCATTGTCGACGCCAGCAAGCAGGTTGGCGTATTGGGCGCTTTCCCGCTGCCGGTTGAAGTCATCCCCATGGCGCGCAGCCACGTAGCACGCGAATTGGTCAAACTAGGCGGTTTACCAGAATACCGCAGCGGTTTTACCACTGATAACGGCAATATCATTCTTGATGTGCACAACATAGAAATCAACAATGCCATCGAACTGGAACAGAAAATCAACGCGATAGTCGGTGTGGTTTGCAACGGCCTGTTTGCCGCGCGTCCCGCTGACTTATTGTTAGTCGGCAAAGAAGGTGAGGTGTTCAGCGTCACACGGCCAGGCAGCTAATCATTTAGCCGGCGTTTAGGGAATCCCTCTGCCGGCCCGTGGTCTACCTCACACTAAGAGAGGCCTTTGCACGAAACTGTTAACAAATAAAAATGGCTAATATCCTCCTGTTTTTTGTTGGGAAACTTGCCAATAGCTCGCTATTGGCAAGTTTCCCGCCTCAACCAGGAGGATTTTATCTCATTTTTCTTTCCCACCTGTTTCGAGTAAAAGCCTCTAAGAAGATAAGAGGAAGTCGTCATACCATGTCACTGTTTCTAAAAATCGCCGCCGCCATTATCGGGCTGATCATTTTAATCATTGGCGGCGCAGCCATCTATCTGTCCACACTGTTTGACGCCAACAATTACAAATCCGAAATTCAGGCGCTGGTAAAACAGCAAACCCAGCTGGAGCTGAAAATTGATGGCGAGCTCAAGCTGTCTGTGTTCCCCTGGCTTGGGGTAAGTGTTGAAAACACCTCCGTTGATACGGCTGACGGCCACCTGGCATCGGCAGGCTTTGTTAAAATTTTCGCCAAATTTGTACCATTACTAACAGGCCAGGTTGAAATCGATGGCATTGCCTTACATGACCTAAAGCTACAACTGGTAAGAAACGCCAAAGGCCAAGGTAATTGGCAGCTAACGTCTCCAACAAAGGCGAAAAGCCCTTCATCATCCAGCCCCAAAACATCAGAGATTGGCGCCTCCGGCTTCACTCTGGGTTATCTAGACATTGAAAACGCCGACATCAGCTACAAGGACTTGAGCACCGGCACCTTCCATCAACTGCAAAATATGACATTGCGCATCAGCAAAGTCAGCGCCAATAGTGAGTTCCCCGTCAGCATTGACTTCGCCTACCTGAATAACGATCTAAGCAACCCTGTCAAAGGCCACCTTACCAGCCAGGTTCTTCTCAATCTCGACAAACAGACCCTATCCCTCGCTGACACTGTGCTGGATATCGGCAGCACTCGTATTAACACCACTTTAGAGGCACAGAAACTGCTTGAAACGCCCTTTATTGATGGTCGCTTTAACCTTGTTGAGTTCAAAACGGCCGAATGGGGAAAAATCCTGCAGCAACCCACGTTAGCCGATATGGCCCTTGATTTAGACGCCAAGGCCGATTTCCAATTCGACAGTGGCAAAGGCCAAGCTGCCCTGCAAAACCTATCCATCGCCAGCCAGGCGCTAGAAATACAAGGCGCCGTGAACATCAACTACCTTAACGATGCAACCAGCTATTTAGGCAAACTGACCATTAATCAGCTCAACCCTCGCCGGTTGCTGGAAAACCTAAATATCGACGTAACCCATGCTCATAACAGCGCACTAAACAGTTTATCTGGGCTGCTGGATTTCAAGGGTACGGAGAACGATATTCAAATCACGAATCTCAACGTCAAGCTCGACGATACGAACCTGAAGGGTAATGCCGGCATCAACTCCTTCAATAATTTGGCATCAAACTTCTCGCTGATGATCGACCAAATCAACCTGGACAGTTACCTGCCGCCAACCCAGGTCGAGCCAGCCTCACAAGCTAACTCCCCCACTTCAAGCAGCGCGCCAGAGGTTGACTTATTACCTCTCGACACCCTTCGAGAGCTGAATACTCGGGGCGACCTGCGCATAGGCAAGCTAATCGCTTCCGGCTTACAAATTGATAATCTAAACGCCAAACTGCGCGCGGCTAACGGCTTTATCAATTTACAAAGCCTGACTGCCAGCCTTTACGAGGGCAACATCAACACCAGCGCCAGTATCGATGCTCGCAGTAATAACCCACAGTTCAATTTCGATAACCAGCTGACGGGCATTCAAGCCGAACCCTTGCTCAAAGCGCTGTCGGAAACGGACTATTTAGCGGGCAACATGAACCTTCAGGTTAACGGCACCGCCTTTGGCAACAGCCTGTCAGCCATCAAAAAAACCATTACTGGAGAAACCAGCTTCAACATCACTGACGGCATCCTGAAAAACACCAACGTCGAGCAACTGGTGTGTAAAAGCGTGGCCCGTATTCGTGACCGCCAATACACACCCGACCCACAGCAACCTAACACCCAGTTCAGGGAGCTCAGCGGCCACGCCAATATCGTCAAAGGCATTGTGAAAACCGACCGCCTAACAATCGCACTTAACAATATTCACGTGAATGGCAGCGGCCAAATTAACCTGCCGGAAGAGAATCTGGATTTCGGCATCCGCGCCAACATCAAGGGCGATATGGAAAATCAGGCTTGCGAAGTACACGAGCGTTATCGTGATGTCGCCTGGCCAATTCGCTGCCAAGGCGGTTTCGATGACGAGCCATCAAAACTCTGTGGCCTGGATCAGCGCGAACTACAAAATATTGCCGCGCAATTGGCTAAAAAAGAAGTACAGCGCAAGGTGAATGACAAGCTGGAAGATAAACTTAAAGACAAGCTCGGCGATGAAGCTGCCGAACAGCTACGCGGTATACTGGGCTTTTAGTGAAAGACTTTAATTTCAGCGCCGCCGTACTCGACTGGTTTGATCAGCACGGCCGTAAAAACCTGCCCTGGCAGCAAAAAGACGACCCCTATCGCACCTGGGTATCGGAAATCATGCTGCAGCAAACACAGGTGGCGACGGTCATTCCGTATTTTGAACGCTTCATGCAACGCTTCCCTGATGTCACCTCGTTGGCACAGGCCGAAGAAGACGAAGTGCTACACCTCTGGACCGGGCTGGGGTATTACGCCCGCGCCAGAAACCTGCACAAAACCGCACAGCTCGTACATCAACAGTTCAACAATCAGTTTCCCTCCACACAGGGTGCACTGGAGCAACTACCCGGGATCGGCCGCTCGACAGCCGGCGCCATTTTAAGCCTCAGCATGCAACAACGCGCGCCTATTCTCGACGGCAATGTTAAACGAGTATTATCGCGGTTCAAAACAGTCGAGGGCTGGAGCGGACAGAGCACAACACTGAAAACACTTTGGCAGTTGGCCGAAGACTTCACCCCCCAGCAACGTGTCGCAGACTACACCCAGGCAATGATGGATTTAGGCGCCACGCTCTGTTCCCGCAGCCAACCAAAGTGTTCAGTCTGTCCATTGCAGCAACACTGCCAGGCTTATCAGCGGGACTGCGTGAAAAGCTACCCGCAACCTAAACCCAAGAAGCAGCTACCAACCCGTCACGCTTTCTTTCTAATCCTTCGTAATCAGCAAGGCGAAGTACTATTGGAAAAACGCCCTGCGCAGGGCATCTGGGGCGGCCTTTGGAGCTTGCCTCAACATGAAGATCAACACGAGCTGATCACCAATAGCGAACAACAGTTGCAGGGGCGTATTGAAGTCACCGACCAATTAAGCAAAGTGCAACACACCTTTTCCCATTACCACCTCACCATGCAACCGCTGCTCGCCAAACTCGATGGCGCGCCAGCCCAGGTTTTGTCCGGCCAACAACGGGACTGGTATCACCCCAGACAACTTTCTGGCATTGGCCTCGCCACACCAATAAAAAACCTACTCGACAGCTTATAAACCAGCCCAGTACAATAGCGCCGCAAACCCACTCATGTAGGTACAAATGATGACACGCAGCGTTTATTGCAAAAAATACCAACAGGAAATGGAAGGACTGGAAACACCGCCCTACCCCGGTGCTAAAGGCCAAGAAATTTTCGATAATGTTTCTAAACAGGCCTGGGAAGAATGGCTGGCTCATCAGACCATGATTATCAATGAGCGGTCACTGAACCTGATGGACCCGGAAACCCGTAAATACCTCACCGAGCAGATGGATAAATTCTTCGCCAATGAGGATTTCGAGCAAGCCGAAGGCTACGTTGCGCCGAACAAAGATTAATTAAAAGAAATCGCAGCTTTTCCTCTTGACTCATCACGGATCAAACGGTTTAATAGCCGCCCTGTTGCCAGCTAGCCTCAACGGGTTGGACATAGAAGTAGAAAAGCAACAGTTTGTGCCCGGATAGCTCAGTCGGTAGAGCAGAGGATTGAAAATCCTCGTGTCGGCAGTTCGATTCTGTCTCCGGGCACCATTTTTCAAAAGCCTCGCACCTGGTGCGGGGCTTTTTTGTTTGTATTCAAACAATCTTCTTGCCCGACCTAAATTCAGACAGGTCTAAACAAGCCTTCCTCAATTGACCTTCATCAAGTTATTTACTGTCTCTTTCAGTAACCATTAGGCCTGTAGCAGGCCTCGTTAATTTTCCAATTCTCCACATAAAGCCAATGGTCACATCAACTCACCCAACACACATTCAAAAAGAGACCCTAGCAGCGGATAAATTATTACCTGGTGATTTTGCCGTTTGGATGCTGATCTTGATCGAGATATCCACCTTTGGCTTGATGTTTATTGGCTTCAGCGCCGTACGCACATTCGAACGTGACATGTTCCTGGCAGGTCAGGCTGTCATTCACCCCCTCGCTGGCTTAATTAATACCATCGCCCTGCTGGCAGCCAGCGGCTTTGTCGCGCAGGGCGTGCTTGATAACCGTAACAACAACCAGCAGCGCGCAGCCTTTATGCTATTGGCTGGCGTTGCCATGGCCACTGTTTATATTGTCGTAAAACTCTGGGAGTACTGGCAGTTAGGCTCAGCAGGTTATGACCTGAATGTTAATCATTTTTTTACCGCCTATTTTTTACTGACCGGCTTTCACTTCCTTCATGTAGTGCTGGGCATGGTGTTCCTCATCATAATGACTCGCAAACTACTACGTCGCGGTTATGGGCCCGGTAACCAGATAGGCCTCGAAAGCGGTGCCTGTTACTGGCATATGATTGATCTGATTTGGGTTGTACTTTTCCCCATCGTCTATGTGATCCGCTAATGGTTTTCAGTATCCCGGCTATCTCTATCGCACTTATTCTGATGACCATCGGCAGCTTTGCGCTAGCTGATCAATCTACCGCCTCTTGGGCATCAGCCATCATTTTACTGTTTGTCGCCATCAAAGGTTACCTGATTGCCGATGGCTTTATGGAGCTGCGAGGCCATAAACGCTTGCTACGTTATGCCATGGTTGTCTATTGCCCGCTGCTTAGCGTGATCATCTGGCTAATTGTTTCCTCATAATCAACGCCCATTGAAATCGCTTTATCGGTGCGTATCAGCCAGTAAAACACTCGTCTGCCTTGGACAACTCAGCTTCCGCTTACTATCTTTCTATAGGTATATAAGCTTTAGGAATCATTGATGCGCCTCATCGAAGTCCCGTCCTCTCAATTAAAACCAGGTATGTTCGTTGCCGAGCTTGATCGCCCCTGGCTTGATACGCCCTTTGCTATTCAGGGCTTTGTAATCCGTGACCAGGCCGATGTTCGCTATGTCTCCCAGTATATTGATTACGCCTATGTGGATTTAAGCTACAAAGGCTCTAAGGTTTTTTTACCCAGCGCCCCCGGAAGAGCACAACCAACTTTTTCAAGAGGGTTAGCAATCAAGGCCGATTTCGATCAGGCAAAAATCACCTTTGAAAGTACGCAAGAATCCCTCGATAAGGTTTTCGACGCCATCGGCAAAGGCGAAACCGCTAATATTGAAACCGTCAAAGAGGCTGTTAAACCTCTAATTAATAGCGTCTTCAAAAACCAGGAAGCGGTTGCCATCTTGTTACGCTTCAAAGAACAAAACGACTACCGTTACCATCACAGTATCGCTATGGCCGTTTGGGCAGCTATTCTCGGTCGGCATATCGGTCTATCCCCAGATGAATTGGAGAAACTGGCTATTGGCTGCACACTTTGTGATGCCGGTATGCTTAACTTGCCCCGCACGTTTCTGGACACCCCTCACAAATTCGATCAAAAACAACGCGACATCATCCTAAAACACCCTGAAATCAGTGCTGAGATTGTCGGCAGCTCTGGCGCGGTAGACCTTGAGATCCTGTCAATTATTGAAAACCATCATGAACGACATAACGGTAGTGGTTACCCTCAGGGCTTAACGGGCACAGAAATCCCTCTATTGGCACGTATTGCCGGTCTAGTTGACACCTATGACGCCATGATCACCTCCCGCCCTCACGCCAAGGCACACTGCTCCTATGACGCCATGCAGGAGTTAATCGACACAAAAGGTGAGTTGTTTCAGGCGCCCCTCGTCGAGCAGTTTATTCAAGCCATTGGGCTTTTCCCAACTGGCTCAATTGTTGAGTTGAATAGCGGCGAAGTCGCAATCGTTGTCAACCAAAACTCCTCCCGTCGCCTAAAGCCCGAGGTAGTGGTGATACTTGACAAAAACAAGCAACAAAAGTCACCGTTTGACCTGGTTGACCTCTCGCAAACCAGTTTAACGGGCGCCGATGCCTGCTGGATCGTTCGAGAACTTGAACCCGGAGCCTACGGCATTAACCCAGAAGATTACTTTATCTGATGCCCGCAACGAACCCTGCCAGCTACCTCTGCATCATTGGCATGGCCGACTATGAGGAGATAGTTGATACCCACGGTACCGAATCCGCCAAACTGCTGCGTGAAGAATTTTTTCATCGTGCCAAACAGTGGGTTCGCCCCAGCGCCCCATCCAATGTCTTGCGTGATGGCCGCTTTCTGGTGTTATTAAAGGGAGTGTCGACAGCCCCGCAATTACAGCTGGCAACCGCAAAGCTTAAGCGGCTTTTCAGTACCCCCTACAACTTATTCGGTGAGGAAACACCAATCAAGGTATGTGCCGGCTTTGTTTTATTAGATGGCGATACCACCACCATCGGCCAGACAGAAATACAAAGGGCGCGCAAAGCACTTCGTCAAGCCGTTCGTTCAGACCGGCTCTACGAAGTATTTGACGAACTCAATCAGCAAAGCGTCGACCAGGAGAAACAGCTACTCAACGCGCTGGAAATAGCCACCGCCAACGGTGAGCTTCAGCTGTACTACCAACCCAAAATCCAGCCAGCCTATGGGTCGCTGGTTGGTGCCGAAGCACTGATGCGATGGCATACCCGGGACGGCAAAGTTTTAACCCCTGAGCACTTTATTGATGTTGCCGAAAAAAATGCCGTCATCCGCCCCATGACCTGGTGGGCAATTAAAACAGCCGTCTCGCAACTGGCTCGCTGGCCAAAGCTACCAAGCCTATCGGTCAATCTGCCACCGCCCCTATTAATGGATGATGAGGTTTTATCCGTGGTCCATGACTGTCTCGAAATTTATGACGTGACACCATCAAGGTTAACACTTGAGGTCACCGAGAACATCATGATAACCAGCCCCGACATCATCTTATCGAAACTGGCTCAGCTGCAATCAAGCGGGGTTAAAATATCCATCGACGACTTTGGAACCGGCTTCTCCTCTTTGGCTTATTTCCGAGATCTTCCGGTTAACGAGCTAAAAATCGACAAGAGTTTTGTATTAAAGATGCTGGCGTCTGAAAAGGACCTGATCATCGTCAAAGCGGTCATTGAGTTAGCCCATAATTTCTCTTTAAGCGTCGTTGCTGAAGGCGTGGAAACTCAAGCAGCAGTCAACAAATTGAATGAATTAAATTGTGACCAGTTACAGGGCTACTATTTTGACAGACCTCTGGTTGCCAGCGATTTTGAAAAACGTTATCTCAATAATTAAGCAATCTCTGACCAAGGTCTCGCTCGCAAAGCCTGCCCCATTCAAAACTACGCTCAACGCTGGCTCACACCAATCTCCTCCAGCAATACCGTCATAAATTTTTGCTGTTTATCGACATGATAGTTATCGTAGATTCTCACCTTACAGGCCTGCCGCTGGTGATGTTTGTCATACAAATAACTGTTGAACGTCAGGGGCATGTTTGTATGAGGCAGGCGCCTCAAATGCTCTGAATAACTGTGCATATCAAATAGCTGGTAAGCATGCTTACCGATTATCTCCTTTCGGCTATCGAACCCCAGCTGCAAAGCAACACCCTGACACACATCGATAATATGGCCATCATCATCAATAATCATGCTTCCTTCATTAAGCGTGAACGCTTGAATATCATTACACTTACGCTCAAGCACCTCGTAATCGCCCTTTAAGCGGCTATATTCCGTTATATTTTTACTAACCCCAGCAACAGAACTAACCTGCTCATTATCATCTAGCTCAACATCGGCCAGACATTTATAGACCTGATGCTCGCCATCGGACTTTACAATACGAATTTGCATATCAATCGGTGTTTTATGTTCAACAGCCATATCTAGGGCTGAACCAAACTTCGCCCGATCCTCAGGGTGAAGATACCGCATAATACCTTCTTTATTCGTCTCTGCCTTACTTGGACTGTGGCCTAATTTCTCCATCAACTCAGGGCACCCTGTTATTCGATCCTGAGCCACGTCCCATTCCCAATAGATCACATCGGAGAGTTTCTGTGCTCGCTTCGCCTGTGCTTCATAGCGTTTTAGTTGCTTCTGGTAATGGCTCAAAGTTTGAATATTACAGACAACCATTCTGATGTTGTTTCGACGCGAATTCATACGCAAAGACAACATAACTTTATTGCTAACACCTGACGGGAAGGTTAGCTGACATTGCAACTGCTCAACGCCCGGGTTACTCAGCATATTGCTCCAGGACATTTCAAACCGTTGAGCATCCAGATCACTCAACAAGTCAACAAATGCCTCTTTTGATACCGGCAGCTCATCACGGGTAGCCCCTAATACTTCGGCTGCATAACCCAGCCAGCGCCAGTTTGAGTTATCCAGCCCCCACTCCATGCAAAGTGCTTCGCAACTTTGAAGAACAAACTCAAGCCACTCCTGTCGCTCTATCCCCTCAAGGTCAATATCGAACGGGTCCAGAACCACATCAGAAGCACTATGCTTTCCATATTTCAACCAAGCGGGCGTCACGCCAAGAAATTCAGATAACTTATTTAAATTTGTATCGGAAATTTGATTCTGATTGATCCACTTATAAAGCGCCTGTCGAGACACATTCAGGGAACCTGAAACGTCAGAAATACGTAAATTCTTCTCTTTCAACTGCTTGTTAATTCGCTGACCCAGATTTTCTGGCATAGAGACAACCCACCTTTTGAGCCCTTAATGTTGACCATTATTCCGCGTCAACTTTTAGTTGACGCACAAGCATTGCGTTAACTTATCGTTTACAAAAATTTTTATTTTTGACAGTTACAAGAATTAAACCCTAAATTGAATGTGGACTCTATTTATAAGCATCGCAAAAATTCGATATTTTCTTGCCAAATAATGGCCTAAATCAATACAACAAAAAATAATAAAAACCCCAAAGGGAGCAAGTTAAGAATGCCGACAAACAGCCCGAGCACTAACCAGGATATCATTGAGCTTCCCCAACACTTGCTTAAACACATCATTGATAATGCTGGCAGCTCCATTCTTATTACGGACGATAAAGGCATCATTCAATACGCCAACAAACGCTTCTACGAAATCAGCGGTTACAGCCCCGCTGAGACAATTAAGCAAACACCCGCCATCGTTAGCTCGAAAAAAACTGAACAGGCTGTTTACCATGACTTATGGAAAACCATTAGCAGTGGAAACACTTGGCGAAAAACTATTCTTAATAAAAAGAAATCAGGTGAGTTGTACTGGTGCCTGCAGTCTATTTTACCGATTGATTCCACAGACGGACTAAATCGCCACTACTTATCCATCAGCGAGGATGTAACCGAGCTACAAAATAAAAATGTTGAATTGCAGCAATATGCCTATCAAGATGATTTAACCCGGTTAAAAAACCGCCGCCTGTTTCGCAAAGATGTCACCGCACTTCTAAAGCATCAAAAACAAGGCCTGCATGCTTTAATTTTTCTAGATATCGATAACTTTAAGTATTTCAATGATCAGTTCGGCCACCACTTTGGCGACTCTGTGCTGACAAAAGCAGCAAATATTCTTGAAAGCGCCTGTTATCAACGGGGGAATGCTTATCGGCTGGGCGGCGATGAATTCGCCATTATTTTGGGGCCGTATAATCAGGCCCAAGAAATCCATGACAAAGTTGACTACATCTTAAAGGAGTTCGAACAGGGTTTTGAAATTCAACAGACCCAAGCTCGTGTTACGTGCAGTATTGGTATTGCCTTTTTTTATCGACATGGCAATACGCTCAGCGAACTCTTAAAAAGTGCAGACCTTGCCTTATACCGCTCTAAACTCATGGGCAAACAACAGGCAACCTATTACTCAAGTAAACATAAAAAAGCACACCTGTCCGAATACGAATTATTAAATGACCTTAAAGCCGCTTTATTTGGGCAGGAATTACATATTTATGGGCAACAGATCGTCGATATGTCCACCAGCAAAGTCCACGCCATAGAATGCCTTTTACGCTGGCACCACCCTCGCAATGAGAACATAAGCCCGATAAAGATTATTGATATCGCCTGCAAACATGGCCTGCTAACCAGACTCAGCCATTACATTTTTGATTATTGTATCGAGCAGCTTCGCCCCTACATGGAGGCTATCCAACAGGCTGAGATCTCTATTTCCATCAACTTATGTCCGCAACAGGTCATGGATGAAGGCCTGATTGATTATTTCCACCAAAAGCTTCTGCAAAACAAAATTGACCCGCAGCTCTTTATTCTTGAAATAACCGAGGATACAAAGATTGATTACCACCGAGGCATCAAGTCCTATCTTACCTACCTTAAAGACAAGGGCTTTAAAGTGGCCATTGATGACTTTGGCTCTGGTTACGCCTCCTTTAAATACCTTTACGAGCTCCAGGCTGACTATTTAAAGGTTGATAAATCATTATTGGATGGCATCGAAAAACACGAATCAAAGCAGGCCATTGTTAGCTCAATTCTATCGTTAGCAGAGAACCTTAACTTAACAACGATTGTAGAAGGCATCGAAAAAATGTCACAAGTCCAGCACGTTGAAAATCTGCAGCCTAAAACCTTGGCTCAAGGCTATTTTTACCATAAACCACAGTTACTATCTGAAATCTTTACAAATCTCAACGCACTCGGTAGCTCATGAACTGGCTAAACCTCTGCTGTTTGCTAAAGTGTTAGTATCTTTAATAACACTGCCATTCCATGAAGACGCGACAATTACACGTTATTGGCCTCCTGCTCATTGCCTGCTGCCCGCCAACCTACGCTGAAATCTATAAATGGGTTGATGATACGGGCAAGGTGCACTTCAGTGATTCACCGCATGAAGAAGCCAAGGTAGAAACCCTCGACATTGAGCCCGCGGTCAAGATTGGCACTGTCAAGCCGCCATCGGCCGACCACCTTTTTGAAGCGGATTTTTCCAAGAGTCAGCAAAAACAGCAGCAGCGTGAAAACCGGGCTGAAAAAAGGCGCAAGAAAAAAGCCGCACTACAAAAGGCCTGTGACGACGCCAAAGCCGATCTGGCAAAAGCCATCGCCAATCGCGCTGGCGCCTCAAGCAATTCTTCAAAGCGCTATTACAACGAAAAAATTGAGCTCGCCAAGGACCGCGAAGACGAAGCCTGCAAGCTCAGTAATTTCCGCTAAAACCTTACCTTTATCAACGCTTACCTCTGCGTCGCTGAATGTCTGCCGAAGTGGCCGCACTGACATTAAAAATACCGCGCGCGGTAACGGATGGAATCATAATATGTGCAGGCTGCGCCAAACCAGAAATAAACGGCCCGACTAACATCGCATCCGTCACCGAGCGGATCATGCCTACCGCAATATTGGCTGCATCAAGATTCGGCATAATTAGCAGGTTAGCCTGGTCTTTCAACGTAGAGCCCTGAAAGGCCATGCCCCTCAGCCGGTTATTCATGGCCGACATGGCATGCATCTCCCCATCCAGCTCAAGATCAGGCATACGCTCTCTTAAAATAGCCGAGGCTTTACGCATTTTAACCGCGGACTCCAAGTTAGAGGTTCCGAAATTAGAGTGGGACAACAGCGCCACCCGTGGCTCCACCCCAAACCGGCGCACACGCTCAACGCTGGATTTGGTAATTTCAACCACCTCTTCAACACTCGGGTTTTTGCTGACAAAAGGGTCGGCAATAAACAATGGTCCTCGGTCCAGCAACAGCACCGCCAACGAAGAAATAAACTGTCCCGGCACACGCGGCCCTATCACATCGCGGATGTCCTGCAGGTGATAATCAAAACGCCCAACCTTACCGCAAATCATGCCATCGGCGTCGCCGCGGGCCACCATAACGGCGCCCAAAATGGTGGCATTAGTCCGGATCCGTTTTTGCGCGGCATCCACAGAAACCCCGTTACGCCCAACCGCTGCATGATAGTGTCGCCAGTATTCTTCATAGTGGTCACCCTCCTGCGGATCGAACAACTCAAAATCATGCCCGGGACGAATACGCAACCCGATTTTTTCAATTTGCTGCTGAATCACCGTGCGACGACCAATCAAAACCGGAAAGGCAATATCTTCATCCACTACGCCCTGTACCGCACGCAGCACATCGCCGTTCTCACCATCACTGTACACCAGCCGCTGACTGTCTCCCTTAGCAGCCTCAACAATGGGTTGCATAAATAACCCGCTACGGCATACCGAGCTATGTAATTTGGCTCGATAGGCCTGTAGATCTTCAATCGGCCGCGTTGCCACACCGCTATCCATCGCGGCTTGCACGACCGCCACCGGCAGCTCCTCAATCAAGCGTGGGTCAAAGGGTTTGGGAATCAAATACTCCCGGCCAAACTTCAACTCTTCGCCGTGATAAGCCTCTTCCACCTCACCGTGTGACTCCTTCAATGCCATATCGGCAATCGCTTTCACACAGGCCATTTTCATGGCTTCGTTGATCGTTGTCGCCCCGCAATCCAATGCACCCCGGAAGATAAAGGGAAAGCACAACACGTTGTTCACCTGATTAGGGTAATCCGAGCGTCCTGTCGCAATAATGGCATCTGGACGCACCGCCTTTGCCTGCTCCGGCAAAATTTCAGGCGTCGGGTTGGCCATGGCCAGAATCATCGGGCTAGCCGCCATCTTAGCCACCATCTCTGGTTTCAACAGCCCGCCACTGGACAGCCCAAGGAAAATATCAGCCCCCTCAATCGCCTCATCCAGCGTGCGTGATTTCGTATCGCGCGCATACTTTTCTTTATATTCATTCATACCGCCGCTGCGACCTTTGTAAACCACACCCATGCGGTCGCATACGGTGACATTTTCACGCGGCAAGCCCATGCTCACCATCAAGTCAATACAGGCAATACTGGCCGCTCCACCGCCGGAAGCAACCAAAGTAACTTCGCTGATTTGCTTGCCAACAATGCGTAAACCGTTATACACCGCCGCTGCGGCAACAATCGCCGTACCGTGCTGATCATCATGAAACACGGGGATGTTCATACGCTCGCGCAGCTTTTTCTCCACCTCAAAGCACTCCGGTGCCTTGATATCCTCCAAGTTAATTCCCCCAAAGGTCGGCTCCAGCGCCGCGATAATATCGACCAATTTATCAGGATCGGTTTCATTCACCTCTATATCAAAGACGTCGATATTGGCGAATTTTTTGAAGAGTACCGCCTTACCCTCCATCACGGGCTTGGAAGCCAATGCTCCAATCGCACCCAGCCCCAGCACCGCCGTGCCATTAGTGACCACCCCCACCAGATTGCCGCGCGCGGTCACATTAGCGGCCTCGTTGGGGTTTTCCGCAATCAGCTCACAGGGGTAGGCAACACCTGGCGAATAGGCCAAGGCCAAATCACGCTTATTGGCCAGCGGCTTAGTCGGTGAGATGGAGAGTTTTCCTGGAGTCGGTTCGCGATGATAACGCAGCGCGCCTGCTTTAAAGTCTTCAGCCATGGTATCCTCAAGGACCTTTGTGGAAGAATATTTTCTTTGAGTATACTCTTCGCACCTCAGGGGTCAGCGGTTGCCGCTAAAAAATTTATTCCCACGCTTCCCCCTCCAAAAGCACCGCCTTCCCTGCTAAAATAGCGACCCAATTTTATTGTTCCTTAACAGTCCCAGGTTTCTGATCATGCAACCCATGCTAAATATTGCGGTACGCGCTGCGCGCAAAGCCGGAGAAATTCTTATTGACGCCGTTGAACGCGCTAACCCGCTGACCATTGAAGAAAAAGGCCGCAACGACTATGTAACAGAAATTGACAAGGCCTGTGAAAAGGAAATCATCCACCACCTTCGTAAAGCCTACCCCGACCACGCTATTCTTGGTGAAGAAACTGGCAGCGACGCGGGCAACGACTCCGAATACCAATGGATAATTGATCCACTGGACGGCACCACCAACTTTATCCACGGCATTCCACACTACTGCATATCCATCGCCTGCAAGCATAAAGGACGGGTACAGCACGCGGTCATCTACGATCCCATCAAGCGCGAAGAATTTACCGCCAGCCGTGGTGATGGCGCTCAGCTTAATGGCAAACGTATCCGTGTTAGCGATATCAAAGGCCTGGATGGCGCACTGATTGGCACTGGCATTCCCTTTAACGGCTTTGCCTTCGATAACATTGACGCCTTCCTGGCCTGCATGAAAGAAATCGCCGGCAAAACCGCCGGTATCCGTCGTCCGGGCTCAGCCGCATTGGATCTGGCCTACGTCGCCGCAGGGCGCTTTGATGGTTTCTGGGAAATGAACCTGAAGGAATGGGATATCGCTGCCGGCATTTTAATTGTCACCGAAGCGGGCGGCCGAGTCAGCGACTTCAGGGGCGGTAATGACTTCCTGAAAAGCGGCCACATTATCGCCGCCTCTCCAAAGGTCTTTAAACCACTGGTACAGATCGTTGAAAAACACATGGGCTACTTACAAACATAACCTAGAGCCCCTCTAGCCTCAAAGCCAGCCAACCACCTCGCTATAGCGAGGTGGTTGCTATCCCCCCGCTAAAGATTTATCGTTTTCAGCATACCGAGCCACAATTTCCGGCTCAATCAACACTAACCACCAAGAGTGCTTATGCTGTCACAGCTCACTAAGCTCGTTTCCTCTCTGACCAAGTCCATTTGGCTTACCGAGTTATCCGAGGTACCTGCCTGGAAAGTGCGCATGGTACGCATCAGCCGGGTATTGTTTGCTGTGCTGAGGGACTTACAGGAAGGCCAGCTAACATTGCGCGCCATGAGCCTGGTCTACACCACCCTGCTGTCACTGGTCCCCTTGCTGGCCGTGAGCTTTTCGGTCCTCAAAGCGTTTGGCGTACACAATCAGATTGAACCGCTACTGCAAAACCTAATGACCCCGCTGGGCCCGCAGGGTGTCGAAATCACCAATAACATCATTGGCTTTGTCGAAAACATGAAAGTCGGTGTACTCGGTGCCATTGGTGTTGCTCTGCTGTTTTACACCGTAATTTCACTGATGCAGAAGATCGAAAGCGCTTTTAATTACGCCTGGCGTGTCACTCAGGTGCGAGCGTTACACCAGCGATTCAGTGATTATCTGTCGGTAGTATTGATCGGACCCGTACTTATTTTTTCCGCCATTGGCGTTTCCGGCACCCTGATGAGCAATGGTTTTGTGGTCTGGTTGTCGGGCTTTGAGGTATTAGGCTGGTTGATCGCATCGCTGACTCGACTGCTGCCCTATCTGCTGATTATTGCAGCCTTTACCTTTATCTACGTCTTTATCCCCAACACCAAGGTCAAACTGGTACCAGCACTCTATGGTGCCCTGGTAGCTGGCGTGCTATGGGAAACAGCCGGTCGAATATTTGCTGGCGTGGTCGTTTCATCCACTAATTATGTCGCCATTTATTCAGCCTTTGCTGCACTGATTTTCTTCCTGATCTGGCTGTACGTTGGCTGGATTATTCTACTGGTCGGCGCCAATATTGCCTTCTACGTCCAGAACCCCGACTACGTCAGCTCACCACGCCGAGAGCTGAATCTCAGCAACCACATGAAAGAACGACTGGCACTGGCGGTCATGCTCAATATCGCCCGTAATTATTATCGGGACAAAAGCGCCTTGACCAACAAACAACTGGCCAATCGCCTGAGAACGCCCTCCGACATTGTCAGGCAAGTACTCAGTGCGCTGGAAAAACAATCACTGATTTCACCCACCAATGGCAAAGTCGTCCGCTACCTGCCCGCCAAACCACTTGACGAAATGTCAGTGGCCGACGTTTTGCATGCGGTACGGCACGCCAACGAAGATCGCCACTTAAATCCCAGCATGCTGCCTCAAGACCAAGAGGTGGATACGATCTTCGAAACGCTGAACAGTACTATAGCGGAAACCTTTGCCCAGCAAACCATCAAGCAACTGGTTAAAGAGGAAAAAGACAAGCATTAGCTGACACGGCATCTGCAAACGTCCGACTGGCCCTGACTCAATCAGGGAGACGGCTAATCCACGCGAAAAGCTTTTAGCTGGTCGGGGTGTCCACCCGGACTCACCGCGGCTCTATGACCTCATAGCGTACTGCAATTATTTCGTAATAGACCGAGCCAGAGGGCGCAACGACCTCTACCTCATCGCCTGTTTGCTTCTTCATTAACGCCTTAGCAGTGGGCGAATCCATACTAATGTACGCTGGGTGAACATCAAATTCATCGGGGCCAACAATGCGATATTCAAGCTGCTCCCCCGCCTCATTCTCCAACGTCACCCAGGCACCAAAAAACACCCGTGTCTGGTCGGCCGGCAGACGATCAACCACCTTTAAGTGCTCCAGCCTTTTGGATAAAAAACGCAGCCGCGAATCAATTTCCCGCAGCTGCTTTTTACCATAGATGTATTCGGCGTTTTCAGAGCGGTCACCCTGTGCCGCCGCTTCAGAGACTGCCTGGGTTACCTGCGGACGCTTAACATGCCACAGCTGGTCAAACTCATCCTGAAGGCGCTGTCGGCCATCCGGCGTAATATAATTTGAGCCTGGTTTGCGCGGTGCTCGATAACGCCCCATTAATATTAACTCAGCAACTATTCTACCGTGATGGTGATTTTTTCAGACAGGAGCGGAGGGTTGTGGGGAATATGCGCAAAATCGCCAAGCAACAATTGCAGTGTATGCTCGCCGGGCTCAAGCGTCAGTTCAACCTCTGTCTGACCTTTGCCAAAATGGCGGTGATTCGCATCGGACGGCACCGGCTGATCTAATGCCGGCAGCTCATCAACATCAATCAACAGGTGATGATGCCCTGTATTTGCTCGATCTGTTCCTGCTGGAGCAACCCCCATTCCTCGCAGCCCAAAGCGAACCAGTACCGGGCTACTTACCACCTCTCCGTGTGCCGGCGAAATAATATAAGCCGCTGGGTGATCGGCTTTCGCCACCGAGCTTAAAACCAAGCTGCCGACTAACAACGCCATCAGCGCCGCCATGTTTGATAAATACTTCATACCTCTCTCCTTTCTCTGTTTATCGTTTGCACTATTTGGTTTCTAATAATTTGTTTTTCAAGTTTTCCTGCTCCGTTATAGACATGAACAGGGTGTCCTTGAAATACCTTTGCAGTGAGCCAGAGCGGCTTTTAATGGCCTGCAGCGCAGCCTCTAAATAGCTACGCTCAACCTGGATCAACGGTTTTAACACCGTCATACAGGCATCCAGATTGTCCACCTTATGCCCAAAGGTTGCCACCATGTGCGCCAGCTTTTCACGACAACGAAAGCCCTGATTGCTGAGCAAATAATCGGCAAAAATATCCTTTTCGTTGATATCTAACAGCGCCAACAGTAACGCGGTAACTAAACCTGTGCGATCTTTACCCGCGGTACAATGCACCACGATAGCATCATTGCTAGCTAGCAGATACTGGCAGATCTCCTGCAATATGGGCGCAAACTGGTAAGGCATCAACGCATAATCGGCGAGCATATGATGGCGCACTTGCTCACAACTGATCTGTCCACCCAAAATCAACTGAAATAGGTCAGCCTTGGGGTCATCTCCCGCGGCATGCACGTCAATCGTGTACGTATGTGGCTGCCGTCCACAGCGCCAGTTACTGGGAAAACTATTGCGTTCCGGCGGCGTTCGCAGGTCAAATATTGCCTGGATACCCAACAGCTCCAGCGTCCCGCCATCGGTTTCTGTCATTTGCATCAAGTGTCCACAGCGAAACAACTTTCCCCACTTCAGATAACGGCCATCGCGACTTTGATAACCGCCACTATCACGAAAGTTTTCAATGCCCTGCAACGGCAGTAATCGGGGATTATGTGGATATTGGATAACGTCAGACATGTCCATCACCCCGTGTATGCTGTTTCCACAGCGAGTAAAGCAACAATGTTGCCAGGGCTGCCACCAGGTGCTTCAGGGTATGACCACTGATCGACCCCGTTAATTCAAAAACCGGGCGGTCAAAATACTCCAGCAGCTTGGCAGCAACATAACAGCTCACCAGACCAACATAGCAGCCAACATCTCTGCGTGGTGCAGGGTATAAGCACAACGCCAACGGTATCAGCACCACCGGCAAAAACTGCACCAGTGCATAGGGGCGCAAATCACCCGCTCCACGGCTTTCCGTGGTATGCCAATACCAGACACTCGCCAGCCCCACCAGCAGCAATGGCACTAGCGCATGCCGCCAGCGTATATGAATGCGATCCGCCAAAACCATCGTGAGTAGCCCCATAAAGGCGACGGTCATTGGCAGGCGATCCCACACCAGCGTCCCATTGGCAGGCGCCCAGTGATAGTAGGCAGAACCAAACCCGGTGCAGAATACGCCAATAAAAATGGCCAAAAACGGCCAGAAAAGTGCGTGCTGTCGATGGAATACCATATGCCAAAGCCCCATCAACCCTACAAATACAAACGGCAGGTTAGACAATACATCCATCGTGTTGGGTATACGCCACCAACTGCGGCGGTCCGCAAACAGGTGGTAAGCGGCATCCTGCGCAATCGGCTCAATCAACGTCATGCCAATAATCGCCAACACAGTAACAAGCAGTAAGGTAATCCCGGCTTTAGTCATACTCAGCCAACTCCCGCTGTAGCAGTCGGTAAATATCATCGTTAAAAGCGCACAGGTAAATAACTTCCAACAAGTGCTGATTAGCAAAGGCCGCAAGAAAATCTGCAATGGAACTGACCGCTATTCGACAGGCCTGATCAAGCGGGTAGCCATACACACCGCAGCTAATGGCAGGAAAGGCGATACTTTTCAGTTGATGCGTCATCGCCAGGCTCAGGGCATTTTGATAGCAGGCTGCCAGCAACGCTGGCTCATCACTTAAACCACCTTGCCAGACGGGGCCAACCGTGTGAATGACATAACGTGCCGGAAGCCTGTAGCCTGCCGTCAGTTTTGCCTCACCCGTGGCACAGCCCTGTAAGCGCTTACATTCAGCCAGCAGCTGAGGGCCCGCCGCGCGATGGATTGCGCCATCAACGCCGCCCCCGCCCAACAACTGATTGTTTGCCGCATTGACGATTGCATCAACCTTAAGCGTCGTAATATCACTGCGGCTCAACAGCATAATGCTCATGACATAAAACGATCAATAAACAGCACCGCAAACAACGCAACTAACATGACAACAACGGTAAAGACGCGTGCACGCTGACACCGTTTACATTTACCAGCCACCAGCCTCTCTCCTTTAAACGCATCAAACACTCATTGACCAACGAGCAGTCACTCACAACAGGGCGTATTTGCCCTGTTAAGCGTTATTGGAAACTTTGCGCTGCGAGTCCTCTTCCATACCCGCGCCACGCTGCCTGCCAATAAAACGCTGAACAACCAACGCACCCACCATGTCACCCTGCACATTGACTGCCGTACGAAACGTATCCAATGGTCGCTCGATCAGCAACAAAATGGCAATAGCTTCAAGAGGAATGCCCACGGCCAACAGCACCATTTGCATACCCGACATTGATCCGGACGGCATGCCTGGCGCCCCAATAGAAGACACCATTGCCATAATAAAGACCGCCACAATAGCGGCATTACTCAACTCAACACCAAACAGATAAGCGAGAAAAACCGCCGCTACGCCTTCAAACAGTGCCGTACCATCCATATTCATGGTCGCGCCTAACGGCAAAACAAACCCGGCCACCGAGCGACTAACACTCAACTCATCCTGACTGCATTTGAGCGACACTGGCAGGGTCGCGGTACTTGATGAGGTACTAAATGCGACCATCATCGGTGCCGCCAACTTGCGTAATAACGTCCAGGGCGGCAAGCCACTGAACAGCCAGGCAATGGTTGGCAGCACCAGTAGCGAATGCACTAACGTCACCCCAAAAACCACCAGCGCAAACCACAGCAACTGATCAACAATATTACCGCTGATTCGCAACGCCAAATCAAACATAATGGCGAACACGCCAACCGGCGTCAGCCAGATCACCCAGCCCAACAGCCAATGCATTGCATAACTGAGGCGTTCAATAAAGCGAAACAGTACATGCTGTGCCGGCAACAACCACACCGCCAACAAACCAATAAGCAGGGCATTGGCAACAATGGCCAACACATTCAACTCCAGAAAAGCGGTCACAGGATTAACCAACGCACGTTCCAGCAGCTGCATACCGATCACGCTTAGCGAACTGCTTTCCGCATCAATAAAGCGTAACGAACTCCCGGCATCTGTCAGCAGACCAAAGTTACCGTCGGCAATCACTGCACCACCTTGCCAAGGCTGAATATAAAACACCACCAACAGCCCCAGCCCGGCGGCAATCGCCGTGGTCAGCAGATAATACCCCAGCGTTCCAAGCCCCATTCGGTGAAGGCTGGTAATGCTGCGGATATTTGCCAGTCCGGCAACCAGCGAGATAAAAACCACCGGCGCAACCAACATTCGCAATAATTGAATAAACCACAGCTTAATTTGCAGAATCGCTTGATAAAAAACAGGGGGAGCTGATGACTCACTTAACCAGGCTTTATCACCCAGCATCATTGACAGGCCATAACCAGCCAGTGCCATTAACACAACCCAGAAGGTGAGATTTTTAAACAGTGTGCGCACTTGCTACAGTCCTGGTGCATTCTGGTTGGGCCCAGCGGGCCTCTTCGAGGAGCGCCATGGTAACAAATATTATCCCGCAGGTAATGCTTTGCGTTATCATTTGCAGCGCAGTCAACTGAATAATGTTCAAAACTATCAGGGAGTTAGCTATGCGCTTCAAATCTCATTATGTTGCCGATTTCAGCGATCGCAACCCCCAGCCAATCACCGATAAGTTATTTTCTGAGCGCTGGTCTCCCCGCGCATTTAAAAACACCGACATTCCGAGCGTTGCACTGGAAGCTATTCTTGATGCCGCACGCTGGAGCCCCTCTTGTTTTAATGAGCAACCCTGGCAATTTATCACCGCCAGCAACACACCCGGTGGGCGCTTTGAGGAATTTTTATCACTGTTAATGGATGCCAACCAGCACTGGGCAAAAACCGCCAGTGTACTGGGCTTCATTGTCAGCAAACGCCATTTCGACCATAACCAACAGGAAAACAGCACAGCGACTTTCGATTGTGGCGCAGCCTGGATGGCCATGACGCTTCAGGCACGGCTATTCGGCCTGTTTACCCACAGCATGGCTGGCATGCACTATGACGAGGCTTATTCATCGCTCAAAGTAGATGCCTCAACCCACCAGATTATTTGCGCGTTTGCCTTAGGTGTGATGGACTCGGCAGACAGTTTGCCTGAACCGCTCCAGAGAAAAGAAAAGCCTTCCCCTCGCAAACCATTGACTCAAATTTGGCAGCATTATTAATCGCCAGAGTAACGCGTTCTAAGATGATTGAATTAATTGACGCCGACTATCAGCATTACCAATCAGAGATTCTGAGCATTCGCGAAACGGTTTTTGTTAGAGAGCAGCGCGTGCCTGTTGAACTCGAAGTAGACGAGCTCGACCCGCTATCTCGCCACCTGCTGCTATTTGTCAACGGTCAGCCCGTTGGGACTGGCAGACTCACCCCCGCTGGCCATATTGGCCGCCTTGCTGTCCTGAAACCGTTCCGAAACAAAGGCTATGGCCGCCACCTCATGAAACAGCTGGAGCAAATAGCCATTGAGACAGGCTTATTCACCGTAAAACTGGCTGCACAAACTCAGGCCGTTCAGTTCTATGAACAACTCGGCTATCTGGCCTATGGCGATCACTTTATCGATGCCGGCATTACACATCGCATGATGCAGAAAAGGCTAGCCGGTCACTAAAAACACTTGAAACAAAAATGCCGGAGTCACGTGCAAACGACTCCGGCATAATCGGTAGAATTAAAACCTTACTTTAAGGGTTTTTAATGTCAATTTTACCGTCAAACTCGATGCCTTTATCGGTAAAACGCATCAGTATTTCTTCTCGGTAATTCATGTTCATCATGCTACTGCGGAAAGCCTCAATCTCAGCTTTTTCGTCCGCCGTTATATCGGGCTTTTGAGCCGCCACCTCCATAATGCCGCCAAGCAGCGACATGTATTTACCATAATCGAGACTAAAGAATAAAAAACCGTCTTCGTTGATTGTTTCCTTCAAGGCATTGGCCTGCACAGCCTTGGCACGTTCACCACTGAAGATTAGCGCATGCTTGTCAGTTGCTGCCAACATCACCTCAACAGGCTTGCTCACTGCCTGCAAGATGTCCTGTGGTAGCGGCAACGCCACTGGCGAACCATCTTCAGGAATCGCCACCATGCCAACATCCGGGTTCATTGCCATCAGAATATTCAATAACGCACGCACCTGATCGCCAGACAGGCTAATCAACGCATCGGCCGATGTCACCTCGCCAGCAGCCAAATCACCCTGCACGTCGTAGACGGTTGCCCGCAGCCCTTTAAGACCTCGCGCCATACCTGTCGACATGGCTACCATTGGACGAACGGCATTGATGGAATCAGACAACCTATTCAAATCCTGTAGCAACTCGCAGCGGTATTGCAGCCCCTCCGCAAGTTTTGCAATGCCGCCAATGATGCTATCCAAACGGCTGACGTCCAAGCCAATTGCCAGACTGAAAATATCCGCTTGGTCACTACGTAAGTCTTTCGGCAAGTGTCCGCTGAGCTGTTTCAAAACTTCCGTCAGGGCAGCCTGCTTAATTTCGATATTCATATGGAAATCGCCGGCAAAACCCTGCGGGCCATACGTCAGTGTACGATACCCCATGACCCAACGCGGCCATAATGCCGCGATATCATTAAATTCAGCCGCACACTCAGGCGAACGGATAACAGCGAGTTTATTCTGCGCGTCAGCATCCAGCTCACTTAGCATGTCGCCTGCCAAGTTATTAGCGCTGGTCAGTGCACGTATGACCTGTTGGAAACTGATATATGCCAGCGAATCCGGCAAATAGCCGTATTCATCTTTAAGCTTAACCACTGTACCCGCTTGCTTCAGGGACTTGGCGGGTTTTTCAACTCCTAACGCCATCGCCAGGGCCTGTTGATCAGGTAACCCGTTGATACCCAGGGTGAAAATAGCATCTCCCTCATAATAGCCAGCAACCAGGTCGAGCCCTTTATTAGCATCACCTGCCAAAGGGTAGGCTCGATAATTAATGCCATTAACCGCCTTGTTAAGAGCCGCCACCTGCGCATCGGCCTCCAGCTGATCCAAAAAGGCTTCAAAACGCACCTGATCTGCCTCAAAGCGGACAACCGGAATCCAGCCAACCGAATAAATTGAGGTAAACAGGTTTTCCTTGGCACCAGTTTTTGCAAACATGGCCTGCGGATCATCTAAGCCCTGCATGAAAAACCGGAATAAACTCAGAGCCAGTTTGGCGCCCGCAGTCTCAGCGCTGCCCGCCAAGTCATCTGCCATTTGCTGATTCATCTGCTGCCACATTTCCGGATCGCCAAACTGGTACATAGAGGCCATGCTAGCCATCATGTCCTTGGCTGCAATGGGCTTCAAACCGCCGACATAAAACAACGTATCTTCAGGAATCAACGCCAAATGATCCGAGTGTTCGGCCAGCGCCGTTTCAAGATCCGAATTATCAGGGTTGGTTTCACCACTGAATTTCCACACGGCGACCGCTGCAACAGCAACGACCAACACCGCCATAGCCATAAACTTTTTCATATTTTTTTCCGCTTCCTGCTTTTAAAGAGTCGCTAGAGTGTAGTTTATTTAGCGAACAAATGGGGACCTTGATCGCGCCAATCAGTGAATAATCAGCAACCTTGGAATTTCCTGCCTATACTGATTCAGACATATCAACATCGTCCGCAGAGATTGCAGGCAAGTTTTGAGGATCGTCATGAAGCCCCAAGGAACCAAAGTCCTTATTGTTGAGGACAGCCGCTCAATCAGCGGCCTACTTTCCAGCAGCATTACCAAACTCAGCCTTGACGTCATACTCGCTTCCTCCATGGCGGAAGCAGAGCACTATCTGGAGCAGCAAGGCAGTGAGTTTTTTGTGGCTTTGCTCGACCTTAATTTACCTGATGCGCCAGACGGTGAAGTGGTTGAGTGTGTTCTCGCTTACGGCATCCCTCCCATTATTCTCACTGGCAGTCTGTCGGACAATCTGCACGACGAGATGACAGAAAAACCTATTATCGACTATGTCGTCAAACGCAATATCAATGAGATTGAATATGTCATTGATATGGTGCGTCGCCTGCGCGACAACCGCCTTTGCAAGGCCTTAGTGGTCGATGACTCCAAGTCATCACGCCTGATGCTCAGATCACTACTGGAACGCCACTATTTCAACGTGCTTGAAGCCAGCGACGGAATCGAGGCACTGGCAACGCTTGACGTACATAATGATATTCAGCTAATCATTGTCGACTACAACATGCCAAATATGGATGGCATCGAACTAACCGCTAAGGTGCGCAGTCAGTATTCACGCAATGAAATCGCCATTATCGGCATTTCTGCCTCTGGTGGCGGCACCACTACGGTGAAGTTTCTCAAAGCTGGCGCCAATGATTTTATTACACGCCCCTTTCTGCATGAAGAACTGTACTGCCGTATCAACCAAAACATCGATGCAATCCGTAGCTTTGAACACTTGAAAAATGCCGCCAACAAAGATTTCCTTACCGGTCTGCATAACCGCAAGTACCTCTTTGATGCTGGCAGCAAGCTGTTTGAAAACGCCTGCCGGGAAAATATTTCCTTAATGGCCGCCATGATTGATATTGATCACTTCAAAGAAATCAATGATAAACATGGTCATCAGGTTGGAGACCGGGCTTTACAGCATATCGCCAGCAAACTAAAACAGTTACTGCGCGGCACCGATATTATTGCCCGTGTCGGCGGCGAAGAATTCTGCTTACTGTGCGTTAATGCTGACGGTGGAACAACGAGCGAGCGCGACCTACTGGCCAACCTCTGTGATGTGGTGCAATACAGTCCATTGGATGTTAACGATTTCCTCAGCATCACATTAACCATCAGCATTGGCTACACCACTGAAATTCCCGACACACTTGAAGAAATGGTTAACAATGCCGACGCGGCACTTTACCGCGCCAAACAATCCGGCCGTAACAAGGTCGTTTGGCATGACCCACTGGCCGACGATGAAAGTTGCCCCTCCAGCGCCTAATTAACAACGCCCAACGAGATTCCAATTAATCGTCACAACCCCTAAACTTGTTTATCATCTAAATTGCCAACGGCATTGGAGCAAGTTTATGGGTTACACCTGGTATGATTTTCTGGGCAACGTCGGCGTGTTTCTGCTGCTCGCTGCTTATCTGTTACTGCAATTAAATAAAATTAGCAGCAACCATCTCCCTTATTCACTCATGAATGCCGCTGGTGCAGGATTGATTTTGGTCTCGCTGATCTTTGAATTTAACCTGTCTGCCTTCGCCATTGAATTTTTCTGGTTACTGATTAGCCTGGTTGGCATCGTCAATTACTATCGCGATAAAAAACGCGCACCAACTGAAAGTGGTTGATTGAAATCACCATGGATATTTACACCAGTTTTAAGCAGCTGCATCGACAGGAAGGCGATAGCGCCTTTCAAATCGAACTGGTTGACCGCCAATCAAGCACCTCCATTGTGGCGCCTCACGGCGGCAACATTGAGCCGGGCACCACCGAACTCTGCCAGCTAATCGCAGGAAACCGCTTCAACTACTACTGTTTTAACGCCCTTAAGCCACAGCACAGCCCTGATTTACACATTACCAGTCACCGCTTTGACGAACCTCAATGCCTGGCTCTGGCTAGTCGCTCACAGACCATCATCACCGTGCATGGCTTTAAATCTGAACAGCCAATGATTTATCTAGGTGGATTAGACAAGCGCCTTAAACAGATCATTTTTGAAGCGCTGCTAACCGCTGATTTCCCCGTCGCCGATGATCACCACAAATACCAGGGCATCAACCCCAATAATATTTGCAACCGCAGTCAAACGGGTAAAGGAGTACAGCTGGAGATTTCCCGCCATTTCCGAGGCTGCCAGCAGCAACGCCAACTTATTGCTAAAGCGGTTCATTCAGTACTATCCCGGTACCCCAAAGGAGTGACTTAACAGCTGATACTGAAACGAGTACCATTTAGAAACGACTTACTTAACGCTGTAACCCTATGCTGGACTGGAATAAAATCGACACTGTGCTGCTTGATATGGACGGCACACTGCTGGACCTTCACTTCGACACCTACTTTTGGCTCACCCATGTGCCCGAAAAGTTCGCCGAGAAAAATAGCTTAACCCCCGATGAAGCCTATCGAGAAATCCTGAAACGGGTTCGCGCGCATGAGGGGACACTTAACTTCTACTGCCTCGACTTCTGGTCCGATAACCTCCAGCTGGATATTGCTGGACTGAAAAATGATGTCAGCCATAAAATCGCTTACCGCCCACAGGTCACCAACTTCCTTGAACAGGTTCGCCAACACAATAAGCGTAGCGTCATCGTGACTAACGCTCACCGTGATAGTCTGGACCTGAAACTGGAAAAAACCGGGCTGGGTGAATGCGTAGATGCCATTTTTTGCTCACACGACTTCCGCCGGCCCAAAGAAGACCCTGATTTCTGGCTAAACCTGCAGCAGCATGAACCCTTCAAAGAACGGAGCACACTGTTAATCGACGACAGCCTACCGGTTTTGCGCTCAGCCCGTGACTTTGGCATAGCCCACCTGCTCACAATCACCCAACCTGACAGCCAACAGGCACCTCGCGAGACTGAGGAATTCCTGTCAGTCGATGACTTTGCCGACATCTTACCGGGTAAAAAACGTGACTAACCCAACCGTACGCTTTGACAAATGGCTGTGGGCAGCCCGTTTTTTCAAAACCCGCGCGCTCGCCAAGCAGGCCATCGAAGGCGGGAAAGTACACTACAATGGCGTCCGCGCTAAAGTCAGCAAAAATGTCGAAGTTGGTGCAACACTGGTCATTCGTCAGGGCTGGGACGAAAAAACAGTGGTCATCAAAGCCCTGTCTGACCAACGGCGAAGTGCCGACATTGCTAGTCAATTGTACGAAGAAACAGCTGAAAGCATTACCAAACGTGAGCTTAATGCCGAGCAACGCAAACTACAACGTGCCGCCATTGCCGCCCCCGAACAGCGCCCTAATAAAAAACAACGCCGCCAAATTGTGCGCTTCAAAAATATCAATGACTCCGAGTAACCTCAATTACTCGCCCCTGTACACCTGTCCTAAACAGCAAGCAGCTCCCTTTATCTGGGCGCTTACGTTATAATCGACTCCTCTCGCAGGCCCCTGCATTAATCCTATTTTCTACTTTAAGGCCCCGATTTTATGAGCAATAAAGACCAAATCCAGCGTTTTATGTTTGATCAACTTGGCGCACGAGGCCAGCTGGTAGGTCTGCAGGAGAGCTACCAAGAAGCGGTTTCAAACCACGATTATCCAGCCGCAATCCAGCAGTTACTGGGCGAATTCATGACCGCTGCTGTCCTGCTAAGCACAACCATCAAATTTGATGGCTCCCTGACGCTACAGGCTCAAGGCGACGGAGAGCTCAGTCTGATCATGGCTGAATGCCGACACAATCAGGAAGTCCGGGGCGTCGCTCGCTGGGAAGGAGAGCAGCTCCCCAGCAGCGCCGATTTCAAAGCGCTGCTCGGCAATGGCCGCATGGCCGTCACCATCACGCCCGATAAGGGTCAGCGTTACCAGGGTATCATCTCACTTGAGGGTGACAGCATCGCCAACTGTCTGGAAAACTACTTCCAGCAATCCGAGCAATTACAAACCCGTGTTTGGTTAACGACAGAACCCGGTCACAGCGCCAGCGGTCTGTTAATCCAAGTGCTGCCACAGGCGCAAGAGGCGGTACAGGATGTCGATGGCTGGGATCGCATCTGCCAACTCAGCGACACCCTTAGTAACGAAGAGCTATCACGCCTCCAAAACGAAGACATTCTCCACCGCCTTTACCATGAAGAAGTTGTGCGTGTATTTCCTGCCAGCGATGTGCAATTCAAATGTAGCTGTTCCGCTTACCGCACACTGCAGGCCATTGTTTCAATGGGCAAAGAGGAAATGGAAGAGATTTTCAGCGAGCAACCGCAAATTACCGTCCGCTGTGAATTTTGCAACTCCGGCTACGAAGTCACTCAAGACGATATCAACGAATATTTGAGCGATAACGGCAACAACGGCTCGCACACACTACATTAACAGACACCAAGGGGGTACTCCCTTGGCTGTATTTACCAAAACTGTTAATTTTGCTTAACTCAGTGTTTAATGGGTAAGTCCATCGTGGCTTAATGCGTGATTTACAACGTTTTTTTTGTTGTCACCACCTCAGCACTTTGCGGGTATCCACACATCACCAAAGTGTTAAGTGGCAAGCCAACAGGCATGCTTGCAGCCATCGGCCACTTATCTACAGGAGTACGTTTTGTAACCAGTTTTTTGAGTTTAACTGACCGATATCACAACCTATTCATATTTGATAACTATACTGGCAGGGATTAGCAATCAACCAGCCATCACTTCAGGAGTTTAACAAGAATGAACAAAGAGTTAGTGAAAAACCACATGACATCCCCTGTTATTTCTATTTCTAGCGACACCAACCTGTCCGAAGCTCACAAGGCAATGGCTGACAACAAGGTGCGCCGCCTTCCTATTGTTGAAAACGGAAAACTGGTTGGCATTGTCTCCCTAAACGACGTACTGGAAGCAAAACCATCAGCGGCGTCCTCATTAAGCGTTTGGGAGCTCAACTATCTGGTCGCCAATCTGAAAATTAAAGACATTATGTGTGCTAACGTATTCTCTATTTCGCCAGATGCGACCGTTGGCGAGGCGGCGAAAATGATGCTCGAAAAGAAGTTTAGTGGTATCCCTGTTACTGAGAATGACAAGCTAATCGGCATCATCACCGAATCAGATATCTTCCGTATGCTGGCTGGCAGCTAAATAACGCCGGTTAGCCGGACAGCGTGCCGGCTAACCCCCTACTCAGCACCCACCCAATTCGCACACCTCTTGATGCGAATCAATTATTATCGCGCCAACCTTTAGTTTCTTGGCATTTTGCCGATACTTCACACCAACATAAGCGCCGTTTTTTCTTAAGTTGATTTTTAAGTTTTTGATCAACAATACGGTCGTCGTTATCTTAATTAAACTAGTGGTTCCGCAATGAGAAAAAACCTCCCGATAACGGGCAAAGAAGTTCTTTTTGACGACAATGAGCGCATCATTTCGATTACTAACGCCAAAGGTGTCATCACTGCCGTTAATGAAGCCTTCATAAAAATTTCGGGTTTCACGGAAGACGAGTTAATTGGCCAGGCACACAACCTCGTTCGTCATCCAGATATGCCACAAGCGGCTTTTGCTGATCTGTGGACAACATTAAAACAAGGCAAGCCATGGATGGGGCTCGTTAAAAACCGCTGTAAAAATGGTGATCATTACTGGGTGAATGCCTATGTTATGCCGGTCTACAAAAACGGCCAATTAACGGGCTATCAATCAGTTCGCACCAAACCAGAGCGCAAGCATATTGAAACGGCTGAACGCTTTTACAGCAACCTACAAAATAATAAAAAGCCTTTTTCTTTCAACAATACAAAATCACGGCAATACCTCGCCTGCTTACTAACGGCATCAGTGCCCGCTATGTTCATTGCCGCGTTCAACAGCAACAGCTGGGTGGCACTGACCTCAGGCGCTGCTGCAGCCGTTGCCTGCTCGCTAGCACTCTACAAATGGCAACAAAAACCACTGCAAACCATTCAACAAAGAGCTAAAGAGATTCATGACAGCGACGTCGCATGCCTGGCTTATTGCGGCAACACCTCACCACTCTCAAATACAGAGGTAGCGTTAAAAAGCTTACAATCACAACAGGCAACGCTGGTCGAGTTGCTAAAAAATAGTGCCGCAGACCTGCTAAGCGTTATTCAAGAAACAAATGACGTCGTGCAAAAAAGCAATGACGGCGTTAACCAGCAAAGCACAGAAATCACACAACTGGCCACCGCCATCAACCAGATGTCGACCGCCATTGACGATGTTGCAAAAAATGCCGTCACAACAGCCTCCAGCACCCATGAAGCCAGCATTGAAGTCGACGACAGCCAGTCCATTATTGAGAACACCAAAACGGCTATCTCACAGCTGGCAGAGGATATTGGCAACGCTAACGCATTAATCCGGGATTTGAAGCAGGATGCCGATAACATCAACAACATTGTGTCTGTGATTAATGGCATCACCTTTCAGACAAACCTGCTGGCACTTAATGCTTCCGTTGAAGCCGCTCGAGCTGGCGAGGCCGGCAAAGGTTTTTCAGTGGTCGCCGAAGAGGTACGCTCTCTCGCCAACAGCACGCAGTCATCAACAACGGAAATTGAAAGCACGATCCAAGCCTTACAAAAAAGGACGCTGGAGACTGTCTCAGTTATGGAGGCCAGCCAATCTCAAGCCAAACGCACGTCAGAAGAGGCGCAAAGCATTACCAGTGCCTTGGAAACCATTGCGAAGTCGGTTGCTTCAGTGAGTGACATGAACACAGAAATTGCCACAGCAACCGAACAACAGAGCGCCGTCACCAAGGAAATTAATCGCAGTATCGGCAACATCAACAGCTCCGTTGATAACATCACGCAGGCGGCACAACAGACGGCCGAAGCCGGCCATAAACTAGAAGCCGTCGCCGAAGAAATTAACTCGGTAGTCGCTCAGTTTCGCCGCTAGCGCCCAATTCACACCAAGCAAACGCCGATGCCAGCAGCTTTTCTGCAGGCATCGGGTACGCATAATGGTAGCCCTGCACAAAATCACAGCCTTCCTTGCGTAAAATATCTTCCTGCAGCTGGCTTTCAACGCCCTCAGCTATAACCGCCAACCGGAAACTGTGAGCCAGCTCAATAATGCTGCAGACCAACGCCAGATCATCAGGATCTTCCGTCAAATCACGCACAAAGCTACGATCTATTTTCAATGTATCGATAGGCACTTTTTTCAGATAGCCAAGCGAAGAATAACCTGTGCCAAAATCATCCAGCGCCAAGCGGAACCCGAGATTACTCAGTTCATGCAATGTCTGAATGGTGGCCAAATCATGGTCCTCGATAAACATATTTTCGGTGATTTCAATTTCTATGGACTGACAGCGGACACCCCGCTCAGAAACAATAGCCAAGACTCTCGAAGCCAAATCCTCATTTCGGAACTGGCGGGCCGAAAAATTAACAGAAATAGACTCGAGCCCCGTAAAGCGCTGTTTAAAGCGCGGATAGTCATCACAGACCTGGGCCAACACAAATTCACTCATCGGAACAATCAACCCAGAACGTTCGGCCACCGGAATAAACTGGTCCGGCATAACCAGTCCCATTTCCGGGTGACGCCAGCGCAATAAAGCTTCCAGTTTATAGATCCTTTTGCTCGCCAACAGAATGATAGGCTGATAATAGACCTCCAGCTCACCATTACTGATGGCTTTTCGCAGCTCCGTCTCCAGCTTACTGCTGTTTTCAATATCTTCATTCATTGAAGCCTTGAAAAATTGGTAATTATTACGACCTGACTCTTTGGCACGATACATCGCAACATCGGCATGATTAATCAATCTGTCAATCGTCTGCGCATCATCCGGGTAAATGGAAATACCGATGCTACAGGACATGGAAAGCCGGTTGTTTTCCTTGCTAATTTCGTGAGTTATTTCCCTGAGAATATTGCGAGCCACCTGCTCTGGCGCATAGGCATCGGAGACATCGTTCAGCGCAACGATAAACTCGTCTCCGCCCAAACGCCCGATAATGTCATTTTTACGTACACACTTGACCAGCCGACTGGCTATTACCGTCAGAACATAATCTCCAACAGCATGTCCATGCTGATCATTCACTAACTTGAAGTTATCAACATCAATAAATATAACCGCCAACCGCTCACCGTTACGTTCGGCTTGATATAACGAATGCTGGAGCCGTTCCATAAAAGCGGCACGGTTCGGCAGATTGGTTAGCGAGTCCGTAGTCGCTTGCCGCAGAATAACCTCTTCTGTCAGTTGCCGGTCCAACTCATAAGCCGCGCGCGCCGAAACAGAGTCAATAATAAGTCCCGCTGTTTCTGGCTGATCAAAAGTGCCTCGACTCAACACCGCCAGATGTCCAACCACCTCTCCGCGACTATCCAGCATTTGGGTGCCAATATAGGATCGCATCCCCAAATCAACCAGCTCTTGATCATCCGGAAACAATCTTTGTACGTTACCGTTATAAACCTGTGAGCCGCTCTCTATCACCATTTCACAGGGTGTCCCCCCAAGCGGATAGTAAGCACTCTCTAACAACTCGCCATCAATCATCAGGGCCAAGGTCTGCACGCCGTTACCGTGCTCAACGAGCCGGCCAATGAACACCATATCAGCCCCTAACGATTGGGTCAGAAATTTCGACAACGTATAAAAAAACTGCTCACCCTGAAGGCCTGAGACTTCTTTGGCGATGACCTGCAGCATGTTAGTGATATGTTTTCGCTGGCTGGACTCTTGCTGTAACACAAGATTGGCCTTATCCAGCTCTTCAGTACGCTGGGCCACAATGTTTTTCAGCCGGGTTTCATAAGTCTCAATGGAGCGCGCCATACCGGTCATTGCCAGCGCCAAAGCGCCCATCTCATCTCGTCGAATAGCCACTGAGCTAGCCGCCAAATCACCAATACTCGTGAAGTCCCGCGCCGCAAAACGCCGGGCAAAACCATCAAAAACAGCAATCGGTTCAAGTACCTGCTGGCGCAGAACACGGAATAAGAACACCAACTCAAGCAACAGCGACAAGCAGCCAATCAGAGCAACAATATAAACCGTTTTTAAGGCCGCAGCGGCCATAAGGCTATCGGGGTAAACAGTCACAAACAGCCATTCCGGGCCACTAATACGGGTGACGGCCAGTTTAGCGCTGACAAAATCATCATTGAGAATTAGCCCTTGCTCACCAACATCGGCTAGCCGAGCAGTAATGTTGGCAACAATGTGCTCCAGGCCAGCATCATTAACCTCAGAAACATGCAGCATGCCCTTACGCTGATTTAAGGCCTCTACCTGCTGCGGATGAGCAATAATCCGTCCATCAGTTCTAACGATAAAATTGTAGGCACCTTCCAGGTGATCATTAAATACCTGATCAAACAGCCGGTTGAGCAAAATGTCAGTGCCAATATTAATGAGATGTTTACCTTGGGCATCAATTGGCGTTTCTAACGATACCATCCACTCATTAGCCGTCGGATCAAAATACAGCCCTGTCCACATCGACTCGCGTAATGGGTTATTTTCAATGCTGGCAACATAAACCCACTCCTCGTTATTCACATCCAAGCTTGAGTCCGCCTGCAACCCCCAGGGTACACCAGGCCAGTACACCAAATTAACGTTTTCGGGCATGGAAACATATAGGTTATCGAACGCGGAAGACCAGGCATCGCCATAGCGATCAATGAGGTCATAGGTCAATAGCAGTCGACTGTGAAAGTCAGGCGTATCAGGCGCATCGCGTCCCACATACCCAGTGATGTGCTGACTTAGCGTATTATCCGCGCGAACTCTGCCTTGGTAGGCGTCACTATGCAGCCGCCAAGTACCGTCAGCGTGCCTTGAAAATAATTCCGCAAAACGTGCTTCATTATCAGCACGTTGATAAGCAGGCCACGCTGTCAAAAAGGCCTGCTTAAAAATTCGGTGATTACTTTGCGCCATCTGAAAAGCGCTGCTCTCTTTTTGGCCACGCTCCACAATATATTTTTGAAGGCTGTCATCAACCTGTTGATTAAGGACAGAAAAAATATGGAAGTAGGTAAATACTGCCGCTACCGCAACAATAATAGCAATCCGCACCCCCATTTTGAGTAGTGTCGTTTTTGCCAAGGAGGAACGCATCCATTCTGAAAGCGGACGCTGCTGATCTGATAACTCGCTCATACCGCCAACATGGATATTTTTATTATGACTTTTGCCCATCGACACCCGAGATATAAAGTCTGCAACATACGACAGTTAAGCCCGCAGGCACATAAAGCATAATGTCTAATCGCACTATTTACCATCGACATAGACGGGTTATTTAGGGCTAATTGAATAAGGTCGAATACCGCAAAGATTACAACCTAAGACACAAAGAGATGGCTCAGTTGCTATTAAAAAGAAAGCGGTGGTTCAGTGTAAGGCCTCTGCTTCTGCAAATTTAAAGCGTCACAAAGACAGCTTGCCTTATCCAGAGCCCGCTGCGCGACTAAAACGCCCTCAAACACATAAATTACTTCAAGATCAACGGGGTTTTTATTATGATCATGGCCTTTTATGACTTTGCGGGATTGCCAGCTTGTCCAATACTTTCAAACAGCGCTTGAACCTGCTGCGCAACGACACGATTTTACCGCAGTTAACTCGTATTAAGCGGGGCATTGAAAAAGAGGCTCTGAGGACGACGCCCGCTGGCAAATTAGCTCAAACAGCGCATCCTCAAGCGCTCGGCTCAACCCTAACCCACCCCAGCATCACCACGGATTACTCCGAAGCACTGCTGGAGTTCATTACGCCCGCACTGGAATCACCTGAAGAAGCCATTGACTACCTTCGCAAGGTCCACAGTTACGCCTATAGTGGTTTAAACAATGAGTTAATCTGGCCTGCCAGTATGCCCTGCATTATTGATGGAGAGGACTCCATCCGGATTGCCGAATACGGCCATTCGAATATTGGTACACTGAAGCATGTTTACCGCATTGGACTGGCTTGGCGCTACGGCAAAACCATGCAGGCGATTGCCGGTGTACACTACAACTTTTCGTTACCTGTTAGTTTCTGGCCTCTCTTTAAAGCCCTCGCAGGTGAAACCGGCAGTGATCAGCAGTTTCAAACCGAGCAGTACTTCGCGCTGATTCGTAACTTCCACCGTTACTCATGGCTAAGCCTGTATTTGTTTGGCGCCTCGCCCGCGCTGTGTAAATCCTTCATGGACTCTCAGCCCGACGACGCACAGTCGCACCAACTCAAAGCGCACAGCACAGACACCCTTTATGGCCCACAGGCTACCAGCCTGCGTATGGGCGATCTGGGTTATCAAAATGACGCCCAACAGGGTATTAATGTCTGCTATAACTCGCTGGAAAGGTATGTCGAAGGTCTCGGCAAAGCCATCAACACGCCACACCCAGCCTATGAAGCAATCGGTGTTAAGGTGGATGGCCAATACCGCCAGCTAAACACCAACATATTGCAGATCGAAAACGAATACTACAGTGATATTCGCCCTAAGCGCGTGACCCCGTCCTGCCAAAAGCCGCTGCATGTTCTGGCAAAGCAGGGCGTTGAGTATATTGAAGTTCGTAACCTCGATATCAACCCTTTTCTGCCTACCGGTATCGACGAACAGCAAATTCGTTTTATGGATGCCTTCCTGCTATTTTGCCTGCTCGAGGAAAGCCCCTCCTGCGAAGCTGCACAGGAAAAGCTCAATATTCACAACAAGTCCCAAGTGGTAAACCACGGCCGTAATGAAAACTTGCAGCTGTTCACTGAACAGGGTCAGGAACGCTCGCTACAACAGTGGGGTTCTGAGTTACTGGATAAAATTGAAACCGTGGCCGCCCTGTTGGATGACGCCTATCAATTGAACGATAACGCTTATGTTAATGCCGTTGCTGCACAGCGTGAAAAGCTAAATGACAGCAGCAAAACCCCCTCTGCTCAGCTGCTAAATGCCATGCAAGACAACAAGTCCTTTGTGGACATCTGCCTTGAACTGGCAAAAAATCATAAAACTCACTTTGAGAACAGCCCTCTAAGTGCAGAGGTTTTGGCTGAGTTTCAACAGCAATCACACCAGTCGCTACTCGACCAACAAGCCATTGAGTCCGCTGATACTGAAACCTTTGATGATTTTCTTGCGCATTACAACGCACTTTAATTTACAGGCATAAAAAAGCCACCTCATATGACATGAGACGGCCTTTTCATAAAATAACCAAGTCTTAACGCTGCACAAAGAAAGCACTAAACAGAACATCGTCAATCATGTCTGCTCCGCCCTCCTCTTCCTCTTCCATAATCGCACGCATCTGAGCAAGCACCTGTTGTCGCAACGCTTCACGTGGAGCTCCCGCTGCTATCGTCGCATCCGTTTGCTGTCCTAACAACATAACCAGCGAATGACGCAAAGACGGGAAGTGGTGAAACACCTTCTGGAAATCTTCCTGCGAACCAACCTGCAAAGACACTTCAGCCTTGATGTAGCTCATACGACCAACGCCACCATAATTCGTCACCACTGCAGGTTTAATATCCAGGTAGCGCACATCCTCAAGTGACTCAGCGTCGGCATCCTCATCCTCGGCATAGCTAACAGTTGAAAAAGCCAACAATGGGGCTAACAAAAACAGCCACAACACCTTAAATTTCATACGTCATAAAACCTTTATTTAGAGCTTACAATTTCAATTCGACATGCCGCGCAGTTCAGTCAAAGAAGACGCTCACACAGCGGTTATACAAACAAAGCAAGCAAGCCATCTTACACAGATAGTTATCAAACACCCTGCTATAATTCCCAAAACCTTTTACAAGTATAGATAGCATCCGAGGGCTCTCAAGCTAATTTATGTCAATTTTACCCACTCCCCGTAGCCTCAACCTGATAGGCCTAATCGCCTGCATTTCATTAATCGCCACCGCCTTTTACATGCAATATGCCATGGGCCTCGACCCCTGCCCCCTGTGCATGATGCAACGCATTGTGATTTACATCATCGGCGCCCTGTTTTTAATCGCTCTACTACATAATCCAGCCAACACTGGGCGCCGCATTTACGGCACACTGGTCACTCTTTTTGGCGTGACGGGTGCCGGCTTTTCCAGCCGTCAACTATGGCTACAAAGCTTACCGCCTGAGGAGGTGCCAGCCTGCGGCCCCAGTTTCGAATACATGCTGGATGTTTTGCCCTGGGCCGATATTCTAACAGCGATGATGTATGGTACCGGCGATTGCGCCAAAGTCGCCTGGACCTTCCTGTCGCTGAGCATCCCTGCCTGGACATTGATTGCCTTTATCTGTTTTGCATTACTGGGGCTTATGCAATGGCGACGTCAGCCGACTTAGTCTTTAATTAATAAAACTTCGCTAATTCGAGCCGCTCATGACAACCCTCTGCACCATAGATCGCTTTTTAAAAACAGTTGTCATCCTGTTATTTGCTTTAACGCTAAGCGCCTGTGACAACGCCGAAAAACCTAGCGATCAATGGGAAAGCGCTGTGCAGGGGCATTACACCGCCGCCCTTTCCAGCGATGGAAAATATGGCATTGTCGGCTCCATTCAGCACGGTGCAAGCCTGTGGGATATGCAACGCAAAGAGCGGCTATTTAACTGGAACCACGCCAAGGGCCAGTTCACCCTGCTTAGTGCCGCCGCTTTTTCCCCCGAAGGCCGCTATGCCGCCACCGCCTCAGATCGCACCATCGTGCTTTGGGAAGTTGCTACCGGAGAGCCGGTGTGGTTCTGGACTTCGCCCGGCGACATTCTCGGCATGGCGTTAACCCCTAACGGTGATTACGCCGCATTAGCACTCGATAACCACACCGCGGTACTGTTCGATATAAAAAACGGCGGAGTAAAACGTACCTTTAACCACAACGAAAAAGTTCGCAGCATTGCCATCAGCGCCGACGGTAGCCGTTTGCTAACCGGCTCCGACGATTTCATCGCCCGCCTGTGGAATATCCAAAGTGCGGAAGTTTTAAAAAGTTGGCGCCACGAAAACAACGTCATTACGACAACCTTATCTGATGATGGCCGTTACGCCTTCACCGCAGCCCAGGCCGATCAGGCCAATATCTGGGACACCATCAGCGGCAAACAACTAAGCACTTTACCCATCAAAAAAGGCTCCTACATTATGGGCGCCGCCTACACTGTCGCGCGTTTCTCCAGTAACGGTCAAAAACTGATGACCGGCACCAACAGCCAACTGGTTCAGCTGTGGGATGTAAAAACCGCCAAACAGCTAAAACGCTGGCGTATTAGTAAAAAAGAGCAGTGGAAACCGACTTCCGCAGCAGTATTGGCGGTAGCCTTCCGAGACAACAACCGCTACGTTGCCATTGGTTCTAATGGGTTGAGTTATAAACTACAGTAATCAGCACAGCCCCTGAACGCAAAACTGGCACCCTATTTGTCTCTTTATTTACAGCTGAACAAACACCAAGGCTGAGGCGGCATTAAGAAGGAAGCCCTCCAGCCTCGCAGCCAGCAAAATAGTTAACAACGAGTTTCCCCGAATACGTCGCCAACCAGCTGTTCTGAAGCTGACCCCACCAACTCTGCCGCCAACGGCAAAAGCTTTAAATAGGCGCGCAGATTCCAGTCCGCCAATTCCAAAAGCGTCAATTCATCGGAAGCCTCAGCAAATTCCGGCAACAGCGAATATAAAATATCCTGCTCCACCCGCTCGGCATCCAGCTCTGATTGCTTAACCGTTTGGTACAAACGCTTACTCAAGCCCGACTGCCTAACCCCAAAACGCGCCTGCCGCAGCGGTACAATGACCTGCTCATGCCAGTGCAGCAACTCAGCATGGTGCAGAACAAGGTTGTGGTCAAACAGCCGTTTTTGCGTCGCCAGCCAAAGTGTCAGCAACACCACATTAACATTCGCGCCAGCTTCCTCCTGCAACTGCAGGCAATGTCGCTGCACTGGCGTTTTAGCGTAATGTTGCAGCGAAAAATCCCAGAACGGGTTAACGCTCACCTTGCCACCCCAACCGCTAATCAGAAACAGGTTGAGGCGGATAAAATTCAGCCGGAATATCGTGCACCCAACCCGCTGGTCCTTCGGCACGGCGCTCCTGAATATCCAGCAGTCGTTGCTTCAAGGCAACCGAAATTTCACCCTCTGGGTTTGCCAGTGCATAACGACTACCGTCATGCTCTCCCAGCTCACGAATCGGGTTAACAATGGCTGCTGTTCCACAGCAAAAAGCCTCGCTACAACGACCATCCTTGATTTGCTCGATCAATCGATCAATATCCAGCGCCTGCTGGCTAACCTCAAGCCCCATCTCACCGGCTAATTCGATAATCGACGCACGGGTAACACCTTCCAGCAACGAACCTGTCGGGGTCGGCGTCAACAACTGTCCATCCACCACGGCGAAGAAATTCATCACCGACAGCTCTTCAATGTTGCGTCGATCATTTGGATCCAGCCACAGTGACTGATCGAAGCCAAGCGACTGCGCATGGGTGCGCGATGCAAAGCTGGCCGCATAGTTACCGCCTGTTTTCACGCCGCCTGTGCCCCCCAACGCAGCACGCGTATATTCACGCTCGATCAATACACTCATTGGATTTAATTGAATGGCTTCAGATGGGCTGGCAATCACCATATAGGCGAAACGATCAGAGCCGGTCACTTCAAGGCTTGGCTCTGTGGCGATCATAAAGGGGCGAAGATAAAGAGACTGCCCGGAGCCGCCCGGAATAATGTTTTCGCAGTAGGCCGCAACCCGATATACCCCCTCCATGAATAAATCCTGTGGGATCTCAGGCATTGCCATACGCCGCGCAGACTGGTTAAAACGCTGCCAATTGCGCTCCGGACGGAACAAGCTGGCTTTATCCTGACCAACACGATAAGTCTTCATGCCTTCAAAAATTTCCTGCCCGTAATGCAACACCTTGGCACAGGGCATCAGCTCAATTTTACGGGTTGGCTCAAGCGTACCCGGCCCCCATAAACCATCCATATACTCTGCCCAAAACATAATAGGCCCGGACAGGCGGCCAAAACCCAGCTTTTCGGGTGTTTCATAGCCATAAACAGCGGCCATTGTGTCAGGGTGGATATGGCATTTGGTCATTTGTTTCTCCGTATAAACAATAAGGTCACATCGCTAAGCTCATTCATCGCTCTGGGTTAATCATGAGCGAGAAACTCACAGGGCAAAGTTAATGAAAAGTGGCACTAACTACCAGTCAATAATTCAGCCAGGACAACCAGATCAAGGCGCATAGCAAATCAGAAAGGCTTCGTCATAATAGTGTCACATACATGGTCTGTAATGTACTATTGAGAGAAAAATGAGTGATTATTGATTACGATGGCAAACGAAACAATTCTAATTGTAGATGACGAAGATTCTATCCGCGACATGATCGCCATGTCACTAGAGCTCAATGGCTATGAATGCCTCCATGCAGGCACTGCACTTGAAGCGCACGAACGTGTCATCGAAAAACGTCCTGACCTAATTTTGCTGGACTGGATGATGCCCGGCATCAGCGGTATCGAACTCGCACGCCGCCTGCGCCGCGACAGCAACACCAAGAATACCCCCATCATCATGCTTACCGCCAAGGGTGAAGAAGACAATAAGGTCGAGGGTCTCGACAGTGGGGCCGATGACTACATCACCAAACCCTTTTCCACCAAAGAACTCACCGCCCGTATCAAAGCCTTGCTACGCCGCAGCGGCGGCAGTGAAGAGGGCCCGATGGAATGCAATGGATTGGTCATTGATCCTGTCGCACACCGCGTAACAGCTAAAGGCGAACCACTTAAATTAGGCCCCACAGAGTACCGCTTGCTGGAGTTTTTTATGGCCCATCCAGAGCGGGCTTATTCGCGGGAACAGTTGCTAGACGGTGTGTGGGGCGGAACTGTATACATCGATGACCGTACCGTTGATGTGCATATACGCCGTCTGCGCAAGGCCTTGTCAGAGTTTGGTTGCGACAAACATATCGAAACCGTTCGCGGCACAGGCTATCGCTTTTCCTGCAAACCCAACATTGGCTGACCAGCGGACTACGCTTAGTGAACTACGATCCAGCTTCAGAAATACGCCATATCGTCATCATTCTGATATTTAGTCTTATCGTTGGTCTAGCCATCGGACAGTTAAGCTGGGTTCTGGTGATCAGCCTCAGTGGCTATATGGCCTGGAACTTACGCCAGTTATTTCGTCTTTACCGCTGGCTTAAAAAAGACGAGCTCACTGACCCGCCCACCAGTCATGGCCTGTGGGGCACAACCTTCGATCATATTTATCAGCTGCAACAACGCCAACTGAAATACCGTGCACGATTGAAAAAGGTGATCAAACGCTTTCGCGATTCAACCTTCGCACTCAAGGACGGTTTTGTGATGCTTGATGAGCACGGCAATATCGACTGGTGGAACCCTGCTGCCGAAAAGCTGCTCGGCTTACGCTCCCCGTTCGATAATAACCAACTAATCAGCAATCTCATTCGCCACCCCAAGTTCATCACCTATTTTGACAGTGATAATCACGATCAGGCTTTGCAAATCCCCTCTCCGCTCAATAATGACATTACGCTGGAGTTTCAAATCACCCGCTTTGGTAAGCAGGATCACCTGATTGTGGTTCGGGATATCACCGAGTTAAAACAGCTGGATAAAATGCGCACTGATTTTGTCGCCAATGTCTCCCATGAACTTCGCACGCCATTAACCGTAATCGACGGCTATTTGGAAACCATGACGGACAACATCGACTCTCTGAGCCCGCCGTGGCACAAACCGATACGCCAAATGAACGAGCAGACACGGCGTATGTCGACGTTAATCAACGACCTGCTGCTACTCTCACGTATTGAATCCCGTGATGGTGGCGCCAGACATTCCCCCGTTGATGTTGGCGGCATGATAAGTAATATTCGCTCTGACCTATCAACGCTGCTCACTGAAAAACAGCAAAAAATCACCATTGAACTGCAAACAAACAAGCAACTGCTTGGCGCTAAAGAGCAAATTTACAGCCTGATTAGTAATTTAATCACCAATGCCAGCAAATACTCCGATGACAACAGCGATATCACCGCTAGCTGGTTCGATGACGGCGATGGCGCCACCTTGAGTATTACCGATAACGGCATTGGCATTGCCCCTATGGACATTCCGCGCCTTACAGAGCGCTTTTATCGTGTTGACCGCGGCCGCGCCCAAACCATCAAGGGCACCGGTCTGGGCTTAGCCATTGTGAAACACGTGCTAATTAATCTCGATGGAACACTCGATATTGAAAGCAAAATTGGTGCTGGCAGCACCTTCAGCTGTCATTTTCCTGCACATCGATTACAGCATCAGAAACGACAGGCCAGCTAAATTAACAATGAGACATAAAAAAAGCCCCGCAAGCGGGGCTTTTTTTATGTCTCAGGCAGTACTTAACTTAATCTGCCTTTGCTTTCCGTTCCATCTGCTCATAGCTGACATGCCGAACATCTTTACCTTTCACCAGGTAAATCACATGCTCAGCGATATTACGAGCATGATCTCCAACACGCTCTAACGAGCGCAACGCCCAGATGACATTAATCACACGGCTAATACTGCGTGGATCTTCCATCATAAAGGTAATCAGCTCACGCATTGCTGTGGTGTATTCCATATCAACATTGTGGTCGGCTCTCGCCACTTTCAGAGCCATATCCACATCAAGACGTGCAAAGGCATCCAGCGCATTGTGCAGCATCTCTCGCACCAGACCGGTAATGTGTCTCACCTCTACGTAACCACGGGGTGACTGACCATTTTCCAAAAGCTGTAACGCCAATCTGGCAATACGCTTGGTTTCATCACCAATACGCTCCAGATCATTGTTGGCTTTACTGACCGCGATAACCAGACGCAAATCACTCGCCGCCGGCTGACGACGCGCTAAAATACGAGCGCAATCTTCGTCAATCGACACTTCCATCCGGTTGATCTGATCATCGTTACTCATAACCGTTTCAGCTAATTCGCTGTCAGCCTCAACCAATGCCTCCATGGCATCGTTGATTTGATGTTCAACCTGACCGCCCATTTCCAGCAATTGCTTTTTAACTTCGTCAAGATCTTCATTGAACTGCTGCGAAATGTGGTGTGAGTGGGTATCTTTGTTAACCATGTTGTCTCCGTGGGCTCATGCCCAGCTTCAAATCTATTTCTACAATTGCGTGGGTAAGACTCAATTCCCCACTTACTACATGGGGAATTTAGCCTTGCGTGTCAGGCCATCATCTAACCAACGATCACTGATACTTAACCATAACGGCCGGTAATGTAATCTTCTGTCTGTTTCTTGGTTGGATTGGTAAACAACGTATCGGTATCACCGTATTCCACCAGATTCCCCATATACATAAAGGCGGTGTAATCAGAAACACGTGCCGCCTGCTGCATGTTGTGTGTCACGATAACGATCGTGAACTTCGACTTCAGCTCGTAAATCAGCTCTTCAATTTTCAGCGTTGAAATGGGGTCCAATGCGGATGCCGGCTCATCCAGCAGTAACACTTCAGGCTCAACCGCAATAGTTCGGGCAATAACCAGACGTTGCTGCTGACCACCTGACATACCCAGTGCGTTCTCCTGCAGACGATCCTTCACCTCATCCCACAACGCTGCGCCTTTTAAGGCCCACTCTACACGCTCGTCGAGCACACGTTTTTTATTGATGCCCTGGATACGCAACCCATAGGCAACATTTTCATAAATACTTTTTGGAAACGGGTTAGGCTTCTGAAACACCATGCCGACACGGCGACGCAGATCAGCAACTTCAACCTTCTTGTCGAAGATATTCTGACCATCCATTTGGATTTCACCCTCAATGCGCACACCATCAACAAGATCGTTCATGCGGTTAAAACAGCGTAGCAAGGTTGATTTACCACAACCACTCGGGCCAATAAAAGCCGTTACGCGCTTCTTTGGAATTTCCAAATTAATGTTATGCAAGGCCTGCTTTTCGCCGTAAAACAGGCTTAAATCGTCGACCTTAAGGCACTTTTCTTCCTGATCCAGCGACAGTTTCTGGCCGTCACGGTTCAAGGCTGACATGTCAATCGCATGGGTTTTCGGTTCTGAAGCCGAAGCAACCGGCTGCTCATTTGTTGCTGTTGATTCATTCATAATTTTTGCCAACTTTATTTGTACTTTGCCAATGAGAGGAAGCCTTAAACTTCCAGGGCTTTATATTTTTCACGTAAGCGGTTACGAATCGCCACCGAAGCAAGGTTTAACGCACCAATCACCATAACCAGTAACAATGCCGTTGCATAAACCAATGGTCGCGCCGCTTCAACATTAGGGCTTTGGAAGCCCACATCATAAATATGGAAGCCCAGGTGCATAAATTTCTGATCCAGGTGCAGAAAGGGGTAATTACCATCAAGCGGTAATGATGGCGCTAATTTCACCACACCAACCAGCATCAAGGGTGCTACCTCACCCGCCGCACGAGCTACGGCTAGAATCAAACCAGTCATCATGGCCGGGCTCGACATCGGAATAATAATGCGCCAAAGCGTTTCAAATTTGGTCGCCCCCAGCGCCAGACTACCCTCACGCACCGAGCGAGGAATACGTGACAGTCCCTCCTCTGTTGCAACAATCACAACCGGTACGGTTAACAGCGCCAACGTTAAGGAAGCCCATAATAAACCCGGTGTACCGAAGGTCGGCGATGGCATGGCTTCTCGGAAAAACAGGCTGTCGATTTCATCACCCAGGAAATAAATGAAGAAACCCAGACCAAACACCCCGTAGACAATGGATGGCACACCGGCGAGGTTATTCACCGCAATGCGAATGGTACGCGTCAACACCCCTTGCTTGGCATATTCACGCAGATAAACCGCTGCCACCACACCAAAGGGCGTTACAAAGACCGACATCAGCAGCACCATCAAAACCGTTCCGTAAATGGCCGGGAAGATGCCGCCTTCGGTATTGGCTTCACGTGGGTCATCAGCAACGAATTCCCACAATTTGGCAAAGTAGAATCCGACTTTTTCGATCAGCCCCATTTGATTTGGCTGATAAAAGCGTACGACTTTGCCCAAATCGATTTCGACCTGATGGCCATCAACGGTGCTCGCCACCAGACTATCACGGCTAAACTGCTGGTAAAGGTTTGCCAGTCGCGCCTGAATATCTTCATATTGGGCATCAAACTCAGCACGCTTGGCGGCGATCTCAGCAAACTTCTGCGGCGCTGTATCCTTCGTATAACCGTCTAGCTCCAGGCCACGCTCCTTTAAGCGCAGACGTTCAATACCATGGTTAATCGAGCCAATTTCACCCTTTTCGATAGCATAGATGTCATCGTGAATGTCGAGCACTCGCTCCATCAATTCTGCTAATTGAGTGACGGCCTCATCACCTGTAGCGATAATATTGCCATCCTTTTTAACCGCTTCAAGGTAACCGTAAAAGTTACCCCACTCACGACGCTCAAATACCACTATATTCTCAGGATAGCGCGGATTTTCCATGGTCCGCTCTAGGGCCCAGGCAAAATCACTGCCGGTAACGTCACGGTTACCCACTTTAAGCAGGTGACGCTTGGCAAACTCGACATCGGCAGGCAGCTTAACACCCGACGCGATCAGCTGTACCGCCGACACATCTTCCGTTTGTACAATTTCACCTGCAATAACACGACGCGAACCATCCTGGGACAACAGGTCAGCTTCCACCACTGACGCTGGCCAGAAGTGCTCCAGACCACGCACAGCAATCAACGCTAACAGACCAACCACCATGATGACGCTGATTGACACCGCGCCGGCATTTAACCAAACCCAGGGCGTGCCGCTTTTAAACCAATCTTTCGTTGAAATACGCATTTAACTCACCCTGAATCCTATAAAGAGCCGTAGCGTTTACGTAAACGCTGACGCACAATTTCTGCAGCGGTATTCACCACGAAGGTGAACATAAACAGCACTAAGGCTGCCAGGAACAGCACACGGAAGTGAGTACTACCCACCTCAGACTCAGGCATCTCAACAGCAATGTTGGCGGCCAGAGTACGCATACCTTCAAAGATGTTCCAATCCATGATCGGCGTGTTACCCGTTGCCATCAATACGATCATGGTTTCACCCACCGCACGACCAAAACCAATCATCAACGCCGAGAAGATACCCGGACTCGCCGTCAACAATACCACTCGTGTTAAGGTTTGCCAGGGCGTTGCGCCCAATGCCAGCGAACCATTACTCAGGTGCTTGGGCACACTGAAAATAGCATCTTCGGCAATCGAGAAAATGGTCGGAATCACCGCAAAGCCCATCGCCAAACCGACCACCATGGCGTTACGCTGATCAAAGCTGATACCCAGAGAATCCCCCAGCCAACTGCGCATATCGCCACCAAAAAAGGCATTTTCCACTGGCCCACTCATGCTGATCGACACCCAGCCGACCACGATTACAATCGGGATAAGCAACGCAGCGATCCATCCTTCAGGTACCAGGTGGCGAATCCGTGAGGGTAATTGAGTCCAGACAAAGGACATCAGCAAAATGCCAATGGGCATCAAAATCAACAAACTGAAAATACCCGGCAAGTGTGTTTCCACAAAGGGTGCCAGCCATAAGCCCGCCAGGAAGCCAAGAATTACCGTGGGCAGGGCCTCCATTAACTCAATTAAGGGCTTAATTTTGCGGCGCATGCCAGACGCCATAAAGTGTGCCGTATAAATCGCTCCACAAATGGCCAGCGGTGCCGCCAGCAGCATGGCATAAAACGCCGCCTTCAAGGTACCAAAGGTCAATGGCATCAAGCTCATTTTCGTCTCAAAGTCATTGGTCGAAGCCGAAGACTGCCAGATGTAATCTGGCTCTGGGTAGCTCTCGTACCAGACCTTTTGCCATAACGAAGACCAGGAAATTTCCGGGTGCTCGTTATAAATTCGCCAGAAATGCATCTGTCCCTGATCATCCTCAACTAACAGGGCGTTGGCCCGAGGAGAGATACCGACCTTGGCAATGGCCTGCTCCGAAACTGCCTCACTATAAACGGTACGTCGTGCAGTGGAGTTATAAATAGACAGGTCACCCTGATTATCAACCGCGACGAATCCTTTGCGTCGGTGCTCTGGCTCGATGTGCTGCACCGCTCCAGGCAGCGCATCAAAATCACGGATAAACTCAAGCTGCCAACCCTGCTGACCGTCACGCACCAGGAACCACTGACTAATGCTGCCGGTTTCGTCACCCACCAACAGCGAAATGCCACCCAGCAGGAACTCAAGACGCGTCACCTTGGGACCATCAGTCAACTCAATCTGGCTATGTACCTCAGGCTCATTTTGTAACGTAAAGACCGTCAGCCCATTATCACTGTCAGTAGCAAACAACCAGCGCTGATCAATACTCACCGCGACGTCAACAACGGATTTAGGTGTCACGGGGAAGGTTAGGATTTCAGATTCAAGTACAATCTCTTCACTAATAAAGTCCTCTTCCTTAGTGAAGCGCACCGCAGCCAGTTCGCCATCAGCTTTAACTGCTGCCAACAGCATGGCATTTTCATCATCGCGCAGGCTTAATTTGGTCAGTGCGCCCCCCATATCATCAACGACCATTGGCTCTGTACCATAGGGGTACTCAATTATCGGCTCAATGTGACGCTGATCATTCGGATAGGTGATTTTATATTTGTGTTTCAACAGTAACGCTGAACCATCGGAAAAACCTATCGCTAATAAATGCGATGCCCGTTCCGCAGCGGCTAGGGACGTAACCTGAGCGCCATCAGGAACAGGTAATTGCGTCTGCTCAACCACGTCACCGGTAGCAGTAGCAAAAAATACGGCCTGCCCCTGATCGGTAATACGCAGCGCCATTTCTGCCTGCTCTTCCATGGTGAGAAAAAGGGTTTCACCCGCTGTCTGATGCAGCGGCACAGAATACCCTGATTCTCGCTCCATTGAGGCACCCTCAAACAGCGGCAGCACCTCTGCCAACAAATAAAAGAAGATTAAGACGATGGCGATAATAACGGTAATGCCACCCACGGCAATACCACCCGTGGCGGCCTTGTCTTTAAGTGCCCGGGCTCGTCTACGACGCGCAAATTTACTATCTGAAAAATCGATACCTGATAAATCGGTCGACTGTTCGGCCTGTTGTTGGCTCATGCTAGCACCAGTTTTAAATAATTTTCGCTTTAATAGCGCCTGTGTAAAACAGTATTGATATATCCGACAAAAGGCGCGTCACTATTCGTGGCGCGCCTTTTGCTAATCCCGGCGGATTATACAGATCATTTAACTACTGACCCAACCGAGAATTACTTCTGAGCGATAGAATGCTCCAGACCCAGCTTTGTCAGTGTTTTAGCCACAACCTTAGCTGGCAATGGAATATAACCATCTTTAACAACAACTTCTTGACCCTGGCGAGACATCACCAGCTTCACAAACTCGCGCTCCAGTGGAGACAACGCTTTGTTAGGCGCTTTGTTGACATAAACATACAGGAAGCGAGACAGCGGATAAGCACCGGTTACAGCGTTATCAGAGTTAGCTGCAACAAACTCACCACCAGCCTTCTTAGCCAGAGGAACGGCACGAACGCTTGATGTTTTGTAACCAATACCGGAGTACCCGATACCGTTGATGGAAGCACTCACAGACTGCACCACAGAAGCAGAACCTGGCTGCTCATTTACGTTGTTTTTGTAGTCGCCTTTACACAGCGCTTTTTTCTTGAAGTAACCGTAAGTACCAGAAACAGAGTTACGACCGTACAGCTGGATATCGCGATTGCTCCATGCACCCGTCATGCCCAGGTCACCCCAGTTAGAAACATCTGCTGCTGCACCACATTTACGTGTAGAGGAGAACACGGCGTCAACATCGGCAATGCTCATGCCTTTAATAGGGTTATCCTTGTGTACGTAAACAGCCAAGGCATCAATCGCTACAGGAATGGCCGTTGGCTCATAGCCAAATTTCTTTTCGAAAGCGGCAATTTCTTTATCCTTCATTTTACGGCTCATTGGGCCGAAGTTAGAAGTACCTTCCGTCAACGCAGGAGGCGCAGTTGAAGAGCCCGCCGCCTGAACTTGAATGTTCACGTTTGGATAGGCGCGCTTGAACTCTTCAGTCCACAGTGTCATCAGGTTAGCCAACGTATCGGAGCCCACTGAAGACAGGTTGCCAGATACACCGCTTGATTTTTGATAGTCGACCAGACCTTCGTCAACTTTTGCTGCAGCAACCGCCACAGAAGAAACACTTGCTACTGAAAGCGCAACACCAGCGGCTGCGATAATACGTTTCATGGAAAACATCGTTTTCTCCTAAAAGTGAAAATAAACACATCGTTTTTCAAACTTGGCGCCACTATAAAGTCGCTTTATGACAGAAACATGACAGCATGAAATATTTGTAATATCGCTTCCACTACCGTGACAGCAGCAGGCAAAAAAATAAACGCTGTCACAACGCTGTCATATTGCAACGCCACAATCACTCCCGATTCGAGAGCAGCCACTCAATATGCTCAACAATCTCCTTGTCCTAATCTGCCCTCCCCTAGGCATTGGTAGGAAAAAAGCCCCTTTCACCTGATCGGGGCTTTTTATTTACCCCTCCAGCAGCGAACTCTGCCGTTATTTCCATTTCAGGTTATAATGGGCACCTGCCTGCGCGATCGCAGGCTTAGCTTTAATCTAAGATATTTCTGATTAGCAGGAGCAAAAAATGGCTGGTGGTTGGTCCCGTGACGGGGCAGTGCAAGATCAAATAGACGCAAGTGTTGAGGATGCTGTTAACCTGGCGCGCAGCCGGTTAAGTGCCGGCGAGAGTCTGGAGCACTGCGAAGAATGTGATGCCGAAATTCCTGCCGCGCGTCGTGAAGCCGTTCCAGGCGTACGTTTTTGCGTGAAATGCCAAGCCGAGCTCGATAAACAACAAACAGCGCAGAGTGGCTTCAACCGCCGCGCCAGTAAAGACAGCCAACTACGATAGCCTGTTCAAACATCCGTCTAAGTACGCTGGGTTAACCTTATGTCAGACAACGCTTTAATTGATGAAAAAGGTCCCGCCGTAAAATGCCCGCCACCCCTGCTCTTCATTGGTTTTTTGTTAGCCGGTTACGGACTTGAGTTGCTATCGCCACTGCCGATCGGCCTCCCTGAATGGGGGCAACTGCTTGGGTTTACCCTTGTTGCGCTTGCCGCAGTTATGTTGTTAATCCTGCTGATTACCTACCTACGCGCAAAAACCAGTATTGAACCCTGGAAACCGACCTCACACCTGATTACCAGCGGTTTATATGCCTGGTCAAGAAACCCTATTTATGCGGCCTTTTGCTTAATTAACATCGGCACTGGCTGCTACTTCAATAGTTTCTGGATGCTGCTCAGCTTCCTTCCCTCAGCATTAGCCGTTTATTTGGTCGCTATTCGCAAAGAGGAAGCCTACCTGACCTTAAAGTTTGGTGATGAATATATCGCTTACAAAAGTAAGGTTCGCCGCTGGTTATAAAGCCTGATACTACATACAAGCGCCCCTACCCCCGCCATAAAATATGCGCCACACCGTTAACCTCAATAGTCCTACACAGCCACAACCGGGCTACCAGAACACCAACTGAATCTTGCCATTATTCAGAGGTGCCCTAGTATTAGTTTCAAACGGGAAGAAATATCGAGGTTTTAATGGAATCTTTTGATCGTCGTCATAACAGTGAAAAGCGTGAATACCTGCGTGTAGAAACAGAAACACCGGTTGAAATAAGTTACGAGGGCCACAGCTTCAGTGGCACATGCAAGGATCTCAGTGCAACAGGCTTACAGGTAGAAACGCCTATTGCGCTACCGTTAGGTACACAGCTCACGGTGTGTATTCAGCCAAGTGATCTGGCCGGAAAACTGCCGCCGTTGCGGGCATTGGCAACCGTCGCTCGACTGGTTCCAAATGCCAGTTCCGATACAACCTATGGCTTAATCATCGACAAAATTCTGGAATGAGCGTCATTTAGAGATCGTCCGAAGGGCTAACACCAGCAAAGTCTGCTTAAAACGGTATGATTAGCGTATTAACTTGACGAGGATACGTTATGAAGACCATAAGATCTGCCATCGCCTGCCTGTCACTGCTGTTTTGCCTGCCACTGCCCGCCGACACAACTAGTTACCATACTGCATCTAACCCGCAGCCCAATACAATAAAGCAACACGAATGGAAAATTCCTATCCTATCGGTTGACCCGGCCACAGGAAAAACACGCGTTTATATTCAAGGTGACACACCTTTAAACGGCGAGCTGGCGTCCCGGAACTCACAGGTATATCATGCCCGGACTTTGTACTCCCCCACACAACAGGGAATTCAAACAAGCATCGTTGAGCTACACCAGCACATGGCGAAAGTATGCCCAACAGGCTGGGTAAAACACCAGGAATGGGCGAACTTACAAACCGACACCCCGGAACTGCACTACCGATTCCAGTGTTTAGCACTTTCTCAATAGGACCGCCCGCGCACATGGCCAGCTCTACTTTATGATCGGCGAACTCTTTACAATTATTGCCCCAGTATTCATCTGCGCTGGCATCGGTTTTATATGGGCCCGGCTGGGCGTTCACTACGATTCCGCCTTTGTAACGCGTATCGTCATGTTTATTGGCATGCCCTGCCTTGTGGTATCAGGCCTTAGCAAGGTGAGCGTTGATACCTCCATCCTTTTTGATGTTATGGGTATCGCGCTGAGCATTATTGCCAGTTTAATTATTATTGTCTGGCTACTACTGAAATTTCGCGGTCACAGCGCCGCTGTTTACATGCCGTCAATGATTTTTGTAAACAGTGGCAATATGGGCATTCCGCTGGCCTTTATGGCCTTTGGCGACGACGGCCTGGCCTTGGCGTTATGCTATTTCATTGCCCAGGCCATTTTGCACGTCACACTTGGCATTGCCATCGTCAACGGTCAGTCGGGCACCCTTTCTTCTCGTATCAAAGATCTTTTCAAACAGCCTTTACCCTATGCCGCGGCCATCGGCTTCACCCTGCTGATGACCGATAGCGCAATGCCGCGCTGGATGTCGGCCACCGTTGAGATGCTTGGTGATATGGCTATTCCACTAATGTTGGTGACACTGGGCATATCTTTAGCCAGCCTTAAAGGCGGCGATTGGCGCCGTAGCCTGTTTTACAGCTGCCTCCGTTTAGGCTGCGGCTTTTTACTGGGATTAATGGTCGTCACTGTATTGGATCTGGAAGGCGTTATTCGAGGCGTGGTGCTGATTCAGGCAACCATGCCCGCGGCTGTGCTAAATTACCTGCTGGCGTTACGCTATGAACGACAACCCACCGATGTGGCCGGTATTGTAGTGACATCAACAGCGCTGTCATTTTTAACGTTACCGTTTCTATTGGCCTTTGCGATAGGCTCTTAAATGGTCACGCACGGTAGAGTGGCTCGCACCCCTCTGGTTTAAAAGCGCCTATCACACATAGGTAGCTAAAAAGCCCGATAGGCGCAGGAGAGCATGGTTAACTGTCTGTAACGATTTCTAATCCAGCGTCTTTCCAGCCACGAAAACCACCGTCCATGGAAATCGCTTTGGTATAGCCCATTTTCGTTAGATTGTCTGCCGCCAGGGCTGAACGGTAACCACCGCCACAGTATAGAATCAGTTCGCGGTCAGTATCTGGCACCTTCGCTTCAATATCGCGCTCAATGACTCCTTTTCCGATATGAATCGCGCCCGGTAAATGACCTTTATTCCACTCGCGATCCTCACGAGTATCAATCAGCAAAAAATCATCACCACGTTCCAGCCGCTCCTTAACCGTTGCGACATCCGTTTCCTGTATACGTGTGCGAGCGTCTTCACAAATTGCTAAAAACTTGGGGGGGTGTTCCATTGATATTCTCCAATAAAAAGTATTCTGTTGAGAGACCTGTTTCATGCAAAGGTCTCGTTGAATAAAAAACGTTTAGCAGCAGCCCGAGGAAGCGCCGCCATGTTGAGCGCCTTTGCTTTCCATTGCCGGACGTTTGGTACCAGCAGGTAAACAAAAACAGCCATTATCAACGGGATTAGCAGGCTCAATCGCAATAAAGTCAGATTGATAAGGCCCTTCAGCAATCAACCTGAAGGTTCGCTTTGAAACCGCAATACGTTCACCGCGCGGATAGATGTTTCCCAAATCATCGCTGACCTCAGCATAGGGGCCCTTATAAATAACCGCATGCCCGGCATCGACCAACCCTGTCTTTTCAGGTTTAACCGCCATCAAGGTGACTGAGCGAAATTCAATGCCCTCAACGACCTGCCAGGGTGCCTCATCCCACTTATCATAGGCAATGGCAACAAAGCCCGCTTCCAGAAAGGCTTCCATAAACCCCTTTTCCTGAAAAGCACCGGAAATACAGCCAGACCAAAGGCTGTTATCGTCCTTTAAGTGCTGGGGCACCGATTCATCAGAAACAATGTCAGAAATAGCGACACGCCCACCCGGCTTTAGTACCCGAAAAATCTCGTCAATCATCTGCTTACGATCGGATTCGGCTACCAAATTCAAAACACAGTTGGATATCACCAAATCTATCGATTCGCTTGCCACTAACGGCTGACTGTTGCGCTGCTGTTTTTTCCAGGCTTCAAGCGCCTGCAGGCTGACATTATCACTGACCGGATTAGCGGCCAGGTAATCATTCATTGCATCCACATTGAGCGCCAAATCCTGAATATATCCCTTGCGGAAATCAACTAAATCGGCGCCTATTTTTTCAGCCATGTGCGGCTGAAATTTACGCGCCAACGCCAACATTTCGTCGGTCATATCAACGCCAATGACCTGACCTTTATCACCAACCAGCTGCGCCGCCATGTAACAGATTTTGCCGCCACCGCTACCAAGATCCAGCACCGTATCACCCTCACGGACATAACGAGAAGGGTCACCGCAGCCATAATCGCGCTCAATAATTTCGGTCGGTAAAATTTTCAGCAGGCCGGGATCATAATCAACCGGGCAACACAGCGCCTCTTCTCGTTGTTGCGCGCCCTGTGCGTAGCGCTCAGACACATTGCTTTCAACACTCGTCATCCAAAACTCCTCATTCAATCCAGCCACATTAAGGCGGTTTTTAATTTACAAAGCAAGTGGCATCAAGCGCCTCGCATCCAGGCATGAAAACGTTCCACATAGGCCAATAGTTTCTCTGGTTTATGGGCCTTTTTCCAATTACCGGCAGCAAACTTATTGGCCTCACTGTAGGTCGGGTAAATATGAATAGTGCCAAGAATTTTATTCAGACCAAGGCCATGTTTCATGGCGAGAATATATTCACCAATCAGCTCGCCAGCATGCGCACCAACAATCGTTACCCCAAGAATTTTATCCTTGCCGGGCACCGTTAACACCTTAACCCAGCCCTGCGCTTCGCCTTCTGCAATCGCGCGATCCAGGTCATCAATAGCATATTGTGTCACCTCGTAATCAACGCCCTGCTGTTTCGCATCCGCCTCATTCAAACCAACACGCGCCACTTCCGGGTCAGTAAAGGTCGCCCAGGAAATCACCGAATAATCGACCTTATATTTTTTAAAACGACCGAACAGGGCATTAACCGCCGCATACCAGGCCTGATGTGAGGCGGTGTGGGTAAACTGATAGGGGCCCGCTACATCGCCACAGGCATAAACATTGGGAAAACGGGTTTGTAAATACTCATTAACCTGCAGAGTACCCTGCGGCGTCGTGCCGATGTTTAGCTCCTGCAGTCCAAAGCCTTCCGTATTAGCACGGCGACCAACCGCCACCAGCACCTCATCAAAAACAATACCAAACTCTTGTCCTTCATGCTCAACCTGCAACGTTTTAGTTTCACCCTCTTTGCTGAATTTTACCGTCTTATGCGACAACCGCAGTTCAACACCATCGGCTTCCAGTTTCTCAGCAATAAAAGCCGACACATCGGTATCTTCCCGCGGCATCACTTTATCCGCCATATCCAACAGGATCACCTCAGATCCCAGCCGCGCAAAACTTTGTGCCAGCTCACAGCCAATTGGCCCCGCGCCAATCACTAACAGACGCTTAGGCTGCTGTTCAAGCTGCCACAGGGTGTCGGAAGTCAGATACCCGACGTCGGCAAGCCCCTCAATAGGCGGCACAAAGGGCCGCGCACCAGAAGCAATAATAATGTTTTTGGTGTGAATCGACTGACCATTGACAGCCACGGTCCAGGGTGAAGTAATTCGCGCTTCGCCCTGTATGCAATCCACACCGAGGCCGGTAAAACGCTCCACCGAATCATGGGGCTCTATGGTTTTTATAACGCCATGAACACGCTGCATTACGGCAGTAAAGTCGACCCCACCAGGTGAGGCTTGCAGACCAAATTCTCCGGCACGTTGAAGATAGCGATTAATTTTGGCCGATCGGATCAACGCTTTGCTCGGTACGCAGCCGGTATTTAAACAGTCGCCACCCATCTGGTGTTTTTCAATCAGATACACCTTGGCTTTTACTGCTGCAGCAATATAAGCCGCCACAAGACCGCCGGAACCCGCACCAATGACCACCAGATTAGCGTCAAAGTTTTTGGGCTTTTCATAGTCCTTATAAACCTTTTGCGCTTTGACGACATCCACCAACTTTTTCGCCAGCAGCGGGAAAATGCCCAGCAGCACAAAGGATAACAACAGGCCCGGCGACAGAATTCCTGACAGCGATTCAATCTGCGCCAGCTGCGTACCGGCATTCACATACACAAAGGTACCCGCCAGCATGCCGACCTGACTGACAAAGAAAAACTGCACAACACGGATAGGCGTCAGCCCCATCACCAGGTTGATCACAAAGAAGGGGAAAATCGGAACTAACCTAAGTGTAAACAGATAAAAAGCACCCTCACGCTCGATACCCTGATTAATGGCCTTAAGTTTTTGACCAAACTTATTCTGCACCCAGTCACGCATCAACAGTCGCGCCACCAGGAACGCAATGGTTGCGCCCAGCGTGCTGGCAAAGGACACAATGAAAACACCCCACCACAGACCAAAAATAGCACCAGCAGCGAGCGTCAATACCGCCGCGCCAGGCAATGACAAGCCAGTAACAGCCACATAAACCAGAAAAAAAACCAGCGCCGTTTGCAAGGGGTTGGCATCCTGATAGGCGCTGATGGCATCACGCTGACTTTTGAAATAGTCCAACGTCAGATATTGGCCGAGGTCAAAAAAGAAAAAAGCTGCAATAAACAGCACAAGAACGCTAACAATGAGTATTTTTTTATTATTCATTTCTCAACTGCCTTGAGGGCAAATTATTAGGCAACTACTTAAAGGGTTGCTTGAGCATCCAAACTAGAGACCCCGTCGGCTGAGAATTAGTTTCATTTAAGCCCAGGCGCATTTGCTGATGCCCCTCCCGAGGTTGATCGATATAGCTACCAAACCAGCGATCCCAGCAACTCAAATTAAAGCCAAAATTACTATTATGTTCATTTCCAAGGACACTGTGGTGAACCCGGTGCATATCGGGCGTCACAACGACTTTACGTAGCAACACATCGATATGCTTTGGTAACGTTAAATTGGCATGGTTGAACATCGCCAGTCCATTGAGCAAGACCTCAAATAGCAGCACAGCAACAACCGGAGCGCCCAGCAACCAGACAACCAACGACTTAATCAATAATGACAGGGCAATTTCCAGTGGATGAAAGCGCAGCGCGGTGGTGACATCAACCGCGGGATCAGTATGGTGCATACGGTGCAGTCGCCATAAAAGGGGAATGCGATGAAACAGCCGATGCTGCCAGTAAATCAGCAAATCGAGCAGCAGCAACGTGATCAGAAGCTCAACAACAAAGGGGAGTGACAGCTGATTCAACAACCCAAACTGAGCACTCGCCGCCTGATAAGCGATCAGCACCGGGATAAAACCAGGCAATAACAGCCGCACAATCAATGTATTTAATAGCGCAACACCCAAATTACCCGGCCAGCGCTGAGCTCTACGCTTTACCAGCGCACGCCGCGGCCGTTTATTCTCCCAAAACAACAGCGCAGCAAACACCATTAATGTTGCCAACAAACGTATTAGACCATCGTGCGGCACATCGCCTCCTGATGAATAAACTGCTATTTTTAGCTGGGCTTAAATTGCGCCCCTCTTTTTCCCTAAACATGATACCCTACCGGCCATTCACATCGCTGTGCAAATAGCATGATTTAGCCGAAAGTTGGAGTTTTTCCGTGTCATATAAAGCCATTAACCGTCAATTTCCTGCAACCCGTATGCGCCGCATGCGCGCCGATGATTTTTCACGCCGCTTGATGAGCGAAAACACGCTGTCGGTCAACGACCTGATTTTCCCAATGTTTGTTAAGGAAGGGCAGGGGCTACGAGAGCCTGTTGCTTCCATGCCTGGCCAATTACGTTTTAGCATTGATGAGTTAGTGAAAGAAGCTCGCGAGTTAGTGGCACTCGGCATCCCTGCAATCGCTATTTTTCCTAATATCGAGCAGTCATTGAAAACACAGGATGGCGCCGAAGCCTACAACCCAAACGGCCTGGTTCAGCGTGCCGTAAAAGCGGTGAAAGATGCCTGCCCGGAGCTGGGAATCAGCACGGACATTGCCCTTGATCCCTATACGCAAGATGGCCACGACGGCATTACCGATAACAACGGCTATGTGCTCAATGACATCACCGTGGAAGCCCTTGTCAAACAGGCGTTATCACATGCTGAAGCAGGCGTAGACATCGTCGCGCCATCGGACATGATGGACGGCCGAATCGCGTCTATTCGCGATATTTTGGAGCAAAACGGCCACGTTAACACCAAAATTCTGGCCTACTCTGCAAAATATGCCTCTAAATATTACGGCCCCTATAAAGACGCCATTGGCTCCAGCGCCAACTTTGGCACCAGCCACAAAAAAGGCTATCAGATGGATCCAGCAAACACTGACGAAGCATTACACGAGGTGGCGCTGGATATTGCAGAAGGTGCCGACATGGTCATGGTAAAACCGGGAATGCCCTATCTGGACATCGTGCGTCGCGTAAAACAGGAGTTCCGTGTTCCCACATACGTTTATCAGGTGAGCGGCGAATATGCCATGCACCAAGCGGCCTTCCAGCAGGGCTGGCTGGAGGAAGAAGCAACGATTCTGGAGTCCCTGATGTGCTTTAAGCGCGCAGGTGCCGACGGTATTCTGACCTACTTTGCGAAACAGGCCGCGCAATTATTACAGCAATAACCTTAAGGGACTGCTGAAAGCAACGGTGACAATGTTTATCGAGACAGGCTTTGCTAGAAAAAGGGGTAAGAAATGCAGCTTATCACTAATAAATGAGCACAGCCTGTCCGCTTGACCGGATATGCTAGACCCTCAATATAACAGCGCAGAGCCACGCAGGAGCCGTTAAGGCTGAAACGAGTAAATCAGTCCTTCACGCAATGAATCAACGCTGGTTTCCAGCACGCCAATATCAAAGACCTGAAATACGGCCAGCATAATTGCCACACCCGCGGTAATAATATCAAAGCGTTCTTCGCTCAAGCCTGGCAGCTGCAGGGCTGCTATTGACTCCCCCTGGCAGAGTACATCAGCAAGACGTTCAAGGTTATGTCGATCAATACCACTAACGCCCCATCCCAGAGCCTGCAGTATTTCCTCAATAGCCAAGGCCGTACCCGCCGTACCAACCGCCTGCTGCCAGTTTGTCGACACATAGGTTTCCCGAATGGGCACTAATTCATCACGAATAGCCTGCAGTGATTGCTCGAAGCTGGACTTATCACTGATTTGTTGCGGGAAAAATTGCTGCGAATAACTCACACAGCCTAACGGCAGACTTGCACAGGCAACCACGTCAACCCCTTTGCCTAGTACCAGCTCAGTACTACCACCACCAATATCAACAATCAGCATTGATTCAGGAATTGCTTGCTGCCTGGCCCGTTTGCCCCCTACCACACCTTGATAGATGGTATGCGCTTCCTGCTCACCAGAAATAACCTGCACCGACACACCCAGCAAGCTTTCGACTTCCGCCACAAAGGCTTCTTGATCCGCGGCCCGGCGTAACGCATCGGTCCCCACCACCCGTACTCGGTCAGGCGCTACTCCCACAATCGCCTCAGCAAAACGGCCTAAACAATCACGCGCCCTTGTTTTAGCAGCCTCACTCAAATAGCTTGAACGATCCAAACCCTCAGCTAACTGGATTTTTTCACCCCAGCAATGCACAGGCTGCATTTGGCCATCAATAAACTCAGCCACTAAAATGTGAAAGCTATTAGAGCCCAAGTCGATTGCCGCCACATAATTTTGTTTTGTTTTAACGCTCATTGCTGAGTGGGCAGCTAAATTAGCATGCATAAACGCGCCTATAGATAAAGTCACTCAAACCCCTTGAATAGTGCTTTTCGAGCACCATATAAGAGCATAGCAAACGCTAGCGAATATTTCCGCCAACATCAGGGCTTCTCCCAAAGAGCCTGGCGCGGTATAGTAGCTGACCCAATGAATCCATCAGGAATTTTATTCAAATGAGCCAAATTATTAATGTTACCGACAGTTCCTTTGACGAGGACGTACTGCAATCCGACATCCCCGTATTGGTGGATTACTGGGCTGAATGGTGCGGCCCTTGTAAAATGCTGGCACCGGTTCTGGACGAGATTTCTCAGGAATACGCTGGCCGCATGAAGGTATGTAAACTAAACATCGACGAAAACGAAGCCACACCACCAAAATACGGCATTCGTGGCATCCCGACGTTGATGTTGTTCAAAAACGGCACCGTTGATGCGACCAAAGTTGGCGCACTGTCTAAGTCGCAACTGGCTGCTTTCATCGACAGCAACCTGTAAAAACACCAAACCCCGCCACATCGGCGGGGTTTTTTTTAAATTACCGCGCTAATCGCTAGACGCCCCTTAAATTGGGTGCTATCTTTCATTTTCAAGACGCGTCTCTAAACGTTGTCTTCTCCGTTTTAACATTCCCAAAGCATTCAAATAACCCAAGTTAACCCTGCGCCACTTTCCTGCGCGCAAGCAATCACACCAAAACCCCTTATGAATCTATCCGAATTAAAGAAAAAACCAGTACCCGAACTTTTAAAAATTGCCTCTGAAATTGGCCTGGACAATCTGGCCCGATCACGTAAACAGGACGTTATCTTCACCATTCTCAAACGCCACGCAAAAAGCGGCGAGGATATTTTTGGTGATGGTGTATTGGAAATCTTACAGGATGGCTTTGGTTTCTTACGCTCAGCAGAGGGGTCTTATTTGGCCGGACCGGATGATATTTATGTCTCACCGAGCCAAATTCGCCGTTTTAATCTACGCACAGGCGATACCATAGCTGGAAAGATTCGCCCGCCAAAAGATGGCGAGCGTTACTTCGCTCTACTCAAAGTTAATACCATCAACTTTGATAAACCTGAAAACGCCAAAAACAAAATTCTGTTTGAAAACCTGACACCACTATTTCCAACAGAGCGCCTTAATCTGGAGCGCGGCAACGGTAGCACCGAAGACCTTTCAGCCCGAATTCTAGACCTGACATCACCGATTGGTAAGGGCCAGCGCGGCTTGATTGTATCGCCGCCAAAAGCCGGTAAAACACTGATGCTGCAGAACATTGCGCAGTCCATCACCCACAACAACCCTGACTGTCACCTGATTGTTTTACTGATCGACGAACGCCCTGAGGAAGTAACAGAAATGCAGCGCTCCGTGCGCGGCGAAGTCGTTGCCAGCACCTTTGATGAACCACCAGCACGCCATGTGCAGGTCGCAGAAATGGTTATCGAAAAAGCTAAGCGCCTGGTTGAGCATAAAAAAGACGTGGTCATTCTACTCGACTCTATTACCCGCCTGGCGCGCGCCTATAACACCACCATCCCATCCTCCGGCAAAGTGCTCACCGGTGGTGTCGATGCCCACGCATTAGAGCGGCCTAAACGCTTCTTTGGTGCGGCTCGAAATATCGAAGAGGGCGGCAGCCTGACCATTCTCGCAACAGCACTGGTTGATACTGGTTCGAAAATGGACGAAGTGATTTTCGAAGAGTTTAAAGGCACGGGCAATATGGAGACTCACCTCGATCGCAAGATGGCCGAAAAACGTGTTTACCCCGCCATTAATGTCCGTCGCTCCGGTACTCGCCGCGAAGAGCTGCTAACCACCGAAGACGAACTGCAAAAAATGTGGATTTTGCGCAAGCTTCTGAACTCCATGGAAGATGTACAAGCCACCGAGTTCTTAATCGACAAACTCAAAGACTTTAAAACCAATGATGAGTTTTTCCTGTCGATGAAGCGTAGCTAATTAGCGCTGCTCCGTGCCCATGCAATACAAAGATTTGCGTGAATTTATTGATGCGCTTGAGCAGCAGGGCCAGCTCAAACGCATCAGCGCTGAAATCGACCCCGTTCTGGAAATGACAGAAATTGCTGACCGCACTCTTCGTAGTGGCGGCCCAGCGTTGCTGTTTGAAAACCCCAAAGGCTCGGATATTCCGGTACTTGCCAACCTATTCGGCACACCGGAACGCGTTGCCATGGGCATGGGCCAGGACAGTATCGAAGACCTGCGCGAAGTGGGTAAGCTGCTGGCCTTTTTAAAAGAACCCGAGCCACCTAAAGGCATGAAAGACGCTTGGGAAAAGCTGCCTATCTTTAAGCAAGTGATGAACATGGCGCCCAAGGTGATCAAAAAAGCGCCCTGCCAACAACATGTCATCAGCGGTGACGATGTTGACCTGTCAAAGCTGCCCATTCAAACCTGCTGGCCCGGCGATGCTGGCCCGCTAATCACCTGGCCACTGGTCATCACCCGTGGACCGCACAAGCAACGTCAGAACCTGGGCATTTATCGCCAGCAGGTCATCGGCCGGAACAAGGTCATCATGCGTTGGTTGTCTCACCGCGGCGGCGCCCTGGATTTTCGCGAGTGGCAGGCCGAACATCCCGATGAGCGTTTTCCTGTCGCCGTGGCATTAGGTGCCGACCCTGCCACCATTCTTGGCGCTGTAACACCCGTGCCAGACACCTTATCTGAATACGCTTTTGCTGGCCTGTTACGCGGCAACAAAACGGAATTGGTTAAATGCGTTAGCAATGATTTACAGGTACCTGCCAGCGCTGAAATTGTGCTCGAAGGTTACCTTGAACCCGGCGAAATGGCCGATGAAGGCCCTTTTGGTGATCACACCGGTTATTACAACGAAGTAGAGAGCTTCCCAGTTTTCACCATCACTCACATCACACATCGTGACAACCCCATTTATCACAGCACTTACACTGGTCGACCACCCGACGAGCCCGCGGTTCTGGGGGTCGCGTTAAACGAAGTGTTTGTACCGATTCTACAAAAGCAATTTCCAGAAATTGTCGATTTTTATTTGCCGCCAGAAGGCTGTTCTTACCGTTTGGCCGTAGTTACCATGAAGAAGCAGTATCCCGGTCATGCAAAACGCGTCATGATGGGGGTGTGGTCGTTTTTACGGCAGTTTATGTACACAAAATTCGTGATTGTCACCGATGATGACGTCAACGCTCGCGATTGGAACGATGTCATCTGGGCCATGACAACCCGCATGGACCCCGGCCGCGATACTACCGTCATTGATAGCACCCCTATCGACTACCTGGATTTTGCTTCACCCGTGGCGGGACTTGGCTCCAAAATGGGCTTTGATGCCACCAATAAATTCCCCGGCGAAACGGATCGCGAATGGGGCACACCTATCAGCATGGATGAAGATGTTAAGCTACATATTGATAACATCTGGGATAGTTTGGATATAACTTAAGTTTGGATTTTTATGGTTGTTAATTGTTTAGTAACGCACTGCGTGCCGGTCAACGCTTCCGTTTACCGTATTCTTCTCCAGCCCGGCGATGGCGATAACCGACGCTTTAGCTTTAAAGCGGGGCAATACCTGAACATTCAACAGCCGAACGGCCAGAGCAACCCCTTTTCCATTGCCAGCTCACCGGATCAAGCCGACCAGCTAGAGCTGCACATTGACCATCACGACAGTACTGCACCCATTATCCAGCTACTTCAAAATGAAGGCGCGGTTACCGTCGAGCTTCCTTTGGGGGACTGCTGCCTACCGGCACCACTGTCGTTTAAAACGGGCGCACCAATTATTCTGGTTGCGGCCAGCACCGGTTACGCCCAGATGCAAAGCATCCTATTGAATTTGCTTAATAGGGGGTTGAGCAACCCCATTCATCTCTATTGGGGAGCCAAACAGGCCAGCGGCTTTTACCTCATGGATCAACTGGAATCACTACAGCAGCAGCATGACAACTTCCACTTCACACCGGTTGTCAGCGACGTTACAGAACATTGCCAATGGCAAGGCCGCGAAGGGCTGCTGCATCAGGTCATCATTGATGACTTTGATAATTTGAGCGACGCCGAGGTGTATATCAGCGGCTCACCTTTAATGGTCTATGCCACCCTTGATGTGCTCACAGATCACGGCCTGCCAGAAAAACAGGCCTATTCTGATGTATTCCACTATGCACCAAGAGAGAAGGTATCTAAATAAACATTAGCCAGCTAGTGTAAAACAGCTGGCTAGCTCTCCAGTGTCATCTGCGAAATATGAGTGCTCGCTTCACCAGGCATTGGCAGAGCTGGCAGCTCACCGCTAATGACTTCAAAACCTTTCTGAACGTGCGCCTGGTAAGCTTCCTGCTCTCCCATGTGCTTAAGCAAACGACCCAGCTCTGCATGAGCTTCTGGCGTCTCTCGTAATGCCAGGCTGCCCATAAAGAATTCTCGGGCTTTCCCCCATAACTGGTTTCGTAAACTTAACCGTCCCAGCGTCAGCTTTAATTCCGCACTGTCACTATGCTTTTTAAGCCAACGTTCGGCACTTTTAATTTGTGCCTGAGGGTTCTCTGCTGACAACAAGCCATAGTCAACGGCCAACTTGTCGCTCCAGCGGTTATCAAGGGTTTCCCGCAGCGCCACCTCGGCCCGAACCAGGTCACCCAGCCGCTGCATATTTTGCACATAAAGCCCGGTAACCTCTTCAAACTGGCGAATTCTTGCCGGTACACGCAGCCAAACCCGGTGCAAGTGGTTTGCACAGTCGAACTGATCCTGATCCGGTTGCTGTTCAGCCGCGCGCTCCAAGGCTTTCAATACAGCCTGTTTTTCAAGGTCATCGAGGCGCGCATCCGAAGCGACACGTAATTTACGTAATAGTGGCGTCAGCTCCTGCAATGCCTCCCAATCCTCAAGCGCGACGTAAACTTGCTGTAATAGCTGTGCAATGTGCTTATGCTTGGGGTGACTTTGACGCAGCACCACCAGTGTTGCTCGTGCCTGCTCAAAGTGCTCCTGTTGAATTTCAATTTCCGCTTTAGTAATCCCAATAGCTAGTTCGGCCCCAGGCGTGCTTTCATGGGCTTTCTTCAAAAATAGCTCACTACCATTAGGGTCATTATTCGCTGCTGCCGCTCGCGCGGCTGACAGGTAATTAATTAACGGCGTATCGGACTGAGGGGCCGCCTGACTGAGTTTTTTCTGCGCATGCTTCCAGTTGCCTTCAACCAGATCAATCAATCCACTGGTGGTTTTTGACACGCTGCGCTTATGTCGAAAATTACGACGCCAGCGCTGCACCATCGCGCGACTGCCTAATATGCGGATTAACAACCAAATCGACATATAAGCAATAATCACCAACCCTAACAACAACACTAAACCAATCCACAGACTGGTTTCGATCGTGATATTTTTATAGGACAGCAACACATAACCGGCATCTTCGGCAATTTTTGCTGCTGCATAATAGCTGGCAACTAACACCAGCATAATCAGCAAAAAGAGGCGTTTCATTGGGCCGCTCCAGTATCTGTACTTGTCGTCAGGTCAGCATCAGGCGTACTGATTAGCGGTGTTTTATCGCCCGGTAAGGGCGTACGCAAATAAGCCTTTAATAACGCAAGGGAGGCCGAAATATCGGGCAATTCAGGATTTATATTAACCTCTTGTAATTCTCGTAAAGCGCTCTGTAATGCCCGCGCACTTTCGTTCAGCTGAAAATACAGCTCAACCCAGTTTGCCGCCTTATCCAAACTACGAGAATAAATACCAGTCTTACGCTGTAGCAATGCCAACTGCGCCTGCTCTAGCATCAAACGTAAATTTTGCTGCACATAATAATGCTGCTCAGGTGTCAGTAATGGCTCCAGCGGCATATCACGGCGTCGAATAGTCACCATCTCACCAAAGTGCTGCAAAGCAGCATCAAACACACCTTGCTCCTGATCATCCAGCAACGGTTTTGGCTGACCCTGTTCAGCCGCCTCAGGACTCAGCAAAGCCAGCGTTTCAACCTGCTCACTTAAAGCCGCCAGCTTGACAAACACACCCTCGACATCAAGGTGGGCAATGGCTCGCAACTCAGCAATCTCTCTGGCCAGCGCCTCACGCACATCGAATAATCCAGGTTCAGCAACGGTTACCAGAATGTCATCAGCCGCCCCCAATAACGCCAACGCACTGGCTGTTTCTCGCTCCATCAGCAGGCGCTGATTGGCTAGACGTAGCAAATACTCGGCTTCGGCTAGCATCCAACTGCGACGGCTTACCTGGGTAACTTCACCAATCTGGCGGTTCGTTGCCTGTAACTGCGTTTGCAGGTCATCAATCCGCGACTGCTGATCATCCGCCTTGCTTATAAAGCCCTTCACCTGGTCAGATAACACCTGCGTGCTGGTTTTAAAACTATCAACCAGCTGCTGCTGTGAATGACTTAAACGGCTTTGCTCCGCACTTTTATTATCCTCGGTTTGCTTCACAACCCACAGCCCATAAGCAACACCAGCCAATGCAATCAAAGCAATAAGCAGAGCGAGCCAGCCAATTGCAGCACCAGATTTTTTCTTCTCGTTAGCCGGCTTGGGAGCACTTTTTGCTCGCTTCGATTCCGTTTTTCCCGCTGCGGTTTTGCTGCTCACCGTATCACTGATAATAGGCGGCTCTTTTTTAGCCGCCGCATCTGCAGATCCCGCCTTGGCTTGGTCGGCCGCGGTATTGGTATCAGCTGCTTTAGCCGTATCATCGGTTTGGTTTTTACTGGAGCTGGCGTCGTTTTTATTATCAGATGTCATGATAATCGAATCTATATTGATCAGAATGGAGGCTTACAAAAGCACAGGTGGCAAGCCCGTATAGCCCTATCCTATTACATTTAAAGTCGCGACGATACTGTCATCTGCAGGGCTCGGAGAAGTGAATACATGTCGGTATCCAAGCTGTTTTGCAATCTCGGCAATACGCTGGCTAACCACCACCAGAGGCAACTCCAGCCGCATCGGCAATGCATCGGCCAACTGCGAATCCATTGCGGTCAGGATGCCGCTACTGGTCGCAACGAGCGCATCAGGGCCGCCATGACTAAACAGTCCACTGAGCTGTGTATCTGTGTAATTCACCGTTACACGCCGATAAAGCTCCAGCCAATCAACGACTGCACCACGATTCTCAAGTTGCTGCGTCAGTAATTCGCGTCCGCCTTCACCCTTGAAAATCAAAAAGCGCTGCTGCTCCAGTTGCTGTAACTGCTCGAATTCCAGCAATGCTTCACTGTTAAAGCCGCTGGTTGGCACAAGCGGTTCAATGCCTGCGTTACGCAGACAGTTGGCCGTGCCTTCACCCACCACAAACCATTGTTGATGGGCTGGTAACTGGGGCCAATATTGATCAAGCCAGTCAAGCGCCATTTGTGCAGCATTGCGGCTGACCACAATGACGCCATCGTATTGATCAAAATTGATTATTTTTTGTTTACTGGTCTGTTTTTCTGGCAACGGCTCGATCGCGACCATAGGACAGGCAATGGCAATACCGCCCTGGTTTTCAACAGCGCGAATAAGCCCCCCAGCTTGTGCAGCCGGGCGAGTAACCAGCACACGCTTGCCCGCCAACCAACCAGACTGATGACTAGCCATGGTTTTGGTAAACAGCGTCAAGAATGGCCTGAGCCCCCTGCGACAACAAATCATCTGCAACTCTAATACCGATTTGCTCGGCATCAGCAACGGGGCCACGCAACTCCGCTCGCAGCACTTCATCACCATCGGGGTTAGCCACCATGCCCTGCAGATACACCTGCCCACCCTCTTCAAGAACCGCAAAACCTGCGATGGGCACCTGACAGCCACCGTTCAAGTGTCTATTCATAGCGCGCTCAGCCGTTACACAAATGCTGGTATCTTCATCATGTAAAACACTCAGCAACGCCAGGGTATCCTTATCATCAACCCGGCACTCCACGCCCACGGCGCCCTGTCCAGCAGCAGGCAGGCTTTGCTCAATGCTTAACTGCTCGGTAATTCGATCACCCATGCCTAAACGAATCAAACCCGCCGACGCTAAAATAATCGCATCGAATTGCCCGTCATCCAACTTAGCCAAGCGCGTATTCACATTGCCACGCAGAAATTCAATGTTGATATCCGGACGCAATGCACGAATATGACATTGTCGACGCAGGCTCGATGTCCCCACAACCGCGCCCTGCGGCAGGCTATCAAAACTGGCAAAATGATTAGAAACAAACGCATCGGTTGGCTGCTCACGCTCACAGATAACGGCCAGTCCCAACCCTTCCGGAAACTCCATCGGCACATCCTTCATCGAATGCACGGCGATATCCGCCCGCTTCTCCAGTAACGCTGTTTCCAGCTCCTTCACAAACAACCCTTTGCCGCCTACCTTGGCCAACGGCACATCAAGAATTTTATCGCCGCGGGTCTTCATGATATCCAGTTCAACTTGCAAATTTTCATGGGCCGCTTCAAGGCGAGCCTTTACATATTCAGCCTGCCAAAGGGCCAGTTGACTGCCGCGGGTGGCGATTCGTAACAGCTTGTTTGTCATAGTCTTCCAGAGCCTGTTTTAAAGATGCGCTATGGTGAGATATTCAGGCTCGAAAGTAAACTAAAGAGCCATTGATAGCGCCTAACTGCGATAAAAAATAATCGTTACGATTCATCAAATTAGGTGCAAACCATCCGCTAAGCTTTCCCGACGAATATAAACATCTTAAATGTGGCTACTTAGCCCATAGAAAGGTTACGCTCGCAACACGCATAAGGGAGATAAGCTATCGCCAGGTGCTGGCAATCTAACGAGCCGAGAAGTCCCTAGCGCCCCTCCTGCCGTCGCTTAAACCAACACAAAACCAGTGGCTAAAGACGCTGCATTACCTCTTTTACCTGGGCCAAATGCCGACGGCTAACATCCTGTGCATCTTCGACGCCACGTAAGCGCAACTGACTTTGTCCACTTGGCATTCGCTGAATAGCCTCTATATGCGCCACCGAAACCAGGCAGTTTCGGTGAATACGCAAAAACCGTGGCGCGAAAACCTGCTCGAGAGTTTTCAACGACTCATCAACCACCCGCTCGCGACCATTACAAAACGCCATGACATACTTATGATCAGCTCGAAAATGGGTGATTTCATCCAGCGCCAATAATTCTAAACCTGCAGGGGTGGTGACGGGGAGATGGCTGCGCTCAGGCTGTTTCTCAGCCTCATCCTGCTCAGCGGTAAGCCTCTGTAGCTGTACTCGGCTCAGGCGTTGGGCCCGCCCCAAGGCCTCCTGCAGAGCTTGTTTACGTACCGGTTTCAACACATACCCCACCGCCTGCACATCAAAAGCGGTAATCGCATATTCGTCGTAGGCGGTACAAAAAATAATGGCCGGAGGGTTATCCTGCATGGCCAACTGGCGTGCTGCCTCTAAACCATCAACACCCGGCATACGGATATCCATTAACACAATATCCGGTGTATGCAGGTTCGCCAGAGAAACAGCCTGCTCGCCATTTTCAGCTTCTGCTGTTACCTGGTAGCCTCGCTCGCTCTCAAGCATACGCTTTAATCGCTCCCGCGCCAGCGGCTCATCATCAACCACCATGACCTTCAACATCCGTTATTTTCCTTCCTGAAGGGAACCGTTAGTTCAGCGACAAACCGTTGTGAATTTTGCTCGGTTTCCAGGCGAGCCTGGCCGTTATAAAGTGCATCCAGACGGTCTCGAATATTGTCCAACGCCATTTGGTGCCCAAACTCGCCATCAGAGCTGGCTGCGGCTTCAAGCACCGGGTTGCTGACACGAACTTTCAAACAAGGCGCTTTACCCTTAATAATCGACGTTTCCACCGAAATCTCCCCCCCCTCAGACAAAGGCTGAATACCGTGATAAACCGCATTTTCCAACACGGGTTGCAGCGTTAATAGCGGCAGGGTCGCCTGCTCGGGCAGCTCATTCAGCTGCCAGTCAACCCGCAAGCGCTCTCCCAGTCGCAGCTGCTCAATCGCCATATAACGACGACAAAGCTCCAGCTCCTGTGATAACGCCACTGGCTTTGTGGTCTCACGTAAACTGGCCCGAAATAACTCACACAAATCTTCAACGGCCTGCTCAGCGGCATCCGGATCAATACTGATCAAACTGGCAATACTGTTCATGCTGTTAAACAAAAAATGCGGATTGATACGCGACTGTAAAGCCTGAATCCGCGCGTGCAATTCCGAACGCTCCTGCTGCCGCAATTGTGCCTGCACATAAAAATAACGTAATGCCATACCTGACATCACTAGACTCACCAGCAGGTTGCGTAAAAGATCATAACCATTGATTTGAATTTCAAAGCGGCTGAAATCCGCGCCAGCCATTGCCCATTCAGCCAACATTGAGAAGCCTAATGTCACCATCGCGATAATCAGTAACACGACCACAACCGCGGCCGGTAAAGGCATACGATTAATCTTGCCCCGCAAAGCACACAGCAAGGCGGCGCTGCTCAGCGCGACCCACAGCACAAACAAAGAAATAAGCGCAAAGTCCTCCCAGGCAAACTCACGAATACCCGAAGCCGCCAGCGCCATGGTTAGCACCAGCAGCTCTGTCACCAATATCAGCGCAAAGACAGCCCGGCCTTTACAAAAATTAGGCAGGAAGTAATCGCTATTACCGCGGGGAGTTTGCTGACCAGCTTTAGACCTCAGAATCTTCTCCAGCTTATGTGTATCGATATTTTCCAGCACAGCCGGCGCTGCAATGATATAATCGGCGCCTCAATATGCTGCCGCCCCAAAACTGGCGGGCAAAACTCAGTAACAGACTGAATGAAAAGGTATTTTTCAAGGTCTGTTAACTCTAAATTAATATAGTCGAAAATCAGCCACTACGTTATGTCAAACAGCCAAGAAAGAACTCAAAATCAGTCCTGGGGCGGTCGCTTTACAGAAGCTACCGACACCTTTGTTGAAGCCTTCACTGCATCGGTTCAATTCGATCAACGTCTCTATCACCACGATATCGCCGGTTCAATTGCCCATGCAACCATGCTGGAAAAAGTTGGCGTTCTCACCGCTGACGAACGCAACAGCATCGTCAGCGGCCTTGAACAGGTACGTGGCGAAATCGAAGCCGGTGACTTTAACTGGTCCATCAGCCTTGAAGACGTTCACATGAACGTGGAAGCACGTTTAACGGCGCTGATTGGCGACACCGGCAAAAAACTGCACACCGGCCGCTCTCGTAATGATCAGGTTGCCACTGACATGCGCCTCTATCTGCGTGACGAAATCGACGTGATTGCCGACGAATTAAAACGCCTGCAAACCGGCCTGCTGAACCTGGCCGACCGCGAAGCCGACACAATCATGCCCGGCTTTACTCACCTGCAAACGGCTCAGCCAGTTACCTTCGGTCACCACTTGATGGCCTGGTTTGAAATGCTGTGCCGAGATGCAGAGCGTCTGCAGGATTGCCGCAAACGTGTCAATATCATGCCACTGGGTGCTGCCGCTCTGGCTGGAACAACCTACCCGATTGACCGTGATTACACCGCTGAACTGCTGGGTTTTGAACGCGCCAGCCGTAACTCTCTGGATTCCGTCAGTGACCGTGATTTCGCTATCGAATTCTGCGCCTTCGGTAGCCTGCTGATGACTCACCTGTCACGTTTTTCCGAAGAATTAGTGCTGTGGACATCGGCTCAGTTTAACTTTATCGATCTCCCAGACCGCTTCTGTACGGGCTCATCTATCATGCCGCAGAAGAAAAACCCAGACGTACCTGAACTGGTTCGTGGCAAAACCGGCCGCGTAAACGGTCACCTGATTTCGCTATTAACACTGATGAAGTCTCAACCGCTGGCCTACAACAAAGATAACCAGGAAGACAAAGAGCCGCTGTTTGACTGTATTGACACGCTAAAGGGCTGCCTACGCTCCTACGCGGACATGATACCTGCACTGCAAGCCAACAAAGAAAGCATGCGTGAAGCCGCGATGCGCGGTTACTCAACAGCCACCGATCTGGCTGACTACGCGGTACGCAAAGGCATTCCTTTCCGCGACGCTCACGAAATTGTTGGTAAAGCCGTGGCCTTCGGCATTCAAGAGAACAAAGATCTTTCCGAGCTCACGTTGCAGGAGCTGCAACAGTTCAGCGATATTATCGAGCAGGATGTGTTTGACGTATTAACACTGGAGGGCTCTGTAAACGCACGCGACCACCTTGGCGGCACCGCGCCCGCACAGGTGAGAAAAGCCGTTACAGCGGCACGCAGCCTGATTTAAGAGCCCTCAGAGTCTGCACATAAAAAAGGGAGCCACTGGCTCCCTTTTTTATGTCAGTACTTATCACTTTGCATCAACGGTGTCTCGGCTATTTAGAGTTAGCCACCACCCCCAACTCAAATTTCACCCACTGATCATCCTCGGCATCAACGGTTTTAGGCTCCCCCATCACCACCCGGCTAGCATCAAAACCATCCGCCAAAAAGGCATCCCTGAGGGATTGGCCACGCGCCTGCGCCAACGCTATCAAATCCTTCTCACTAATCTCAACCGTTGCCAACAAACGATCACGCAGGTCGGCCGCATAGGACAATTGATCCAACTCGAGTTTTCCTTCCGGGTTATCCGCTGGCGGTTTTTTATGCTGTTCCCGAACTGTTTTTAAGCTCGTTTCCGGGAAGCGCTCCCTAAATAAAGCCGTTAAGGGCTTAAACAGGCGTTGATCAAGAATATCCACATCACTCAGCTCAGCAGCTGCGCTCTCACTCAAACCCGCAATTAATGATTTGCGCAACGCGCTGTATTGCAGTGCCGGGCGATCTAACTCATAAGCCGTAGCGCCTATAATTTCAACATTAAGGTTAGGCCGTTGCGCCAGCGCCTTTTTAATATGTGCCACCTTCTCAAGCTCCGGCGGCGTTAGATCTGTGCGCCCGGCTAAAAACTGGAATTTACCCAACTCATCCGACTCGACTCCGATCAAACCGCCTAATAAACGGAAAGGGGACGTCACCGCCTTGACAATCAAGTCCGCAAACGCTTTGAAGATAATTCCACCAATTCTGAACTGGGGGTCATCGATATTCCCTTCAATCGGCAGGTTAATATCAATTTTGCCGCTAGCATCTTTCAATAATGCGACGGCAAGACCCAGTGGTAAATCGACTGCATCCGGGTGGTCAATTTTAGCTCCCAGCTCAAGATCACTGATTACCACCTGATTACTCGCCAGCAGCTGACTTTTGGTGATCTCGTAATTTAAACCCAGATTTAACTTACCTTCGGCAATCTCTCTACCGGCAAAGTCGACGGTGTAAGGGGACAGGTTAGACATCAACAAATTACGGAACTGCACTCCAATAGCGGTACGATGCAAAGGATCAAGCAGATTAATAGCGCCGTTGATTCTAGCCAGACCATAGTCATCAACCTGCCCTTCAAGCTTGATATTGGCCGGCTGGCTGCTGTTCATCGCAATGGTCGAAATAGAGCCATTCAGGTCCTTGATACGGGTCGCAAAGGGCAGGGGTAGCGACAGGTCAGAGAAATCCATGCCACTTTGCTTGATACTCACACCACCGATTACCACGTCAAACTTATCACCAGCACCCGGCTTCTCTTGTGTTGTCGATTTCGGCGCCTGCTCAATGACCAATCCAGACAGGTTGGTCGTCTTATCCTTATAAATAATAATACGTGCAAACAGCTGCTCAAACTGCAAAGGAGAGAGCGCCAGTTTATTGGCCCCCAGATCAAGGCTTAATTGCTCAATATTGAGGTTTTCCCAAGCCAGTAAGCGTTTACTTTCAATGCTGTCTTTTATTTCCAGGCCAGGAACCTGCAATGCGCCGGCAATACTCAACGGCTTGTCCGCTGCGAGATTAACCATCAAGTCGCTATTCAACACACCCTGATCCAGTTTAATGCGGCTGTACTGCTGCACATAGGGCTGAGCAATTGCCAGCGGAATATCATGGGTTTTGCTGTGCAAACTAAGGGAGAAATCCGGCAGAACTTTAACATTGCCATCTAGCGCCAGATCACCGCCCCGCGATAATTTAGCCGCCACCTTAAGCGGCATTTTCACACCCGGCTGATTGCTGATGTTTTCCGCACTGATCGCCAGGTTTCGAATACCAATTTGCGCGGCTGGCTTGATGCTGTCATCGCTAAAATCAAAGCGTCCCTCACTGAGAGCCAGCGTATCAAGGACAATATGCCAGGGCTTGCCGGGTAAGCTGTCTTGCGAATTATCTAGAGCTACGCCGGCAGCCGACTCTTCAGAGGTAGCCGCCATTTCTGACTGTGCTGGTGCGCTATCGTCTGGCGCAGGCACGAGCTCATTAACACTGAGCGCTCCATCCTCTTTACGCCAAACCATAATCTTAGGCTCCGTAATAGACAGGCGGGAGAACTCAACCTCTTGCTCGGGATAACGAAGCTTTCCACCCTGCAGCGCCAACTGTTGAAGGGTAAAAAACTCAGTGCTAGGCGACAGGCCCGTGACGGCAACATTATCCAGCTCAACGCCGATGTTATCGATATCCACGTCAATCTGACCAGCCTCGTTGAGTCGCACTTGGTAATCAAATTGGCTCGACAACCGAGCCTGCAGGGACTCCAGCGGCATCACACTTTGCAAATAGGCCGTAGCAACATCCAGATTGGCATTGCTCAACGTCACTTTGCCTTTGGAATCCAAAGGCGTCAGTGACAACTTGCCCACCCACTTCAAGCGGGCATTATCGGGCAAGTCAATCGCCACAACCTGTTTACCGTATTGATCAGGCAGGGTATTCAGCTTTTTGATATTGATATCAATCGGGCCGAGACTCATCTCCACCGGCGTTACCGGGACATTATCCTGAATTTTTACCGCGCCGCCATTAAGTGCCAATTCGTGAATCAATAATCGGGGCAAACCACCGGCTTTTTCTTCTTCCGCCGCTTCATTCTGCGGAGCTTTGTGGCTAGCAACTTCAGCCAGTATGCGACTAAGTCGAGAGTCAGCTGCCCCAAAGCGCTCATAAAAGACATAGCTGTTATCGAGCCGGATTTCATCAAATGTCAACGCCCAGCGGAACAGGCTCGATAACTGAAAATTGATATAAAAATCATCAAAGGCCGCTAACCGGGTCTGATCTGTATCGCGCATTTCAAACTGGCGGATGCGTAAGCTGAGCGCATACGGATTAAAGAAAACCGACTGCACATGAGCACTGCGGCCCAGGTCCTCTTCGATGATATCAACCAATTTAGTTTTTATAACAGCTGAAACGACAAAGAAGCCCAGCACACTGTAAAACAACAGCGCAAGCAGCAGCCAGCTACGTTTATGGCGTATATTGAACCATGCAGACAGATCGGTCAGAGCGGCGCGCTCAACCTTATTTTTTATTTTTGTTGTCATATTGCGGCTCAAAAAATTTGCGGGTTAACAGAGTTCTAGCCTAACAAAAAAGCGTCTCTAGCGGCAAAGTCCACGATCAGGCTTTACTGCTACGAATTAACACATAGGTAGCCCCCAAACCGCCGTGCTGGCCTTGCGCACTATGGAATGCCAACACATCGGGCAGCTGAGGCAGCCAACTGTTGATACAACTTTTCAAAATCGCCGGCTGCGACCGCCCTTCACCCTTACCATGGGTAATCAACGCAAACCGGACCTCATGCTGATAACAGTCTCGAATAAACTCCAACACCACGCTACGGGCTTCCTCAACCGTCATACCGTGTAAATCGACCCGTGCCTCAGCAGGCAGTAGCCCCTGCCTTAACTTTTTAAACAAACTGTGCTGAATACCCGGACGCATAAAGCTCAGCACAGCCTGCGCCTCAACCTGTTGCACATAGTCCACCGACAACGGGCCATTGACACTTTCATCCAGCGCCTGTGCGGCTTCGCGTCGCGCACGCAACACCTCTTTGCTGGCAGTTTCGCTTTTTAGGCGCACCTTGGGCTCAGCTTTAATGGGTTTTACATCACCCATACTCGACCGAAACAGGTCGAAGTCATCATCACTCACTACAAACCTCTAAAACTCTCTGTACAATCAGCTTAGCGCCACAATCATAGGCAACCCGGCTGCTTCACGTTATACTCGCGCTTTGACGATTATTTGAACACTTTCACGTATGAATGGGCCAATGAAAAAACTGCTATTTATCCTCACCCTCGGTATTTTTGTACTCAGCGGCTGCGGCCAAAAGGGCCCGCTTTATTTGCCTGAGCCAGAAGCACAAGCTTCTGTTAACCAGCCCGCCTCATAATTTATTTGAAGACCTGATCCATGGACTATTTTAACCCACGTAATGGTGAGCTTTACGCCGAAAATGTGCCTGTCGCTGATATTGCAAAACGATATGGTACACCTTGTTATATCTATTCTCGTGCCACATTAGAGCGTCATTTTAAAGCTTATGTGGACGCCTGTGGAACACAATCTCACCTGATTTGTTATGCCGTAAAAGCCAACTCCAATATTGGCGTACTCAACCTGCTGGCTCGACAGGGCGCAGGATTTGATATTGTCTCTGTGGGTGAGCTGGAGCGCGTTCTCGCAGCCGGCGGGGATGCTCGCAAAGTTGTTTTTTCCGGGGTCGGCAAACAGGCCCATGAAATCCGCCGGGCATTAGAAGTGGGGGTCTTCTGCTTTAACGTGGAATCCGAAGCCGAATTAGCCATGATTAATGATATTGCCGGCGAAATGGGCACCATTGCACCCATTTCATTGCGCGTTAATCCCGATGTCGACGCCAACACTCACCCCTATATTTCGACGGGCCTAAAAGAGAATAAGTTTGGCATTGATATCAAGCTCGCGCCGACCGTTTATCGCCAGGCCGCCGACATGGAAAATGTCGAAATTCGCGGCGTTGATTGCCACATCGGCAGTCAGCTTACTGAAATTAAGCCATTTTTAGACGCCCTTGATCGTGTATTGGCTCTGATTGACACACTGGCCGAAGACCAGATCACTTTACACCACCTCGATTTAGGTGGCGGCCTTGGCGTAACCTATGACAATGAAACACCGCCACACCCCAGTGAATACGCTGCTGCTATTGTCGAAAAGCTAAAGGGTCGCGACTTAACACTGATCTTTGAACCTGGCCGCTCCATTGCCGCTAACGCCGGCATTCTGGTCACAGAGGTCGCATTACTCAAACATACCGCCGATAAAAATTTTGCCGTGGTTGATGCGGCCATGAATGACTTAATCCGTCCAGCCCTATATCAGGCATGGCAAGCGATTGAAGCCGTTAAACCGCGCCATGGAGCAACTCACCGTTACGATATTGTTGGCCCCATCTGCGAAACCGGCGACTTTTTAGGCAAAGACCGTGAACTATCGCTGGAAGCTGGTGATTTACTAGCAATCCGCTCCAGTGGTGCCTACGGCTTTACCATGAGCTCCAACTACAACTCACGTAATCGCGCGGCAGAAATCATTGTCGATGGTGAGCAGTGCCACATTGTACGCCGTCGTGAAAGTTTTGCTGACCAAATTGCACTGGAATCAGTATTACCTGCGTAAAACTAACATTGGATTAGCATGCAAAATCCATTAGCCTAGAAACTCGCTCACTAATTTTGGGGTCGCATCGCCAAATGCTTTTAAAATTCACCAAAATGCACGGATGTGGCAACGACTTTATGGTCATTGACCTGGTCAGCCAGTACGTCAAGCTTAAGCCACACCTGATTCCTCGCTGGGCTGACCGTCATTTTGGTATTGGTTTTGATCAACTACTGGTCGTTGAGCCGCCCCAATCGCCAAAAGCCGATTTCCGTTACCGTATTTTTAACGCTGACGGCTCTGAGGTTGAGCAATGCGGCAATGGCGCCCGCTGCTTTGCACTTTTCGTGCGCGATAAAAAACTCACCAACAAAAAACACCTCATTGTCGAAACCAAAGGTGGCGTTATTGAGTTGCATGTCACCAATAACAATGAGGTAACAGTGGATATGGGCATTCCAACACTGCAACCCTCAAAAATCCCCTTTGAAGCTAAAGAGCAGGCCATCAGTTACAACATTGACATTAATGGGCAACCGCTCGATATTAGCGCCGTCTCGATGGGCAACCCGCACGGCGTCACCCTCGTTGAAGACGTTAAAACCGCTGATGTTGAGACGTTAGGGCCTCTGGTGGAGGGGCACTCGCGCTTTCCTCAACGTACCAACGCCGGTTTTATGCAGATTATCAGCCCATCGGAAATACGCTTACGTGTTTATGAACGCGGCGCTGGTGAAACACTGGCCTGCGGTACGGGTGCCTGCGCCGCCGTTGTCGCAGGGCGCTTACGTGGTTTGCTTGAGGAGAGCGTCACCGTACATTTACCCGGCGGCAGCCTAAATATCGTTTGGCCTGGCGAAGGTCAGCCCGTCAAAATGACTGGCCCCTGCAAAAAAGTTTTTGAAGGGCGCATTTATCTATGAACAAAAGCCTGTGAGCTACAACCCATGAACGACGCATCCAGCACACTAAGTCAACTGCCCGAACAGGAGGCAGCAACCCCTCAGCAAGTTGCTGATTTTTTACTCAGTAATCCAGACTTTCTGGAAGAGCACAGCTACCTGTTGACCGAGCTCACCATAAAACACCAATCGGGACAGAGCATCTCTCTGGTCGAACGCCAGGTGGCGGCACTGCGCCAAGAAAACAAGCAACTTAAACAACAGCTTTCAACACTCATTAGCAATGCTCAGCAAAATGATCAATTATTGGAGAAAACCAAAGTCCTGCTTCTACAGCTGATTAACAGCGAGGGCTGCAGCGAAATCCAGTCACAAATCGAGTTTACGCTGAAAAATGATTTTGGCAGTAGTGCCTGTAAGCTGTTACTGGTCACAAATGAAGAAGGTGCCGGCCACATTTCTTATCCACAAATAAAAACAGAGCTTTCACGCTTCCTTGAAAAGGAACGTGCCTACTGTGGTCTGTTGCGTGAACAGGAAAAACAGCTGTTGTTCACCGAGCAAGCAGAGCAGGTGGGGTCAGCGGCAGTACTGCCGCTACGTAATAATGGCGAGCTTATCGCGCTGCTAGCCATTGGTAACGCCGACAAAGACTATTATCGCGAAAATATGAGCACCAGTTTGCTGGACTATATTGGCGAAGTAACGTCCAACCTTCTCACAAAGTAATTCCATAAGGAAATAGCCCCGCTGCTATAGCGGGGCTTAAACACTAAGTTAACCGCTCAAATAATAAATCCCAGACACCGTGCCCCAGCCGTTCGCCTCGGCGCTCGAATTTAGTTTCCGGGCGATAAGCAGGCTTTTCACAAAACCGCCCGTCAACCGCTTTATTTTTAAAGCCAGGTGCTTCGGCCAACACTTCCAACATATGCTCAGCGTAGGGCTCCCAATCAGTTGCGGCATGAAAAATCCCGCCAATTTTAAGTTTTTCTCGAACCAGTGCCATAAACTCAAGCTGAACGATGCGGCGTTTATTATGCCGCTTTTTATGCCAGGGATCGGGGAAAAACAGCTGTAACCGGTCAATGCTCTGCGCCGGAATACAGTGATTAAGCACTTCAATGGCATCAGCACAATAAACACGCAGATTTTTCAGCTGGTACTCTTCATCCGCCAGGTGCAAAAGACGTCCGACACCAGGGCGATGCACTTCAATACCAATAAAGTTAGTTTCTGGCGCGACTCTGGCCATTTCTGCCAGAGAATCCCCCATGCCAAAACCAATTTCCAGCACCACGGGTGCGCTATTTTCAAATAACGCCTGCGGCTCAATCATGCCGTCACCCAACTCCAATCCATAGGCAGGCCAAGACTCCTTATAACCACGCTGCTGGGCTTCTGTCATGCGTCCAGCACGGATGGCAAAACTTTTTATACGGCGCTTTTTATTCTCGTCGACAGTCTCGTTACTCATATCACTTTTTTACAGTTTTAAATTTAAATGCAGCGCATACCATTAATAGCCAGCCAAACATAAATGCAAGGCCGCCAATTGGGGTAATAGGCCCAAGCCATTTAGCCCCTGTTAGCGCTAACCCGTACAGGCTACCGCTAAACAGCAACATACCTGCAATAAAGAAATAACCACAGCCATACAGCAATTTTTGCCCGGGTAACTGCTGCGATAAAACTGCCACTAACAGTAACGCCAAGGCATGATACATCTGATATTGCACACCGGTATTAAAGGCCGCCAGCAGATTAGCGTCAATTTGTCCGCGCAACCCATGAGCAGCAAACGCGCCCAACGCCACAGCCAGCAAACCAGCTAACCCGGCGATGATAATAAACACCCTTGTCATGAAGACTTCCCACCGTTTAAATCTTATTAACCTTTAGCCACAAAAAAGCCGCTGCTGGCTCCAGCCGGCAGCGGCTTTAAGTGATCAGATAAACAGCTATGCCTGCATCGCTACTTTGATCTTTTTCATAGCATTTTTTTCAAGTTGACGAATACGCTCAGCAGAAACGCCGTATTTGTCCGCCAGATCATGCAAGGTTGATTTCTGTTCAGATAACCAACGTGCGTTGAGAATGTCCTTGCTACGCTCATCGAGATCAGCCATAGCCTCAAACAGTTTGCGGTTAGAGGTCTCCTGCCAGTTTTGTTGCTCCAGCAAATCAACCGGATCACAGCGTTTGTCTTCCAGGTAATTCGCCGGTGCCTGATAGGCGCTGTCATCGTCATCATCGGCACCCATATCAAAGGGCGCATCATGCGCACTTAAGCGGCCTTCCATCTGACGCACAACCTTGGCATCAACTCCCAGGTCTTCTGCAATCGCATCAACTTCATCGTTGCTCAACCACGCCAGACTTTTCTTGGCCCCACGCAGGTTAAAAAATAACTTCCGCTGCGCTTTAGTGGTCGCAACTTTAACGATACGCCAGTTACGCAGAATATATTCATGGATTTCAGCTTTAATCCAATGCACCGCAAAGGACACCAGACGTACACCACGTTCAGGATCGAAACGTTTAACGGCTTTCATCAAGCCTACGTTACCTTCCTGAATCAAGTCGCCCTGCGGCAGGCCATAGCCAGAGTAGCTTTTAGCGATATGCACAACAAAACGTAAATGCGACATAATCAACTGACGCGCCGCTTCCAAGTCTTCCTGATAATACAAACGTTCAGCGAGTTCCTTTTCCTGTTCTGCTGTAAGTACAGGAATACTAGACACAGATGTAACATAAGCAGCCAAATTCTGCCCAGGTACCATATTGTCCATTGTTGCCAAGTACTTCATAAAAACTCCGGTATAAAATCGGTCTGGAATGTTAGCACGGGCATTTAGAAGTGCCAATAACCAAAAAGTTCCTTTAATACCATTTGGTTATAAAGCACGACGAGAAATATTCTTATCTTGGCTCAATCTTGTTCAAATGTCGCCCCACAGCCAACCAAGCCCCGAGCAAGCCTAGCAGCGAACTAAATAGCCAGAGCGTCAAAGTGGTTAAAAAGCTTAATCCAGATAAGCCGAAGTCACCATCATAGGCTGCCACCAGCTCTGATACGGTTCCTGACAGCCAATAGATCACAATATTAACCAACAGCCAGGCCAATAAACCGCCCCC